>SL_5KL_010_SEDDRAFT_10000128_pt1 | contig 44333 bp, 34 predicted proteins | sample SodLakKL_010_SED_FD_9118 | JGI IMG/M metagenome (IMG submission 9118)
GAAATGATCTTTCTAATGTCTTCGTTAGATAATCCCATAAAATCATTATCAAAATCACTACTTAAACTTTGACGAAATTTTTTGCAGATAATACAAAAAGATGTTTCAATCTCAAATCGTTTTCATCGTAGAAGTTTAGTTACGATAACATAATTTTCGGTGATATATTGATATACTATTAACCTCCTTTTTTAAAACCATATAACTCGGTCGATTCGATGGTTATTTCGATGAGTGTGAAAATATGGAAGGATCCAAAGGAAAAAAGGTCACGATGGTTACAGGTTGGAGTAAGAGGGATAGGTCGGGCTATAGTTGAAGTCTTTTTATGGGACGGTATCATTGTTGTTATAGTCGATTTATTACCTATGCCTAAAAATAGGGTGGATAAGGGTGATACCAATATACTAATTTGAGAGCTGTTGCATATTTGACTAAAAAAATTGTTGAATAGTATGATCAATAACCGTTCTAGAGTTATTATCAACATATCTTCCTGCTCGAGTTTTTCACCTGAACCAGGGCATACCGCCTATGCTTCTTCTAAGGCAGGATTGGACGCTTTTACGAGATGTTTAGCTCTGAGGTCAGGAGATATGGTATCAGGGTCGTGTCCATAGTACCCGGCTGTATAGAAACAGAAGCGAACTAGTTCTCACCCGAACATAGTGAACATATACCGAAGTCGATATCGCTTAAAAGATTGGGGAAACCAGAGGAGATAGTCGAAGTGGTCAGATTTTTGGTCTGCCATCGGGCTTCTTTCATAACTGGTCAGAGCATAATCGTGGATGGAGGAGAAACATAGTAAGGAAAGGGGGATCCGTCATGAAAGTTAAATATTCAAGAAAAGAAAATATCATAGAGCCATGTGAACTGGAAGATTTTGATCTACTGTTGGTCCATATATAGGGTGTGAACATGGATGCTCATATTGTTATACCCATGATCAGACCAAATTGAATTGGGAAAGTGAAATTGGGGTACATGATAAGTTAGTAGATAGAGTGTCGAAAGAGCTCTCTTACATAGAACCTCAAAAGATCTATTTCGGGATGAAGACTGATCCGTATCAACCGATAGATAGGAATACGAACAAACACGAAAGGTGCTTGAGTTGCTTAAAGAACGTGGTTTTTCAGTTTCTATCTTGACAAAATCCGACATGGTCATACGAGATATTGATATATTGAAAGAGATGGACGATGTATCTGTTGGGACATCTATAGTATTTCACGATGATGATCAAAGAAAGTTGTTTGAAAAGTGTACCTTACCCAACGAGGATAGGTTCCGAGCTTTAGCAAGGTTGAAGAATGAGGGTATCGACACTTATGCATTGATATGTCCGGTCATACCGTTCATAACGGACGTGAAAAAACTGATCGATGAGGTCGAACCGTTTGTAGATTCGATATGGATATATCCTTTGGAAATAAAATCGAAAGAGGACAAGAACTGGATAAATGTCCACTTCCTCATCGGTGAGTCTTTTACTGACTTCTTAGAGGAATATGAAGATATCGTTTCGTCAAAAGATCATCCTTACTGGGGAAGATTAGCATCTAGATTGAGGGAGGAAAGAAAAGATATGAAGATCAATATCAGACTGTGACCTGTTTGTATTCTTTATTATTTGAAGTGAAATCTTTTCTTTTTTATTTTAAAGTTTTTTTTCTGCTGCCTTGATCAAACTTGCAACTGACCTATATTCGACTTCGCCTTATATCCGCATCTTCTTTTTCAGGTATCATAGACTGATCTAAAATAATTCAGACGGTCTTTTCAGATTCTTTACTTCTCGTAAAAAATATAAAAAGAATGAATACTGCTATAATTACGATCACTGGAACCAAAAGCCATAACATGTTATATTCCTCATCTTCACTGACTGTGAACCTTATCGATTCACCAAATACCTCTAGTTCGTAGTCACCTACCTCATCGATTATGTGTATAACAGAAGCAGTCACGGTTTCACCAGGTTCTACCACCACGTTTTCTGATCCGATCAATTCTCCATCTATGTAAAAACTTACATTGCTTTCACCTGTTGAACCACCTACGTTTGTAACGTTGATCATGAATTCGATATCTTCTCCAACAACCGGTTTTTCAGGAGATATTCTAAGGTTTGAGAATTCAAATTCGGGTCCATCTACTTCTAATTGTACTATCACGGTAACAATTCTAGAAGGGACTTCTTGATAAGTAGCTGTAACCTCATATTCTCCAGCAGTAGTAGTATCAAACAGACCGTTTTCATCAGTGTTTTGCCATGAGAAATCGGCATTTTCCTCGGTTATTAAGTTATCATATTGATCGTAAGCTCTAGCATCGAACTCTATGGTTTCACTGGCGGATATAGTCTGTTCTTCTGATGGTTCTATCTCGACAAGATCCACCTCTGATGGCTCTACTGTCACCATCACTGAGTTCGATGTCACTTCTTGATAAATAGCTGTAACCTCATATTCTCCAACGGTAGTTGTATCAAACAGACCGTTTTCATCCGTGTTTTGCCATGTGAAATCAGTATTCACATCAGTCACGAGATCCTCACCTATATAAGCTGATGCATCAAAATATATCACATCATTAGCGGTTATAGTTTGATCTTGTGATGGTTCGATTTTTATTTCAACTTCAGTTGTGACCAAAAATGGATATCCATCGTTGATCTGGTGTGTACCATCGATAAACCATATATTTTCATCTCCCTCATCATCGTTTGGATTACCTACAAAATCCCATGGGTTATCTAAACCATCGGTTTCAAGGTGAGTATATGTTTCGATGGCTTTCATCTCTTCAGTGGTTTTACCGGTGCCACCCGCACTTTCATCCTGGTTACTTGTCTGATTATCCCAAAAACTGCTCTCAACAATACCAGTATTCATACCAACAAGCCCACCTACATGATGGCTGCCATCTACAACACCTATGGAATAAGATTTAGATACTGAACCTAGATTGTTATAACCAGCTAATCCGCCTACATAGTTCACACCTCCAGTGTCACCTAAAGCATACGAGTTAGTTATAGTGCCTCTATTTACACCCGATAGTCCTCCTACATAATTATCTCCAGTAATAATCCCTGTTGCATAAGATTTCTCGATGGTGTTGTTGTTCCATCCCACGAGTCCACCTATGTAATCACTCCCATTTACGTTACCCGTGGTGTAAGAGTTGTATAAAAAATCTCTATTCCATGCCACGAGTCCACCTACATAATAGATACCACTAACATGGCCAGTTGAAAATGAACTATAGACTTTACCATCGTTAACTCCCGCTAAACCACCTATGTCACTTATACCACTTACATTTCCTTCAGCATACGAACTCTCGATATTCCTTCTATTCCAGCCAACGAGTCCGCCTGTGTAATTACCACCACTCACATCCCCTAAAGCATAGGAGTCTATCACTTTGTTCCTGTTAACTCCAACTAGACCACCTGATGTGTGATATCCTGTCACATATCCCTCCGAATATGAGTTTAACACTGTGCCCTCGTTTATACCGACTAAACCACTGATATTATTTTGACCTTCAACATCTCCAGTGGCAAATGAATCGATCACATAGCTGGAAGACCGAACGTTACGTCCTAAAAGTCCTCCGACATTTTCTATTCCCTTTACAATACCCATTGCAAAAGATCCCTCGATTATGTCAGTACTCCAGCCGGCTAACCCACCAACAAAACTTTCCCCAGTAACAGCTCCTTCAGCATATGAATCTGATACCGTACCGTTGTTAGACCCGAGTAGTCCTCCTACTTCTTTAATTCCATTAACTGTTCCCATTGAATGCGAAGTTTCGATGGTACCTGTGTTTGTTCCAACGAGTCCTCCAACATGATTGTTTCCATCAACTGATCCGAGTATTGATGAATCCTCGATGATAAATGTGTTCCAGCCAACGAGGCCACCTATGTAATCATTTCCAGATACCTCTCCTGAAGCAAGTGAGTTGATCACTTTCCCTCTATTTAGTCCGATCAATCCACCTACATAATCATATCCAGTTACTTCACCCTCTGCATTCGATTCAACTACTGTTCCTCTGTTCAATCCTACAAGGCCTCCGACTTCATTGTTTGTTACACTTACATCCGCTGTAGAATATGAATTAGATATCTGACTCTCAGGAAAGTTATTGTAGCCGACTAATCCTCCTACACTTTCAGACCCACTAACATCTCCTGCTGAAGATGAATCTTCAATAATCCCAGTGCTCCATCCTATCAATCCACCAACATAGATATTACCTCCCACATAACCATCAATATGTGAATCTAGGATATTACCTTCAAAGTTCCCTCCGCAGAGTGCTCCTACAAAGTCATACCCTGTAATATCGACATTTTCCAAGTTCACGTCAGTTATCTTAGCATTTCTACCTATAAAACCAAACAGACCTACGTGATAATCGTCTGGTCGGTGTATATATAATCCATCTATAGAATAATCTTGTCCATCGAAGGATCCTCTGAAACGATTTTCAGAATCTCCAAGAGATAAAAAGCCCATTCCATCGTTCCAATTTTCGGTAACACTAGCATCTATGTCATTTACCAGTATATAATGTGCGTTCAGATCATCTTTTATGTTTTGTAGATCATCGACATCTTTGATTTGGTAGGGATCGTTTTCAGTACCACTCCCCATCACGAATAAAACACTTTCTGATTCTACAGTAACTATTGTGACATAGAATACACTAGCTAACAGTAGTGTTACTAATATTGAACTAACAATTTTCCTCATTTATAATCACCAGAAATTAGTAAGTGGATTTGACTTATAAATAACTTCCGCTGAATTGTTAACTTTGAAGATGCTGATATATCAAAGTAAAATATATAGGAGTTTTCGCCAAAAAGTATCGAAAAAGTGGTGGTAAACATACATAAAAAAACAAATAAAACACCAAGTAATAGTGTGTTAGGTTCTATATCTGTGTTATTTGTATGCTTCGTAATTTTATTTGGGATGAACTTTACAGTATCAGGTTTTAGTCAGTTCCAAGTAGAACGTATGACGGATCCAATTTCTTATAACCTTTCAAGCTCATTTGATCGGGATTTGTTAGACTCCGGAACCTTCGTAGATGTCACTGACCATGGAGCTGTAGGGGACGGAGAGACCGACGACCATGGTGCCATCATGGATGCCGCGGATTACGCCGTCGATAACGGTAAAGCTGGGGTTATATTTCCATCTGGTATTTATGGTATCGGTAACAAACTGTACTTAGATGGTCATTACAGCGGTTTAACATTTTACAGTGATTCCGATGCTGTTATCAAGACCATACACGAAAACGCTTATCGACAATTCGAATTCAAAGCCGATTCTTCAGGTGATGTCGAAGATGTGGCTATAATTGGGTTAGAATTAGACGGTAACAAAGATAATTTGGACGTAGATAGATGGGGAAACTGGGGTATCCATCTATGGGGTGACGGCGGCATAGTTAGCGGTGTTCACCTCGAAGACCTACACATCTACGAATTCTCCGGTAACGGTATCTACATCAATTCCGAAGATACTGTGGTCAAGAATTGTCTCTCAGAGTACAATTGGGGACACGGTTTTGCTGTAAGTGGTGATGCTGAAGATGTGTTCATAACGAACATAACTTCTAGATATAACGTATCTCCGGATAACCCTCTCCATGGGTCTGGAATGGATATAAGGGGCGGAGATAACATTGTCGTCTCTAATTTTACATTTGAAAACAATGGTTTTGGCATGAAAACTTCCATATATGAACCGGATGCCACCATCACCAACGGATCGGTGGTCGGGAATAACGGCGTTGGAGTAAGGTTGGTACAGGCTCCAAAAGAAATCTACATAGACAACGTGGAAACCCGGGATAACGGTAGAGAAGGTTTCACTATGAGACACGGCGGAACGGTCCATATGGGTACAGTCGCATCCATAAATGACGGACAAGGGGATAAACAAGATGGTGGCTTGTTTATCGCTGACGAGATGGATGAAGTCCATATCGAAGACCTTACTGTCAAAAATTTCCCAGGATATGGAATCAACAGCTATACTAGCCTTGTGACCATAGAAAAAGTGAATATCTCAGGATGTGATAACTGTGCCATCAACCCGAGGTCGGGTACCATCGTCATCGGACCTCCTGAGTTAGAAGAATCATATTTCACTATCGATGAAAGATTTAGTCACGATAAATTCAATGCAGAAAGTGATGGTATTGTTATCAACGATGAAAAGTTTAGAGCTGAATCTGAGAACGGGGAAGTTGAAATCAACCTGGATGATTGGACCAGTGATGATAGAAGATTCACAGCATCCGCAGATGATACAGTGACATTCGAATTCGAGGGTTTAAAGCCTTACACGTCATATGAGATATACCAAGGATCGGAATTGGTTGGAAGTGTTTCCACAGATTCCGGAGGATATCTTGGATTCGAACATGATGATTGCTCAGGAGATGAGTTCGTCATTCAAGAAGGTGGTGTAAACGTCGTTACACAAGAACCTACTGATATTACAAGCAACTCGGCTGTTTTTAATGGAGAAGTTATGGACATGGGCGAGAAAGATGAATTAGACGCTTACTTTAGATACCGTAAAACCGACGAAGATGAGTGGGAAGAAACAGAGTGCCAATCAATTAGTTCGCCTACAGAATATGATGAAAATTTTTCGGGATTGTCTCCTGGTACCAGCTATGAGTACAAAGCGGTAGCAGAGTGGGATGATGGAGAAGACACTGGAGAAATTGTGTCATTCACCACCGATTTTGAAACCGATCCCTATGATTGGGAGGGCTTTCTGGACCCCGAAGATGGTGATGAGATATACAAAGAAGAATTTCCCACTGATTTATTGACTGTAGTTGATTCAGTCCCGGATTCTGATGACGATGATAATGGAACTACTCTTGATTACTGGGGTGAATTTTACATTGACGGGGAATTTGATGGTGAAAAGGAATTGAACTCAGAACCAAATCACACTGAATATATATATGAGGACTTAGAAAAAGGCACCTATGATCTTAAAGTCGAGTGGCATTATGATCTTGGTTTCATCGAAGAAGATAATATCACGGTTACAATAAAAGAGTCTGAGCCGGATTTCGAATTATCTAATCTTCAAGTTGATCCTAAAGAGATGTATATTGGAACAGAGATGACCGCTGAAATAGATGTCGAAAATGTTGGATCAGAAACTGGAGATTATACCGCCGAATTCTACAAGGACACGGAGACGATAGGTTCTGATACAGTAACAGTAGAACCAGGTCAAACGGAAACTGCATCTATTGAACATACTGTGACTGATTCAGGAACATATGGCGTGACGGTAGAAGATCTTGTAGAGGAGATTATCGTATATCATAAACCTGATGTGGAAACCGATCCAGCAACAGATATCGCGACAGACTCATCTAATCTGCATGGTGAAGTGATCGAGATCGGTATGGAAGACAAGGTCGAAGCATTCTTTAGATATAGAAAGGAAAATGAAGAGGATTGGATAGATACTGATGGACAAACCGTCTCTGAAGAAGAATTTGATGAATTGGTTGATAGTTTGGAAGATGATACTACCTATGAATTCAAAGCAGTTATAGAATGGAATGATGAAGAATACACAGGAGAGATCTTAGAATTCACCACTTTACAAGAGGCAACGTTTGAAATAACTGATCTTAAGGTTGAACCTGATGAATTGTACATCTATGAAGACTTCAACATCGAGGCTGATGTCTATAATCACGGTGATGAGACCGACGATTACACGGTTGAGTTCATGAAGGATAATGAAAAGATCGGAGAAGACACTGTAACCATGGAACCTGGTGAGACTGAGACCGCTTCAATAAAATACAGCATCGATGAAGCAGGAACCTACGAGATCTCAGTGTATGATCCATATGATGAGGAGTACTTGACTCATGATGTTAAAGTATATGATCTGCCTGAAGTAGAGACTAACGAAGCTACTGACATAACCGTTGACTCAGCAGTGCTTCACGGCGAAGTGATTGAGATTGGAATGAAAGATGAAGTCGAAGCCTTCTTCAGATATAGAGAGGACAGTGAAGAGGAATGGATAGAAACTGATGAACAAACCGTTTCTGAAGAAGGATTTGACCAGCTGATTGATGGTTTGGAAGACGATACTACATATGAATTCAAAGCTGTCATTCAGTGGAACGGTGAAGATGATACAGGCGAGATAGAAACCTTCAAAACTTTGAAAGTAGCGACCTTTGAACTTTCTAATTTGGTTGTCGATCCGGACGATGTTTACATAGGAGAAAATTTTGATTTAGAGGTCGATGTTGAAAATACTGGAGATGTCGAAGGAGAATATACTGCTGAATTCTACATGGAAAATGAGAAGATAGGTGAAGATACAGTTGTTGTACCGGAAGGAGAGACAAAAACGGCTTCTTTCACTCACAGCACTGATGAAGCCAACACTTATGAAGTATCGGTCGAAGATCTGACAGAGGAAATAACAGTTTCTGATTTTCCGGAAGTTAAAACGGAATCCCCTTCGAGTATAGATACGAGCAATGCGAAACTCCACGGAGAAGTTACCTATCTAGGTTTAGAAGATGAATTGGACGCTTACTTCAACTATAGGGTACAAGGAGAAGAGTGGGAGAGTACACCGGCCGAAAAGATAACTGAGATGGGTGATTTCAGTCACGAGTTGACAGATCTAGATAGTAATACTACCTATGAATTTGAGGCGGTTATCGAATGGAACGGAGGAGAAGAGAAAGGTGAAACATTAACGTTTACTACAGAAAAAGAGATTCCTGATGTTGAGACTATGAAAGCTACTGACGTAACGGAAAATTCAGTTGTGTTGGTTGGAGAAGTGACAGAGATGGGGGACCATGATGAAGTCCAGGTTTACTTTAAATTGAGGGAAAAAGGACAAGAAGATTGGATAGAAAGTCATGAATCGCAGTCCGTTAGCGAAGAAGGCGAGTTCGACGAAAAGTGGTCCAATCTAGCGCCTTCAACAGCATACGAATTTAAGGCTGTTCTAGAGTATAATGGTAAGATAGTTGGAGAGATAGCGGAGTTTGGAACTGATTACGACGATCTAGTTGTAGAAACAAAATCATCTGAAAATGTAACTTCTGAATCTGCAGTGCTTTACGGCGAATTGTTAGGACTAGGTGACGATGAACAAGTTGAAGTCTACTTTGAGTACAAGGAAGAAGACCAAATGGAATGGATGACCACAGAGTCAGTGACAATGGATGAAACCGACGAATTTGTAAAAGAGGTAAGTGAACTCGAAGAAAATACCTCCTATGAGTACAGAGCGGTAGCTCATGGTGAGAAAACAGAGATCGGTCAAACTGAGAGTTTTGTTACTTTAGACTATTACACATTGACTGTAACTCAGCTTGAAGAAGAAGGCATGGTCGAAATCGATGGTGAGGAAATTACGGAATGGCCCTATGAAGAGGTATACGAAGAAGGAACTGAGATTGAATTGATCGCAATTAATTGCGATAAATATGAATTCAATGAATGGACCGGTGATGTTTCTGAGGATAAAGAGGAGATAAAGATAATCATAGAAGGAGAAAAAGAGGTTAATCCGGTATTTGAAGAACGAGTAGAAGAGTACGATCTTACGATAGATATCGAAGGAGAAGGAAGTACTGAGCCTTCGGTAGATTCATACACCTTTGAAGAAGGTGATGAGGTTATAATCACAGCAACACCTGATGAGGACTGGGAGTTTAAGGAGTGGACAGGCGACTTCAATGGATCGGAAGGGGAGATAACTATAACGATGGACGACAACATATCGATAACAGCGGTCTTTGAGGAATTAGAACCTGCATTCTTCGATATTGAGATACTATCCTATGAAAACGAATTAGAAGAGTACGATACGGAGAGAGTGAAATACAAAGTCATGAATACAGGAGATCTTGAAGATACCCAGGACATAGTATTTATTGTAGCCGGAGATGAGGAAAAAGTAGAAGCAGGAATAACACTCGAAGCAGGTGAGGAGTTCACAGGAAGCTTTACATGGGAACCTGATGAGGAAGCAGAATATGAAGTTGCAGTCGCGAGCGAAGACGATGAAGATGAGAGAATAGTCAGTTTTGAGGAATTAGAACCTGCATCTTTTGATATTGAGATAATATCCTGTGAAAACGAATTAGAAGAGCACGATACGGAGAGAGTGAAATACAAAGTCATGAACACAGGAGATCTTGAAGATACCCAGGACATAGTATTTATTGTAGACGGAGATGAGGAAAAAGTAGAAGCAGGAATAACACTCGAAGCCGGTGAAGAGTTCACAGGAAGCTTTACATGGGAACCTGATGAGGAAGCAGAATATGAAGTTGCAGTCGCGACCGAAGACGATGAAGATGAGAGAATAGTCAGTTTTGAGGAACAAGAGGATAGAGATATTTCAAGGATAACTGGATTTACAATAATTCTAGTATTATTTGCATCAGTAGTCGCCTTGGTGTTCTACAAGAAGAAAAAACATTAAATTTTAATTTTTTATTTTATTTTTTTAAAGCTAGTATAGCTGGGTTTTTATGAATTATATATTAATTTTGGATAGCATTCAAAATGGAAGTATGTGGCGTATTAAAGAAAAAGGAATGGTAAAAAATTAGATAAAATCTAAGAATTATAGTGGAAATTGGAACTTTTTAAACTTAAGTTCCGACATCCACAACTAGTACAAGACACTAAAAAGTACAAAATATCGTGCCCTTTACTAAAATGATGAAGAAAATATACATGATCTGTTAGTAGGTGGTTAATTAAGCCTAAATAGCTTTTAACAACCATTGATAATATCTTTCATATCTGGATGATCGAGATATTTCTTCAAATTATCATTTAATTCTTGAATTGAATTAGCATCAAATATCTTCTCCCGTTTTTCCTGCCATAATTTATGTCTTCCTCTTATCCAAACTGGTATTTCGTCCAAGTCTAATATCCTTGCAATTGACAATCTATGTAAACCACTTCCTGCAAAAATAAACTCCCCATATCTCCCGACATGAAATGCTACATAACCATGAGATTTATGCTTCTCTTTTCTATATCCCTCCTTTTTAAGAGATTCATATAAATCATCTATTTTATTATATTGGGATTTTAACTCTTCTTTAGTTGAGCAACTATATATAGTTGATCTATTTTCTTTTTCCATTCGTTCTAGGAGATGATCTATAATACCTGTTTCTTCAAAGGATAATCCATTACGGAAATGTTTTTCTACAGCTTGATATTTCTCAAATCCTTTTAAAGGTTTAGCTTTCAAATTCCATTTGCCATCTTCTATTTTACCGATACTTTCTAATTTTCTAAATTTAAAAGTATATTTATTATATCCGGGAATACCCATATGATTTTAAAAGGATCCTGTATAGCTTTATATCCCCTTAAAGTATGATTAGCTTCACAAAATACTTTATAAATTGATTCGTCATTTGTATAATAAAAAGATTTTTTAAAATATATTTAAAAATTTTTTAGAAATAATTCTATTTACATCATAGCACTCCTTACAAATACACGATTAAAAATTTGAGTTTCACGTAATAAAGGTTTTATCTAAAACCAGTTTAGTTGCGCCATACGTGTTATGGGATTAACAGTCTTGTCTGTTGACAACCAGATTACTTTTCAACTCCCTAATCTATAGCAGTATTGACTATATTTTTCGCTCCGATTACTTTTGTTTTAACAGCTTCAAATGGATAACCTTCTTCAACTTGAAACTTGCTTTAAAGCCGCTGCATGGATTACAATATCTAAACCTTCAAAAGCTCTGTATAGCCTTTCTTTCTTATATTTCCGAGGAAATATATCATTAGATATTCATCTTTAGGAAATACTTTTTTCATCTGGTATTGTTTTAATTCATCCCGGCTAAGTATTATTACCTTTTCAGGGCTGTAGGCCTCAAAATCTTTTCCTTAAACTCATGGCTAAAAGACCTATTTCCTCCTGTACTTAGTACACTATTATCTTCTTCATTTATTTCCCCAGTTAACAAATGTTTAATTCTCATTAAAAATCGTTGTTTGGGCAAATTACTCCTCAGAGGAATAGAGAAAGTGAAAGGTGAATGGACTTTAATCAACCTTTCAAATAATATCTTAAATCTTTGGAGAAGAAGAAACTCAGCTTGATAGCTGAGAATCTGCTTTAAAAAAACAAATTACTGAAAATAAGCAGGTATAATATCGAGTATTTATCGGACTTTATGAACTTCTAATTCTTAGACAGGCTCTTTAAACAAAATTTTGAATATTGTAAAGACACCTTCTTTTTTATAAAGATTATATGCAGAGTTTATATAATATAATATCGAATTCATCATATCTATTTCTGATTCCTAATAGGAAAACTCAGTTTACAATATAAAATATTTCATCTTTAACGAATAGGGATACTCGATATCTCTCAAAATCTTTATTATAAGGGAAACAAGGGTCCCTGGAACCAGAGAATTATCAAAAGATATAATTCTAAATTAGCTTTAGAATGAAATTACAAACCTTTTTCTATCAGGTACATATATATTTATTTAAGCAATTTTTATTGTAAGTCAGATTTAAAAAGTGACCAGTTTTTTGGATCTCTAACATCTTTACCATTCAAAAAGAAATCTTCTTCTGTTATATTTTTAGTAATAGGTTTAATCAAAGCTACAGGTAGTCCTTTTTTTTCTATAAGATTTATTTTTTTGAGGAATTTTATCAACCAATCGTTTTTATCCCTAAACCCACTTCTAGAGAGTATTTTTCTTTCTTTTTCACTTCTTGTAAAGGTATATACTGACATGTAAGGTGGTGATAAATTATCGAAAGTTTCTCTTATCAATTCTTCAATATAAGATGTTTTAAGATAACCGTATTCCATTATTATACTATTTTTATTATTAAGTCCGACGTATCCAACTAGACCATCATCTTTAGTGCAATAAGCAAATATATAATCTTTAAAGGGCTCAGAAAATCTCCACTCGTAAAATTTTCGATCTCTTACATTACTGATTTTGTTTTCTTCTCTGGATTTATTCATTAGGAGAGATATATCTTGTGCTCTCAATTCACTCGTGATTTCGATTTTAAATCTATTTTTGTCTATTGTAATCGGTGTTTGAATATTAGGCGATTTTAATGTACTTTTTAAAATGTTGAAAAAGGATAACTTATACATATAGTCTGTTTTTCCAATAGATTCGTATCCACATTTTAATACAGCAGCAGCAGAAGCTTTATTTGGATAAGGAGCAAGTATTAAATTTATATCAGAGTTTATAACCAAATCCTTGCTAGAAAATTCAATTATCTTTGAAAAAACACCTTTTCTGCGGTATTCTGGATGGACAACAACATGTGAAGGTGAACTAAAAGAATATTCTTTTCCGCCTACCTGATATTTTTGAATTACGTAACCAGTGTGTCCAATAACCATCTCATTGTCTAGTGCAATATAACATAATGGGATTTTCGTGTAAGGATTAGTCTCAAATTTCCATTCAAATCTTTTTCTCCTTTCTTCAAGATTTAAAGTATCAAATAAATAAGATAAGAGGTCCAAAACGCTTTCTTTATGTTTTGGGGAATACTTTTCTATTGATATTTCCGTCAAATATTTTCACCATTAGCTTTCGATAACTTCTTTCGCTATACATTTTATAGTCCTAGATAAGCTCTATTTTTCTAAATTTTGAGGTATAGTAATAAAGTAAATTTAGTAAAATTCCTTTTTACCACTAAAAATTTGCTAGATATACAGGAATCTTGAGAAAATTAAACATTAAATTGGATTATCTCAATCTAGTTCACTTCATGAATAACTCTGATGATTCGGTAGCTATAAAATAGCTTTCTATCACTCTAGAATCCACAATGTACTCTGAATAACTTTATTGTGCAATAAGAAAGTTCTAAAGAATTATATTCTTTATCTTGAGAGAACTTGTTTTGTCAATATGCCTGAGATTTATCTTGAGCACTCTCAATTTTGTAATGAGGAGTGATAGAATTATCAATCTAATTATATGATAAATCCCTTCTTATAAGTATTTAAAAAAATTATAAAAAAACGGTTTTAAATCTTTTAAATCTAGTAAATCAAAATTAGGTTCATTAAGAATTGACCCAATAACTCTGCTAAATTCAGGTATTTTTCTAGGTGGTTCAATATGAACGTTTTTTACGCGAAATAGATTTATCAGATAAAATAGTTCTTCTAAAAGTAGGTGGCATCCAATATTTTCTTTATAAGAAGGAAATGACATCTTATTTTTATCAATTTGATTCACAGCTAGTTGATAATAAAGGACAGGAAAATCAATTCCGGCTTTAACTCCTAAACAAAGAGAGCCCCAAAATCTTGGATTTACCTCCATTAAAATAAATTTGTTTGTTTCTGGATTTCGCTTGAATTCGACCATTGCTGGTCCATCCCAATTTAAGGCGTCGAGTATAGACGCTCCTGCTTGCTCTAAATCGGGAATCTTAACCGACTTTCTATAAACGCTTGCGCCTCCAGTGTAACTTCCACTTCTTATCCGCCGATGTTGAAACTTAGCAATAGGATTTCCATTATCATAAAGGGCATAAAAGCCGTGTTCATTTCCGCTAGGAATTCCCGGAACATATTCTTGAACTATAGGCACGTGCCCCATATCATCAATTAGGTTTTCTATTGATGGGGAATCTCCTGGTGATGGAAATACCCTCGATGAAGAAATCAATTTTCCGTCTTTAATCAAAGTAGAATAGCGTGGTTTGATAATTGTTCTTTTGTCCCAGTTCTCCCAATCTGTGAGTAGTTTAGTTTCAGGAATATTCACACCTTGTTTACGAGCAATATCTAGTAATGCTAATCGATCTTGACTTTTTCTAAGGGTTTTAAAATCGGGCCAAGGTGTACCTATATGCTTGCTAAACTCTTTTTTATACTTAGATAAAGTATAGATATCACCTTCACAGTGCGGAGTTATCGTTTGAACAGTTGTACGTTTAGCTAACTCAAGCAATGTAGAAGCGTATTTTTCTAAATTCTGAGAAGGTCCAGGTGTAATAAAAACCTCAGAACAATACTTTGAATGAACAGCTGGTGCATTTTTACTTTGTGCAACTGCGATAACATCTAATCCATAACTGCCTAAGGAGCGAATACATGTAGTACTACTCTGATTACCAATTGCAGGAACAACTACAGCTGGTTTATCAACTTTCATATTTCTCAACCTCGGTTAAAAAATTATCTATGGCTATAGTGATTTCTTTATATGTGTTCATGTAATCCTGTTTTTTTCCTCCATATGGGTCTTTAATTTCTACACTTTTGTTCGACTGATTAAAAGTTTTTAGAAGAAAAACATGATTCAAATCCTTATAATTTTGTTTAAATTTTAAATAGTTATCTAGATCCATAATAAAAATGATATCACTATCTTCAATCATGGATTGGGTAACTTTTAAGGAACGATGATTAGATAAATCAACATCAAATTTTTTTCCCGCTTCAATAGCAAGTTTTGGACTTTTTCTTCCTTCTTTCGGTATAAAACCAGCAGAACTTATCGTTAAAGCTAAATCTTGTTCTTTTGTTTTTTGCTTAAGATAGTGTTCAGCCATGGGGCTTCGACATATATTTCCCAAACAAAGAAACATTATTTGTGCTGAGGTAGAATAATATTGAATGACTTTTCTTTTATTTAAAAGATTTTGACTGTCAACAGTTCTTAAATTTAATCTCTTAAAAGTCACCCAAATTCGTTTTTTTCCTCCTTGATAGTACTGGTAAATAGGCATTGAAAGTAAACTCATGGATTTTTCACCAACATTTTAACTTCTTTCGCTAATATTTTCATAGTCTTGACTTCTAATTTCGTTTTATTTTTTTTCTGATTAACATATTCTAAAATTTCAATCAATCTTTCAAAATCTTTATCTTGAGTCAAATTATTTGGATGAAACCAGAGATGTAAAATACCTTTATTTTTTATTAAATGATCAATTTCTTTTTTTACTTTTAAAACAACTGGATCAGCGAAGAATTTTTCTGAAACCAACCTTGATTTGCCTTGAAAACCGAAAATAAAAAGGGATGCTGGAATATTAACCAAACCGAATTCATCGATGATTGGATTCACAGTAGAATAGTTAATTCTTATTGGCGTAAAATAATCTAAAAATAAACCTCCTTTTCTAATAGAATTTCTAATCATCCTTTTCTCCGGATATTCGTTATTATTCTCGGAAAGAGGCTTTACTCCCCGATAAGACTTAAATCCATATTCTTTAAGGAGATCCCGATGTGCAACTTTATTCCGGGGGTAAACGAATGATTCAAAGTTTATATTCATTATATTAGCTGCCTCTATACTATGTTGTAATTCTGATTCAGCTATTTCTCTTTCAACGGAATCAAATTCTACATGTGAGAATGAGTGACAAGCAATCTCATGTTCTATTTTTTTATCCAATATCTGTTTTATCAAATCAGTCCCGAACCAATTTGGATTCTCATTTATTGTCCCACCTGGATCATTTTGAAACCAATCATCATCTGCAGGATGATCCTCATGTTTTCCATCACATTTATCCAAAAATAGGTGACCAACAATAGCCCAGGTTGCGGGTATTTGATATTTATCAAAAAGATCAAGGATCTCCATCCATGAAGAACGAGCACATTCTATGCACCTTTCGTAATGTTTATTCATGTTGAGATCATGATACCCCCATGCAAGTTCGGCATCTAAACTAAAGACTAATGTTGGTCGATCTAAACTAATTTCATTCAAAATAATCCACCTTTTTTATATATGTATTTAGCTTCAAAAGAACTCAAAATCAACAGTAATCAATACCTTTCAAGATTCTTTTGATGTCCTTAGCATCTAACAATTTTGTTTCATCGGATCGATGACTGAAATTAAAATTATTTTCTTTTTCCTTCTCAAATGATTCTTCAGAAAAAACGACAAACATATCTTCGATCTCTTCAGCATAAGATGCCTCCTCCTCAGTCATCAATTCTTCGTACAACTTCTCTCCAGGGCGTATCCCTATGTTTTTTATTTCTATTTCATCAGATGAATATCCATATAATGGACTCAATTCTTCGATGATGACATCGATCAGGTCCTTTATCTTTAATGCAGGCATTTTTAAGATAAAAATTTCCCCACCTCTTGCTATCTTAGCCGCTTTTATCACTAACTTACAAGCTTCATCGATACTCATCACAAACCGTGTCATCTCAGGATGGGTGAGACTCACTGGCCCCCCTTTCTTGATCTGCTTTTTTATAGTTGGCAAAAGTGAGCCCCTGGAATTTAAAACATTTCCAAAACGCACTACAGAAAAAATAGTTTTTCTTGTTCCTTTGTATAAATTGGCAGAAGTAGTCAATCTTTCAGCTAGTAATTTTGTAGCTCCCATGACATTTATTGGATTGACCACTTTATCCGTACTGATAGTTATGACTCTTTCTACCTCCTCATCTAGAGCAACGTCGATCAAATTTTGCGTACCATTGACATTAGTTTTTACTCCTTCAAATGGATTATATTCACAGAGTGGAACATGCTTTAATGCAGCTGCGTGGAATACTATATCAACATCTTCAATGGCTTTTTCAAGTCTGCTCTTATCTCTGACGTCTCCGATGAACGTTCTAACTTTTCTAGAATCAAAATCCTCTTCGAATTCAAATAACTTTGATTCGTTAATATCCAATATCCTTACAACCTCTGGGTCCAAATTCAACAAATTTTTGACAACTTGACTACCGATAGAACCAACACCTCCCGTTACCAGGATCGTCTTATCCTTATAAATACTATTATCTTTCATCATTTTAGTCACCCCTTTTTTCAAAATATTCTTTTATTTTATTTGAAATATGATCTAATTTATCTTGCGAAATATTCGGATAAAGTGGAAGACTCACTACTTTTTTAGACATTTTTATCGTGTTTGGCAGATAAACCTCGTTTTTCAGGAATCTCTTAAAAACGGTATATTCATGTATTGGATCAAAATAAATCCTAGTTGTTATTCCTTCGTGTTTCAAATGTTCCATGAGTCCATCACGGTTTTTTTCACCATCTTTCACACGTATCGTGTACATCTGATATACGGGATCGTATTCTTCGTTTGGAGGGGATGGAACTATTATTTCATCTATATCTCTCAGTTTCTCATGCAAGTAATTTGCATTCTTTTTTCTCAAACTGATGGCTTTATCGACCTTTTTGAGTTGAGACAATCCCAAAGCAGCTTGGAGGGTGGAGATCCTGTAGTTGTGCCCAATCTCTTTATAATCTAGATTTTCTGGATTTGTAAAATAATCGCCCTTCACGACTCTACCATATGACCTTATCAACTTCAATTTAGCATAAAGCTCTTCATCTTCTGTAACTATACATCCCCCCTCCCCAGTAGTAAATATCTTATTATGACAAAAACTGAAAATAGACGAATGTCCGAAAGTTCCTACATTTTTATCCTGGAATTTAGATCCGAATGCTTCTGCTGCATCTTCTATTAGTATCAAGTCATTATCTTCAGCTATCTTTTTCAGCTCATCTATCTTACAGGGCATCCCTCCATAATGGATAGGCAATATTGCTTTTGTTTTTGAAGTTATCTTTTTAGATACATCCGCAGCATCTAGTCCGAATGTTTCTTTTTCGATGTCGGCAAATACTGGTTTAGCCCCTACATATAAAGGTGCATAAGCTGTAGCTATGAATGTAAATGAGGGTACGATCACTTCATCTCCAGACTTAAACCCATAAGCCTCCATGAGTGATTGTAAAGCTGTTCCCCCTGAGTTGAAAACTAAACAGTATTTAACACCTAAATATTCAGCTATAGTATCCTCTAATCTCTCGATCTGACTGCCGCAGGCCCAGTGCATGCCTGAACGGATCACCTCATTTACAGCTTCTATATCATCTTCGTCCCAGTATATCTCAAATAGCGGTATTTCCACTGTCAAACCTCCTTTTCTATATCTATCTGAATACGATACTTATCTTCACCCTGTTTAAAATATGCAGCTTCGGATAATTTGTTAGTAGTCAAGGCTCTTAATTTTTTGACGATCTCTCCCACTTCTATCTTTTCATCGAGATGAATTCTCTGAATTTTTCTGATATCTTCCTTTTTATGTTCGGTCCCCCTTTGTAAGTCCTGTGGAATCCGTTTGTATTCAAAGCTCACCAAATCTTCCCAACATTCTTTAAATAATTTTTTTTCCATCTTTAAAGCTCTTTGATAGAGAGTATGGGCAGTGTCCCCCGGTTTTTTTTCAATTTTCTTTCTAGCTATTATATCACCGCTGTCTATATCCTCATCAATGAAATGTAATGTTGCTCCGTATGGCGTATCCTCATAAATAGCCCAGGTCGGGGTATGCCATCCTCTATTAAATGGGAGATATGCAGGATGTAAATTAATGACTCCATGCTTTGGTATATCTAAGATCGACTTTGGATAGATATGAGGAAAATGTATCGATATTATATAATCAAGATCTAAATCCTTGAGTTTTTTAATATTATCATCAGTTTTAAATTCATCACCTTCTGATATATCCGAATTATCTAGATGACCACATAAGTTGATCAATTCCTGACCATGTGTAGCCTCTTTATCATCTGATACAAAAAGTGCTTTCGGTACTATATCACTCTTTATGATAAAATCCAGTAGATCCACGGCGATCTCTCTATCCCCTGCATATGCTATATTTATACTCATGTTTACACCACTAAATCAAATAAACATCAATTTTTTTTGTAATAGATCATCATCGATTTTCACATTTGACAAGATATCCACAACCCTATCTGCTGTTTTCCCATCTCCGTATGGATTCTTTAAGTCTTTCAAATCTTCTTTAAATTTTTTATCAAAGAGGCATCTTTCGATAGCTTTTTCGATCTCTATTAACTCGTAGTCCACATCGATCACATTTGCAGCTCTATCTCTTCCCCTCTGTCTAGTTCCAATATTGACCACCGGTATCCCTAAAGATGGCGCCTCTATTATACCACTGCTTGAATTTCCAACTAGTACGTCACTATTTTTTAATAAACCAACATAATCTTTTCTAGGGATACTTCTGTATGTTGATAGGAAAGGTAATCCTTCATACTTTTGGATCTCTTTTATCATCTTCCTACCACCTGCATCTGCGTTCGGATAAACAAGTATAGTCTGATACTCCAACTTTTTAATGACCTCTAGTGTTTTTCTAATCTGTCCCCTGGCTTTCCCGACTTCCAAAGTTACAGGATGTTGTACCACCAATATCAGGGGATCGGATAGATCGATATCATACTTTTTTTCGAGCATCTCTCTAGATGTCAACTCTTCATCCCTCAAAGAATCTAATCCCGGGGCACCGACTATGTGGATATATCTAGGATCCTCGCCCATCCGTTTTATCCTCTCAGCACTTTTATCATTGGCTGGAAGATGTATGTTAGAAAGTTTAGTGATAGCGTGTCTTGCCATTTCATCTACAGTGGAGGTTATCTCTCCTCCGTGCAGATGCACATTAACAATAGAAAGATAGCACCCTACGATGGCACCACCTAACATCTCGCCTCTGTCTCCTAACAACATGATAAAATTTGGATCTATATCTTCGACTTTTGATGCTAATTTTTTAATGAAGTCCCCAACGAATATAGCCATAGATAGTTTATCATCTCTCTCATACCTTGAGGGGATCTCATGAATCATGAAACCATCTTTTTCGATCTCATCTATCGTGCGACCGAACTCCTCCTGAAGATGCATACCCGTCACTACAATTTCCAGGAAGAGATCTGGGTGTGAGTCTATCTTCCTTAATACGTTCCTCATCAGTCCGTAATCTGCTCTGGTTCCCGTGATATAGATTATTTTTCTTTTCACTCTATCATTTTCCATGTGATCAATTCGTCCTTTTCGATATGCCTGATCGTTTTTTTACCGACTAACTTCTTGAGATACTTTGGTTCTATACCTGTCCCTGGTCTTTTTATCTCCAGCATATTTTCTTTTAATTTCGTATATTTTGGTATGTTGTTTCTAGCCACTATACTTTTTCTTGCAACTCTTTTTATTTTTTCTTCGTTTTCAGTCGGTCTTTTTATTCCGTCACCAAGCCCTTTTTCTATTCTTCTTATTTCTTCCACCATGATCTTGAATTCCTCGGGATCCAAGGAAGCTTTGTGATCCGGCCCTTTCATGTTTTGGTCCAAGGTAAAATGCTTTTCAATTACAGCAGCACCTAGACTAACTGCTCCGATAACTGCAGTATCCCCCAATGTATGGTCAGAATAGCCGATCATAGCCTTAAACGATCTTTTTAAGGTCAACATAGCCCTCAGATTTATAACTTCCATAGGGGCCGGATAATCCGTGACACAGTGCAGCAGGATGATCTCTTTGTTTCCTGTCTTCTTGATGATATCTACCGCTTCCTCCACCTCTCCAAGGTTTGCCATGCCGGTTGAAAGTATGATCGGTTTTCCTTTTTTTGCGACCATCTCTAAAAAAGGTAGATTTGTAAGGTCTCCCGAACCGATCTTGTAAAGGGGTACCAGCGACTCTAAAAAGTCCGCAGCCCCTATTGTATGAGGTGTTGACAAAAAGAGTATCCCTTTTTTATCACAATATCCCTTTAGCATTTTAAAATCATCATAACTCAGTTCCCGCTCTTTGATCATCTCATATTGACTTTTCACTTCTCCGATATTCCTTTTTTGATAATCTGCCATCTCCCCGTCTTTAGTGACGAGTTCTTCGGCTTTGAAAGTTTGAAATTTAACTGCATCTGCACCTGCTTTTTTTGCTTCATCGATCAAACGTTTTGCGATACTGATCTCACCATTATGATTAACACCCGCTTCAGCTATGATGAAAACTGGATGATTTTCACCCACTGATCTTCCATGTATATCGATAGGATCTACCATGCTGTCCATCCCCCATCTATCATCAAGACCTCTCCGGTGATATACGATGCAGCTTCAGAACACAAGAACAGTACAGGTCCAGCTATCTCTTCTGGTTCAGCCATCCTTCCCATAGGTGTATTTTGGCCGTACTTTTTTACAAAACTTTCTTTTTGACCGTCGTAAACTCCTCCAGGACAAACAGCATTGACCCTTATGTTATACTTTGCATAATATGTAGCTAAGTATTTTGTAAAGCTGATTATCCCACCTTTGATCATAGAATAGGGAGCTGGCATGGTCATATCAGTGTCTTCGTATATATCAAATCTAGGACCTACAGTTCCGTATATAGAACTGAAATTGATTATAATTCCTCCTTCTTTCTTTTTCATATACTCAGCTATTTTCTGACAGCACAAAAAATATCCATTTAAGTGCATATCTACATTTTTTTCCAAAGATTCATAACTTATATCTTCGAATTTTTCTCCCCAATCATCAGTTCTTGGATAAGCACAGTTGATCCATATGTCAATAGTGCCATACCTGTCTTCTACTGATTTGATTATATCTAATATCGAATTTTGATCGTTGATATCCAAATTTATAAAATCGATCTCCAATCCTTCTTTAGATAATTTTTCCTCTAGCCTTTTACCTGTATCGGTGTCTATATCACCGATGATTACATCAGCTTTTGCTTCAGCTAATGCTTTTACGATCTCTTCACCTATCAAGCCGGCTCCTCCGGTAACAACTGCAGTTTTACCTTCAAGGATAAACTTATCAGGCCATACAGTCATCTTACACCCCCGTGATCAAATTTTGATCTCATCCAGTTTCACACTCTCTTTTCTTTTATTTGATAAATCAGCGGCTATCAATACCCTCATCAGTTTGACGGTTAGTGAAGGATCATATTCTTCTTCTCTTATCATCTTGATATACCTGTACAAAATCCTGCGGAACATGGTAAAATTATCTGTAACTTCAGCATGATACCTGTTCTTCTCACTCCAAAAATCGAATTGAAAAATGATAGGTGAATCTCCAAGAGCTTCTATCTGTAAAAAACGATCATCAACAGTTTTCAGAAGCAAAATTTCAGTTTTCCCCCTTTTGTATTCAACCGTACCAATTTCAAAGTCCTTTACTCCGAAGATACCATCTAGTATATGTATACCGTATTTATCCAACCTTTTTGGTGTAGTACCTTTGACGGAAATGATCTCACCGAAATCGTCTATATTCCCTCTGATAGCATCAAGTTCTGTTGCATATCTCATCCCTGACATAGACATCAGCTTACCTTTTTCTAAGTATTTTTTAAAATATCGTAATTCATCAAGATTCAAACACAGCGGTTTATCGATGAAAACGTACATGTCGTTTTCTAAAAAATCCTTTGATAGTTTAAGATGATCTTCATAATCGTCTCTAGCTATTATGACCCCGTCGACCTCGCCTATCATCTCCTTTTTATCATCGACTACGTTCGATATATGAGCACATCTAGCCAAACTTTCCGATTCATCTCTATCTTGAGACCACACATGGGTTACTTCGACACTTTGGAAACCGAATTCCGATCCATCTTTTTTCTTTAGATAATCGTAAATGACCTTCCAATCAGTTTTTTTAAATTCGTCTTTATCATAACCGTTGATTATGGAAGAAAATGAATACGGATGTCCGTTTCCTTCACTAAATCCTATCATACCTAGATCGATATTTTTCATAATACTTCCCTCATATTTTCACTTGGTTTACCTCCCAACCAATCTACTCCTTCAAGATCCGGAAAAAGAGGTACCTCGTGACCAAGCCAGAAAAACTTTCCCGTTGGTCCATCTTCTTCTAAATCAAGAAGATATCTTACTGTGGGAAGACAAACAGAGGGATCCTTTTCAGATCGAGGGGCCATCTCCGTCTTAACGGGACCGGGGCTCATCAAGTTGATCTTTATGTTGTAATCCTTAAATTCTCTAGAGGCGGTGATGGTGATCGAATTCAGCGCAGCTTTGGATGCACTGTATGCTGCGTAACCGGCCATATTGTTGAGAGGGGCTCCAGAAGTAACGTTGATAATCCTACCAAAGTTATTTTGTTTCATGCCAGGTAAAAATTTTTTCATTATTATCGATGGGGATATCGCATTTACTTTGAAAGCCTTCATCAACTCCGACTCGGTGAGCTTTTCGAACTTTTCATTTATGTTTACACCTGCATTATTTATCAAATAAGGTATGTAACTGTGTTCTTCAACTACCCTGTCGATAACTTTTTTCGTTATCTCTATATCTTCTAAATCTATTTTGTAAATAGATATGTTGTTTAATTCCTTGAATTCTTTCTCCATCTTTTCTACACGTCTAGCAACAGCTATCACATGGTAATCATCAGTTAGATTGTTTGCTAAAATATTACCTACACCACTGCTGCAGCCGGTAATAAATATCTTATCCATAGTGTTTTTCCTCCATCAAATATTCGATGATTTTGAAATCTATTTCCGTATCGATATCAACTGCCGTTTCCTTCGGAGTTATTATTGGATATTTTTTCCCGAGAAGAAGTGAGATTGCATCATCATTTTCAAATAATATATCCTTAGTCAATGCATATACCTGACCGTTCAATTTATAGGCCTTAGGTTGGGATTGTCTAGGCAGCCATGGGTTTGCTCCTTCGAAAAAAGTTTCTACTTTTTCATCGGTAATATTCCACATCCTATGCGGAGGTAAATCGGTCTCAGAAAAGGTCGCTACACTGTCCGCCCGACCCTCCTTCAAGATAAATATAGATTTCTTGATCACATCTATATCCCGTATAGGTGAAGTTGGTTCAAGTACAACGATAATACTGACACTGGTACCGTCTCTTTCCAATTCTCTTACTGTGTATCTTATTGCATCTATCACCAATGATCTGTCAGCTGCCAATTTCTTAGGTCTTTCGATTACTTCTGCGCCAGATTCTTTAGCTACCTTACTTATCTCTTTATCGTCGGTAGAGACTATAGTTCTATCTATGGAATCCACCCGTATAGATTGTTCGATAGAATACTGAATCAATGGTTTACCTCTCAAATTTTTTATGTTTTTACCGGGGATACCTTTAGAGCCACCTCGGGCTGGTATAATAGATATAACTTGATTTTCCGTGATATTTCTCCCTCCTTTTAATAGTATATGAACAAAGCTGATTAAATAGTTTTAGATCGATATTCTATTTCACATCGATCAAGTTTTTTTCTTTGAATTTTGTCAAATATTCATGTACAAAATCAAAGGGTAGATCAAATATTTCAGATATCTCAAACACCGATCTATCCCCTTCAAGATATCTAAAAATGTAATCCCTGAATAATTTTAGATTTTCCGATACAATTACGGTGCCTTCCAGAGCAGGTTGTCCAGGATCGATGTACAGATCGTACTTAGGATTGGCTAAACTGGGTATCCCTTTGAATTTTCTCAAAGGTGTAAAATCTTTTTCAAGGATATCTAAAATATTTAGAACGTATTCTACTGCCTCCTGGAGTTTTTCTTCTGAGATAATCGATGGATTGTCTAAATGAGTATGATACTCGGGGTATGGATATCTACTGATAGATATAGTAGGTATTTCATAACCAGGACTTTCAAAAAGTATCTCGTCGTTGCATATGATATTTCTAAACTTATCTATCTTATGGTCTCCATTATCTCTTTTTAATAAATATTCAGCTATCTTATCTAAAATAGTGTTTTCTTCAAATGATTTCTGCAAGGCTAATCGATTTTTATTCCCCAACATCTCTAAAAATATCCCATATTTAGTCTTATCCGGTAAAGATTCATGTTCTTCAAGATAAGCTGCTGAACCTAACATCTCGGGTACTATGAGTAATTTGTAAGAGTACCTTGTTTTTTCTTTTTCCATAAGTTTGTTCATGACTTCGAGGCCTACTGCAACTCCAGACAGGTCATCATCCGCCATCCCGGTGTGATCAAGATGTGCTATCAATAATATGGTATCCTCTTTTTCACCTTCCAAATGATGTTCGGCAACTTTTAATTTGCCGTCCTCGAAAGTAGTATCTATCTTAACATAATACATTCCATCATCCAACTCATCATAAAATTTCTTTGATACACAGAACCCCCATTCAGAATCCCACGGCCTGTAATTCAATCTAAAATGGAATGGAATAGCATCAGGTAATTTTGGATGAAAATGCAGATGCTCTTTTAACTCTTTTAAGCTGATCCTCCCTTCGAATGGATCGCTGTAACTTATAAGATGAAGAGGGTGGTCATTAAAATCTACGATTACTTCATCATCTTTTTCAATAAATGCTCGATTCACGATCCATTTTTTCGGAACTACCCAAGAGTTCCATACCTCCTTTCCACTGGTATATTTATGGTATTTCAACGGCAGTACGTTCTCGTCTATATATCTAAGGCATTCATCATAATCATCGGTGATAAAAGCCCTGTTAGTCAAATAATGTTCTTCGATAAATTCTTTCATTTTCATATCTTTCAACCTAACTTACTTTAAAAGGAATCTCGTTGGTATCGACCCTGGGGAGTTTCATAGCTGAATGTTCATCTATATCAGCTACGCCTGATCTGGTAGTAAAACCTAATCTGAATCCTCTTTCCTGTAACAGTTCAGATATCTTATCGTTATAAGCACCATACGGATAACAAAAAGTCCATTCTTTTTCTGAAACCCTTAAATCATCTAAAAATTCTATTGATTTATCGATCTCCGTCATAACTTCCTCTTCAGAAAGAGTATCTAACCAGTAATGATCGTATCCATGACTGCCGATATGCATACCGTTTCTCTGCATACATCGAAGCTGATCCATATTCATGTATAATTCATTAGAGAGTACATCTTCTTCTACATGGATGTATTTTTTAAACAACTCGTTGACTATCTTTATTCTAGCTTCTTTAACCAATCCCTTTTGGAGAAGCCTTTTGATGAAGATTACTTTTTCATTGTCATAGTGTCCCTCTTTCGCAAACTCAGAATAGTATTCTTCATTGCTTTTCAGACTAAATTCTTTTCTGTGTTTATCGAGGAGGTCAAATATTTTCTTCACCAAACCATCAATATTTTTATTCTCCTCGTTCACAGCTAGTATGTGATGTATCTTGTTAACATCCAAAACTTCATCTTTTAGGACGGCTTTAGCCGGCGGAAAAAAACATCCCTGGATATTTTTTTCTTCCAAGATCGGAAACACGTTTTCAAAATGATCCTTGTATCCATCGTCAAAGGTTAGTAAAGTAGCATCTTTTGGAAGGTTACCCTTCCCGTTCAAAACCTCTATACAATCCTCTAAGGTTACGAATTCATGCTTTTTTTCTAGGTAATTCAACTGGTCTTTGAACTCCCCCAATCTCCTAGCTTTTATATGAGGATACCTTGTAAGATCTAATTCTCTAACAAAATGGTACATTATGATTTTTATTTCATTCATAAAAAATCTCCTTTTTAATCATTTTATGATAATATTCAAAAATGTTCCCATTTAAGGGGTTCGTCTTCTTTTATGGTTTTTTTAGCTTTTTTTCCAAAAAGGGCTTGAAAAAATTTTGGTTTGATCCCATCTTCTGGTCTTGTTATCTTTAGATCGTCTATGGTTATCTTATCACCCTTTTTTATAGTCTTCCTAGCTGTTATACTTCGTCTAGCCCTTTGGATCATCTTTTCGTCTTCCAACGGTTTTTTTAGACCGTCACCTAATCCATCCTCGATACCTATAATATACTGTACCATCTTTTCGAACATATCTGGTGGCAGGGATAATTTTTGATCTGGTCCATCTATCTCTCTATCAAGAGTGAAATGCTTCTCTATTATATCTGCTCCCAGAGCAACGGCAGTAACGGGAGCCGTTATCCCTAGGGTATGGTCTGAAAAGCCTACGGGTACTCCAAAAGCTTTTTTTAAAGTTTCGATAACATTAAGATTCAGATTGTCCAAAGAGGAAGGATAATTAGATATACAATGCAGTAAACAGATCTCTCTGTTATCGTTAGAATAAAATGTTTCTACGGCATCATCGACTTCTGAGATATTTGATAAGCCCGTTGAAATGACCGTTGGTTTTTTCTTTTTACTGATATAATCTAACAAAGGGATATGCGTTAGATCGCCAGAGGCGACTTTGAACATCGGTGAATTGAGTTCGTTCAGAAAATCCACACTATCTTTATCAAAAACACTAGCAGTGAAGATTATATCCTTTTTATCTGCAAAATCACTTATCTCGCGCCATTCTTCCTCTAAGAACTGCAGTGATTCAAACATCTCAAAATGATCATGATGTCTTGGATACAGTTCTTCGGTATTGAACATCTGGAATTTTGCTGCATCTGCCCCACAAATCTTTGCTTCTTGTATCATTTTCTTAGCTAAATCGATATCCCCATTATGATTCAGTCCGATCTCTGCTATAACAAATGTCCTGTGTCCCTTGCCTATTTTGTAATCATATATCTTAATTTCATTCATTTTTCATTCACCTTCGATAATATTCTATCAATTTTTTCACTCCGTTGATGACATCATCTACATCTAGATCTGTCATCATCGGGTACAGAGGGAGTGATATGTCTCCCTCGTAGACCTTCTTGGAGATCGGAAAATCTTCCGGGTCGTATCCATACTTTTTTTTATAATAACTATGCATGTGGATTGGTATGAAATGCACACTAGTCCTGATGTTTTCCGATTTTAAAGCTTCTATGAACTCATCCCGATCTATTTTCAAAAATTCGTTTTTGATCTGCATCGAGTAAATGTGCCATGCATGTTTCATGTTTTCTTTTACATATGGAATTTTTATCTCATCTATTTTTTTGAAAGATTTATTGTATCTTTCAACTATATCGTATCTGCGTTCCTGCATATCTTCGAATTTTTTTAGTTGGTGCAGCCCCATAGATGCCTGCAGGTCTGTCATATTATATTTAAAACCGAGAGAAGTGATGTCATAATACCAAGAACCTGCTGTCTTATATCTTTTCCAAGCATCTCTGCTCATGCCATGTAGGCTCAGTTTCCTCAATTCATCTATTTTATCGTGATGATCCGTTGTAATCATACCTCCCTCGGATGTAGTAAGATTTTTAGTTGCATAGAAACTGAAACAGGTGTAATCTCCAACAGTCCCTACTTTTTTACCCCGATATTCAGCTCCAAATGCGTGAGCAGCGTCCTCGATCACTTTGAGATCATATTTTTCCGATATCTCCATTATTTCATCCATCTCACATGACTGGCCTCCATAGTGAACAGGGATTATAGCCTTCGTGTTTTTATTTATTTTTTCTTCTAGGTTAACTGGATCTAAATTAAAAGTATCTTCATTTATATCGGCTAGAACTGGTTTCGCCCCTTGATATTCGATAACATTCACAGTCGAAACGAATGTAAAAGGTGATGTTATCACTTCATCACCTCTGCTTATGTTCTCTACCGCTAATGCCATATGAAGAGCGGAGGTGCAGGAATTTACAGCTACTGCTTTTCTACATCCTAAATAATCACAAACCTCATTTTCAAATTCCCTCACTTTTGGACCCGTAGTTATCCATCCAGATACCAAAGATTCGGTCACCTCTTCTATCTCCTCCTTTCCAATCGAAGGTCTATTATAAGACAACATATTCTTTCTGACTGGTATCCCATTTTCCATAGCAGGTAAGTTCATGATTTCACCATCCATATTTTTTCAAAATGACTTCAGCACACCTTACCGCTCCTAGACCATCGAAAATTTTTTTCCCTTCTTCAGACATACATTTTCTCCTTTCTTTATCTCTCATCAGGTCTTCGATACAATCTTTAATTTCATCAACTTTTACTTCATCTCCGAAGCCCAAAACCTTTGCTGTACCTTTTCCTTGCATCGACTCAGATATCAGTTTTTGATTGGTGGTTTGAAGTAAAACAATAGCAGGGATTCCCACTGCCGCTAACTCATATAAAGTACTTCCTCCGGCTGATATCGCTATATCAGCATTCAACATATGTTTACTTATATTTGTAGGATTTTGCAATAATGAAACATCTATATCAACATCTGTTATAGAATTCTGGATATCATATTTGTTATGGGCTGAAGGGCCGATCACAACATCGATATGTAAGTCTTCTTTCTCTAAACCATCTACTGCCTTTATCACTTTGGGAGTCAAGTTAAGAGGGTCTCCACCACCCATCGTTATTAATATATTGGTTATATCCTTTTTTACTTTGATATCCGGGAGATCTCTGAATTCTTTTCGAAGCAATGCATATCTTGGCCCTAATAAAAAGATAGTATCATCATTAAGTGTTTTATAATTCAGGTCTTCGGCGAAGACGTTCCCGTTAATTACTATGTCGTAAGGGAGTTTCATGGAATTCTTAGGTGATATCATTACGGTTCTATCGACTATCTTATCGATTTCCTTAAGATAATTTTCATCTATATCGTGAGAACTTTCAACATGATAAGTATCGGCTACGAAGATGTCTGCATCGTCGTCTTTCAATATCTTTTTAACCATTTTTACCTCGTCTTGGTAACTAATATGATTAACCAGACTTACCCTATCATATCTGGTATTTTTTAGTGTATCACTTACCCCCTTTCCTCTTTTGGTTAAAAAGGTTATATTTGCATCGTCTGAGAGCTCTTCAGCTAAAGCAATACATCTGATAACGTGCCCCATACCTATTTTCGAACCCCCGTCTACTCGAAAGAAAATATTTTTCATTTATATCACCTCTCTACTACAAAATGATAAGTCAATTTCTAGTACTCTTTTTGCTTTACATCAGAATTAATCTTTGCCAGTCCCCGGTCTTTTTCTAATAAATCTAAAACGTCTCTAACGTCTATAACGTCTCCTTTCACGTATAATCTTCGATATATCTCTTTGATCAACTCGAAATCATCCATCTCGTCGACACATAAACGATGATCTCTTCTCATCTCGTCAGAAGCTTCTTTCACAGCGATATCGAATTCTTCTGGATTACGGTATATATACAAAGTGACATGTTCTCGATACTGACTCTCCTTAGGATCGTTCCTGATCAATTCATCAACCTTCTTCAACGTTTCCAAAGTACATATACCTGTTTCCAGACCTCGTGGATAACCTACAAGTCTCATGTATTCGACCTCCTTGTAGCTAACAAATTCTTTGATCAATTCATCAATCGTCACCGGATCGATAAGCGGGCAATCCGCTGTGACTCTGACCACTATATCGGCTCCATATCTTTCAGCTGCCTCTATATATCTACTCAGAACATCGGTTTCGGAACCACGATGAACATTTATGCCTTCCTTTTTGGCTATCTCTAGCACTCCATCATCTTCATTGTTTATGGTGGTGGCCATTATGATCTCATCAAGTTCGTTGGATCGTTTCAGCCTCTCTATCACATGGCTCAACATGGGTTTACCTTCTATGCACATACCCACTTTTCCAGGTAATCTCGTAGAGCCCATCCTTGCCTGGACTATTGCAGCGATTTTTCTCATTCCATGGATTCCTCCTCTATCTCACATGATCATCATAACTGTGATCTATCTTTATCTTACTAGATCTAAATCTTTTCTCATTTCTACCCGACACACTGTAATATCTATGTCATCCAAAACAAGTCATAAAACTCATAACCTCTTCGCGCGAAATATCTGATATCCCACCTTCTCTATAAATCCATTAACTTCTCTCACCTCGTCTCCTTCTTCATAGTACCAATCAATGAACAAAGCTTTGCTCAGATCGTACTTATTTTTGCTGACAGTTTTCGTAGGTTTTTCCATCATGAATCGGAGTAGATATTCATCATCTCTTTCAGTCTCTGTTAAAGCTTCTTTAGCCTTCATCTTATCCCCAAAAAGAAGTTTGAAGCTAGCATCTAGTAGATTCGCACCAGAATAATACTCGATCAATCTCCATAGATGACATCCATCTAACCTTGGTGCGATTTCGATAAATTTTATATTCCGATCATCATCCAATTTGAATTGGATATACACCGGCCCGTTTTTAATAGATAATTTTTTCACAGCTTCTTGAATCAAACTATGGAGTTTATCTCTCAAACCGATATCTATGTATGAATACTTTGAAGGGACACGATGTTCCTTGGGGATACCTCCAGGATATTCTATAAAAGAGATACGATCCGATTCCTGAAAAAAAATAACATCTCCATCGATCACAAAAGCATTGACTGATAACTCGGGCCCAGAAATGTATTCTTCTATGATTATCTTATCTGTGATAGAGTACCCGATCACTTCTTCATAGTACGCTTTTACTTCTTCCAGGTCTGCAACTTTTCTTACGCCACGTTGACCCTGACCATCGGCAGGTTTCATGATCGCAGGAAATATCTCCCAATCTGATAGTTGATCTTTACTTGCTATACCTCGATATTTTATGTTACCCTCAAAACCACTTCCTAATCTATCCCGCCAGATAGTTTTATCCATGGCCAGCTCGGTATCTTCCGGTTCTATAAAGTAAGGCAGCCCCAATTTTTTTGAAACAAAATTAGCGGTAGGTATAGCTATCTCAGAACCAACGGAGGACACGTAATCTATATCGTTTTCTTCACAGTACCCTGCCACTTCATCTTTATTTTTTATATCGATGATATGGAATTCATCCGCTACTTCGACACCCACCCCAATCCTTTTATGACCACATGCATGAACTTCCAAACCCGTATCTCGACAATATCTGATACCATCTAATTGAGGGCTAGAGGTACCCAAGATAAGTATTTTTTTTCCTTTAAGAAATTCCTGCATTTTTGTCATGATATTCTGAGTCCTTTATTATATCGATCTCTCTTAGCTAAAAATTTATTTAATATGAATATATGGTATAAATTGTGAACCTTAAGAAAGTTGTAGGGGATATGGGTGTTATCGGCATATCGAATATAATAATCAGTACAAAGGGAATCCTATTGATACCGATCCTCACTCGATATCTAGGTGCAGAGGGTTATGGATTATGGGTACAGGCCATGGCTACATTCAGCGTAGTTATCCCTTTGATGGTTTTGGGTCTTCCTTATTCAATGTTGAGGATATTCCCATCAAGAGATAATCTTGATGAAATCAGTAAAGACTTCTTCTCAATTTATTTTCTTGTTATTGCCGCATCAATGACGGTGTCATTGCTTCTATTTTTTTTCCCTCAGTATTTAGCAGATGCTATTTTTGAAGGACGAACATTTATCGTTAGAATCATTGCGATCATACTTTTCGTGTACAGCACGAATAATTTGATGATAAATGTTTTTAGGGCTTTCAGAGAGATGAAGACATTTGCCGTGTTGGACATATCTTACAAATTCGGTGAAGTAGTCCTAGCTGCATTTTTTGTTTTTATCGGTTTTGGTTTGATCGGAGCATTACTAGCCTTATTGATCGTCAGAGGATCGATGTTCGTCATTCTAGTATCGCTATCATTAAAAAGATTTAGATTCCACCTCCCAGACTTATCCAGAACAAAAGAATATCTCGATTTTGGAGTACCTACGATCCCTTCAAATATATCACACTGGATTGTTTCTATGAGTGACAGATACCTCATAGGTATATTTTTAGGCGCTACATACGTGGGTTTTTATAATCCTGGTTATTCGATCGGTCAGCTTATCCCATTCATTATAGGTGGGATATATGGTTCTGTATTACCCCCAACCCTATCAGAGTATTACGAAAAAGGAAAATTGGCTGATGTTGAACAAGTCTTAGATCTGTCATTAAAATATTTCTTTCTGGTTTCCATACCATTTCTCTTCGGAGTGATGCTGCTATACGAACCCATCCTTTTAGTTTTGACAGGAGATGCAACGATATCAGCCGAAGGAGGAGTAATAGCCACTTATTCAGCTTTTACTGGTTTGCTATATGGATTTGGATTGTTACTTGGAATGATCTTAGTACTAAAGAAACAAACCAATATTTTAGGTATTAAATGGACGATAGCAGCTGTGGTCAATTTATCCGCAAATATTATACTCATACCCAGATTAGGTATCCAAGGAGCTGCGATCAGCACCGTTATAGCCTACTCGGTAGCTACGGTGATTGCTGTTTATTATTCTTTGTTAGAGCAAAAGGAGATAAACATCCATTTTGATTATATATCCTACGGTAAAATATTATTATCCTCAATAATTATGTTTATCCTGTTATATTTTTTAAGGCAGAGGATATTGGCAAATGTTTTCTTTTTAATAGCGATAGGGGTATCCGTTTATTTCTCTTTTATGTATCTTATTAGGGGTATCAAAAAAGAAGAAATACGATTTTTAAAAAGTGTGATACGATAGATTAGATTGTTTCAAGTATCTCGATCAGTTCTGCCTTAGTATTGGGCATCAGTATCCCGATCTTCTTGAAAACTTTTTTTAAATTTTTTGATTCCATGTCAATGATGTTTATCAAAGATATAACTTGGATCTCATTTTTTAGAAATTTTGAAGTTAGTAAACATGTAGAGATATCACCGATCACAACAGGAGGATTATCGATCATCTGTAAGATCAAAACTTCAGAAGGTAAAGACTGAGGTAAAACGATAACGTTATTATTTCCCCTTCCCAAATAATGATTTTTCTCTCTTGGATGATACTTCAAAATTATTTTTCGATCATCGTCCGTCAACATAGAATGTATCTTTTTATAGAATTGGAACAATCCTTTTTCTTTTGTGAAAAAAGAATGAGGAAGAAATAATATTGTATATTCTTCATCTAAAGGTAATCCTATATCGAACTCACCTAGGATAGCTCCCGTTAGTCCTGTTGTTTTTAAGTTTAAAAAATTATCCAAGTTTATCGGTTTTATCTTTTTATGTTTTAACTCCTCACGGACCAATTCCGGTTTCAATACTCGTATTTCATCTGTATATTTGTAATCACCTAAGACCGATATCCTGTCATACCATTTCCCAAAATACAAATTGTAAAATAATGATTCATGTAAAGGAAAGGAGGGTAAATATGAATCATTGTAAACTTCGGAGCCATCTTCTATGTATATATTAGTACCATTATTTTTTTTACAGATATATTGTAGTAGTTGAGATTGAGCTTTACCGTCATTACAAGTATACACTCTATCGAAGTTGACATCCTCATAGATTTTTTTTAATGTGTCTATACTATATTTCTCTAAATTAACAGTCGAGTTACTTTTAAAAACGTTTAATAACGATTTATCTGGAATTTCTTTAACTGAAAATTCACCTTTTATCATCACATGTCTTTTAAACGGATTTCGTTCCCAATGTTTTAATCCATTTATGATCTTTTTAGCGTCCGCAAAACTTTCTCGGATTATTATCTCTTTATCGTCTGCATTACTACTAGATGCTACACAAGAAGATAGCAGTATATGGTATGGTGTGAAGCAGATGTATAGTTCCTTCATTGATGACTCACCTCTTCTATATAATAACTAGTAAAAAATCCATTATCATAAATTTTGCTTACAGTTCTATCTCTTTCAAATCTCTGATTACTTGATTCATTAAATCTCCAATATTGTTCATAATCTCGAAAGATATGTTGATATGTTAACATATGTATATCCGTTTTGATAAAATAGCCTGTATAGTTTACGGCCATCTGGTCATGTTCTTGATACCCATAATGATCTTTCACATTAGGGTCTCTTCTTATATTATCTGGCCTACCTTCACCTTCAAGTCCATAGATGAAATCTGCCCATCTACGCTGTCTTATACCCTCCTCCCAGGTTAATCTTTCATCGTTATGAGCCTCGAAAAACCATCTCATCCCATAATTTTCTTGTTCAGTCACTTGTCTATTACTACTAAAAGAGATAGGTGAAGGATAGACTCCGAATACAGATATTAATAATAAAACCACTACTAGAAAAGAAAAAATGATGAGATGCACGTTTTTATTACGTATATCAAAAAATAATTTAGGGCCGATGTTATACGTTACGATAAAACCTATAAGCAAAAACGAAAATAAGATGACCAATTTAAATACACGCATAAAGGATACAAAATCAGCGAAAAAATTTATTGTAGCCCAAGCTACAAAAATGAAGAATGATGAAATCCAAAACAGTGCTTTTCTCTGTTTGACAAAACATATAATATTTTTATTGAAATAACTCATATAAATTAAATAAAACAGAATAAACAAAAAAAGTATAGAAACGATACCGTAATCAAAAATAAATTTTCTACCTATATCCAGAATGTGTATATCGAACATACCTAATGTTTGAGTATAATCCTCCGCTCTAGGATTAAGACTAGGATCAAAAAAAATCGATACGATCGTTGTTCTGATACCTCGTCGGATCGAAGAAAAACCTAGATGCCATCCTAGCCAAGCTCCGATAGAGGATATTATAGTGATGTTTAAATATGAGATATTCTGACCCAAATCCCAGAAACGGATAGTGAGGTATTGTGTGATCTTAAAGATTATCAGTAAACCTATGATATACAGTGACGTGATCGGATGGAAGAATATCGCGGACAAAACTATAATGAATAATATTACGTTAAATCTTACGTTAGAAGTACTTAGTTCCATCTTCCATAATATAAATAAGATCGATGGTATATAGAGAAATGATAGAATATTAGGTAGTGGGCTGACATGCTCAGTGGTGAATAACAATAGTGCAGCTAAAACAATACAACTCTTGAATTTTTTTGTTGAGTATTTTCTTAAAAAAATGTATATCGAACTTACGAAGAGGATATAAAATATAGGTGATAATAATCTTATGGTCATCTCTATGGGTATTGAGTTGGTCTCATGCAGAATGAGAATCAAGACATGTTGATTAGGGTAAAAATTATTGGAAGGTATATGTCCAGAAACCAAAATATCTCTTACAAACCCTACATGTGTGAATGGATCTCCCCCTCCAAAGAAAAAGTATCCTCTAACGAATTGCAATCCTATTAAGATGATGTTAATTATAACCATCATAATAAAACCATAAGTTATATGTTTTCTAGATTCCGAGAATAATATAAGGGCAGCTCCCATGATTAAAGAGCTAACGATCAAACTCCAAAAATACCATGGATATGTTGAATAGATATCGATCTCATAATCGTTGGCAGCAGGTGTTAATGCTAATATAAATAGAATAGAAGTGAGTAATAGAAAGAAAATAAAAATTATAACTCTTCTAAATCTCTCTAGTGTCATTGAATTTGCCCCTGTAATATATGTTTAAGAATCATTCAAAATATTTTTGATCAACACTAATTTTTCATCCAATATCTTCTTTTGCCCATACCTTCTTACGTAGTTTTTATTAAACTGTCCCATCTCATCTCTTAATTCTGGATTCTCGATCAGTTTTTTTAAACTTCTATAAAGTCTAGAAGGGTTTTTGGGAGGGACTAGGTATCCACCTTTTCCATTTAATATCAGTTCTCCATTACCCCCAACATCTGTAGCAACGATGGGGAGACCACAGGCCATGGCTTCCAACAACACATTGGATAAACCTTCTGAAAGACTCGGGAGTACGAAAATGTCTGCAGACCGGTAATGATCAGGCAGTTCCTCATATTCTACATATCCCCTAACATCTACACAATCGTTAATCCCTAGATCTTTTATCTTCTTTTTGAGTTCTTTCTTGACTGGACCATCCCCTATCATCTCTAAACTAGAATCTGGAAAGTTATCATGTATGGATCTGAATGATTCAATGAGATAATCTAATCCTTTGATTTCACTCAATCTACCGACATACAAAATTTTCAATTTATTCTTCCGATTTTCAAATATAGTCTTATCATTTCTAGCTCTAAATAGCTCTAAGTCAACTCCTTTGTCTGGTGAGACAACGACTTTAGTTGAATCAACAAGTTCTTCGACCTTATTTTTCATATCCTGGGATTGAACCAAATTTAAATCATTCAATTTTAAAAAATATTTTTTTAAATGTTTGTGAAAAAAATTATTTGTGAGTAATAAGTCAGATCCTATCCAATCTCCAACACATGGTATGTTAAAGAATTTGGAAACAAAATTAGCAACGAATGAATTATAAAAAGCAAAATATCCTATATACAATATTACATCTGGGTCAAACTCTCTACATTCTGTAAGACCTCTGCACCAATATCCAATATAAGAAATATCCCTATTAATATTTAATTTGTCTGAAATTTTGTTAAATATAATGTATTTAGATTTAGGCTGTTGCAATCTATTTTTTTGATCTGAGAATACATAAGATGAATCAGATGTCAATAAATATACTTCATGACCTTGTTTAGAAAACCATTTACAAATTTTTAGAATGAATGGGTTATATTCCATATCATATCTTGTTAATACGAGAATCTTCAAAATCATCACCAAAAATTGCAAAAAGTGCTATCTAAACCACCCTAATTCCTCTAGGTCATCCAACAATACATTTATAACATTCTCGACATCATATTTCTTTGACATTTCATATGCATTCTTTGACATTTTTTTCAAAAGATTTTCATCCTTGTATAACATTTTGATTTTTTCCGTTAGGTCTTCTGGATCTCTAGGATTGCATAAGAGCCCATTTTTTCCAGTTTTAATTATTTCGCTGTTGAATCTCCAATCAGTAGCGATTACGGGTAGACCAGCAAAAAATGCATCAAGTAGTACTCCTGGAAAACATTCTCCATCATGGTAAGTGGGAAAAATGAATACATGATAACTACTTAATGTTTCTATCAATTTTTTGTTACTCAGAAAACCGTGATACTTGATTCTGTCTTCACATTTAATTTTATTGTTAAAATTTTTTTTAAGTGCATCATTTTTACCAAATGAACCATAAAAATGCATCTCGATATCTTTATATTCATCACCTATTAACTCGAGAGCTTCCACCATATCAAATATCCCTTTATCCTTAGTCATCATTCCCAAATAAACAACCTTAAAATTTTCGCTTTCCGGAATATATTTTATAGGAATATCATCCGGTTTTTTCTTAAAATTAGGGAGATATGATACTATCTCTTTATTAATCAAATTTTCAAGTTGATGTTTGAGTTCTTCTGATTCCACATATATTTTATCGTATTCACTCAAAAATTTAATATAGAGCCTTTTTAAAGGAACAGGCATATCATTGATCTCATCACGTATTTTTCCCCCAATAGGAAGTAGTATCACTCGATAATGATTTATTTTTATCAAAAAAAAGACATACGGAATAAAAAAAAGTCTACCTTTAGTGGATAAAGACATAATCAAATTTCCATCCTTTATGAAAAATAGTTTAAACAATCGTTTTAAAAGGGAAAGCTTGGACATCAATATATTTATAATTTTCAAGTTAAAACCTTTACTTTCTAAAGCCTCGATGAGGATGGTATTTTTTACCGTAGCCCCACCCAAAGGGGGTGGTAGTGAACCAATAAAAGTGACCTTTTTAGATTCATCAATGTTTGTCATCATCCCATCAACCGCCCTTAACTCATTACATATGTCAAACAATCGAAACATTCAGTAGTCATGAAAAGATCCGGGTAGTTTTTTGAAGGTTCTATCGTACTACTACTCAATGAAAACATATCATTTAATTTTTCGAATAGGATGTCTTTGTCTGGATCTTCAGTATAACGCCTTCTTGAAAATTCTCTGTAATATCCATATCCTGTTTTATATAGGAAATCAATTATGTTATTGTTGCCTCTATTAGAACTCACCAATACTGAAACTAAAGATGGTAATAATTCTGAATTTTTCTTTATCTCCCACCTTAAAACTAAATCGTCGATATGATCATCTAATATCTCGGAACATTGTTTAGTTTTTTGTGAGTATTCTTCTTTTTTTATCAAACTGTAAGATGCTAAGGCAAATGCATAAGCTCCAGTTAATCTATATGCAAACATCAAGCTGCTTTTACTCCAATCAAAAGAACCGTCTTTTTTCTGTGAGTTTGCAAGCCAATCAGTAGCTTTAACTAGCCAGTCTGCATTTTCTAACTCTAAATTTTTAAAAGTCTTCTTAAGATAGTAAATTGTTACACCTTGATAATGTATGCATGGGACATTCATCGAATTGTTCATACCCCCTGTTTTCACTCTGTATGGAAAAACACCATCATTGAATTGATGGTTCCGTATGTGATCTAAAGACGTTTTTGCTATCTGTTTTGAATCGTCATTCGAAAAACATCCAGCATATGACGACAAGAAATCAGCACATGTAGCATCCACATTTAAATGGTCTTGATGGTAATTTTTGGACTTGATAAAATAACCGCTGCCTTTTTTATTTGAAAGAACATAGTTTTTTGCAGATTCTATTGTATCTATCAGACCCTCATCACCTGTTGATTTATACCATTCTATCATCGCGTCACCAACTATAGAGGTCACCAACGATGATGGTTCATTATAATAAAGATGGATCTCATTCCAAGAACCATCCTTATTTTGAGTTTCTATCAAATAATTGATGATCTTTTGCACGATTTCTTTCTTTCTACCTAACCTTATCAGACCTTTACAATACTCTGCATTCACTCTATTTCTTACTATTTTAAAATAGGTATCATAGAGATAAGCTCGATATTCTTCTTTGATCAAAAATCTCTCTAGCTTTGAATCTAGTTTGTCGATGATGTATTTTAGTTTCATAGGTTTTCCTCTATAGCACCTTTCAATTTAAGAGCGATCTTTTTTCTGTCGTAATTTTCCTCTACGAATCTCCTACCCCTTTTTCCCATAACCTCCAAAAGTTCTTGATTTTCCAGAAGATAAGACAATCTACTTGCAAAAGATCCGGGATGATTTTTAGCAACGATCCCTGCCTCTGATTCTTCAGTCAACTGTTGAACCTCTCCGACACCAGAAGAGATATAAGGTAGTTCACAGGCCATATATTCGAAGATCTTAGAAGGTACTGCGTAATCTAAACTTTCTATGCCTTTTATAGGAGCGATACCTATCTTAGCTCTTGATAGAAATTCTGGTATTTTTTCCCTTGAAACAAGTCCCTCGAATTCCACTACATCTTCTAAGTTTTTCGATCTGACCAATCTTTCTAGATCCTCTTTTTTATCTCCGTCGCCGATTATCTTGAATTTTAATTCGTACCGGTCTTTGATCTCTTTCATGGCCAATATTGGGCTCTCAAGATCCTGTGCATGACCCAATAAACCTGTGTATATGATATGTTCTTGTTTTATGGATTTCATCGGAAAGAAAACATCTATATCGACCCCGTTAGGTAAAAAAAGGAATTTCTTTATCTCATCAAATTTATATTTATTTTCTAACTTGTCTTGCATCTTTTTAGTGGTTATAGTTATGATATCAGATGAATTCAAGGATATATCTTCAAATTTTTCACTCAATTTTTTAAAGAAAGAACCGTCTTCAACAAAACCTAACTCGGTGGAAGCATCGATCCAAAGATCTCTAACATCTAAAACCCATTTCTTATTCAAGATTTTTTTTGCAAAAAGTCCTGGTATGTGCACAAACAAAGGAGGTGATGTTGTAAGGATAACGTCGTATTCCTCCCGTAATTCGAGCACATAAATCAGAGAATGTAATGGAAACAACAAGTAATATGCCATCCTTGTTAGAAAACTAGGGTCCTTACGTTTTGGCTGCCAGGTCCAAATCCTATTGACATGAATCCCATCCAATTTTTCTTTTTTTTTTCTATCATTTATCCTTTTAAAATTACCTATAGGGATCGTTGGATGAGGGCAGATAACCATCGCTTTCATACCAAGTTTTACTAAATTTTTTGATAGATCATGTATTCTTGAAGCATTTCCAGATCTTTCAGGAGGAAAATTGTTCGTGATGATGAGAATCTTATTCATTAAAAAAACCCTGTACTTTGGCTTCCTACTATTTTCACATCAAAACCAGCTTGCTCCCATCTCTCCCTATCGATCATATTTCTACTATCTATTATATTTTTGTTCCTCATCTTTAATTTACTCGGGTCTATATCCTTGAACTCTTCATGGTCAGTTACGATCAATATACAATCACTGTCCTTTACCGATCCCTTTAGGTCAAATAATCGGTGATCAAAATACTCAACGTATGGATCGTGACATTTAACTCGGAACCCCTCATTGGTGGCTAACTTGATGATCTTCTTTGCCGGTGTTTCTCTCGTATCGTCCACGTTCCCTTTATAAGCAACACCAAATATAGATATCGTAGGTTGTTCTATACCCCTAGTTTTTCTCCTAAGCAGGGATAAAACAAAATTTGGCATAGAATCGTTTATCTCTCGAGCTAGAGTTATCATCTTACTGTTTGTTGAATTTGCAGTCAAAAACAATGGATCAACTGATATACAATGTCCTCCTACGCCTGGACCTGGACGCAGTATATCTACCCGAGGATGATTGTTTGCCAGGTTTATAGCTTCCCATACATCTATCCCTATCTCTTCTGATATCCGAGAAAACTCATTGGCCAATGCTATATTAACATCTCGAAAAGTATTTTCCATCAATTTTACCATCTCAGCAGTTTTAACATCTGTTTTGAAGATCCGCCCTTCTGTAAAACTAGAATACAATCCTTCAGCTTTATCCAATCCTTGAAAATCGAAGCCGCCGATCAACCTATCATTATATACCATCTCTTTTAGAGTATTTCCAGGTATAGCTCTTTCAGGGGAGTGGACTAGGTAAAAATCAGTTTCTTTTAAACCGCTCTTTTTAAGCATAGGTAAAAGCAGTTTTTCCGTGGTTCCAGGTGGGACGGTTGATTCAAGGACTACCAGGTTTCCCTCTTCTAGAAATGGATGTATCATATCCCCTGCATGTTTTACAGCTTTTAAATCCGCAACATTGATAGTTCGATCGAGAGGTGTTGGTACTGCGATGATGAAAACATCGCTCTCCTCCACTTCGTATTTTGGTGTGAATTTATTTCTCGCCTTATCGAAGAGGTCGTCCAAGCCAGGCTCTTTGAAAGGTAACTCACCATCTTTTAGTTTCTCTAGTTTTTCTTCATCTATGTCAACACCTATGACTTCGTGCCCTGCTCTCGCTATCAATAAAGCTGTAGGTAACCCTATATATCCTAGACCTAAAACGTTTATTTTCATAATATACCATCCCAAATTCATATATTTCTTTAGATTTTTTTAATATACTACATAGTCCATGTTTTCATCTATGAGTAGTTATCGCTGTGTGGATTACCAATCCAATTATTATTGCTACAAGACCGATTAAGAAAAGTAAGATCGTAACTAATAGATAGCTTAATGGCCAATACCCCATTTCATTATAGATATCGATGGTCCTTAAACCTAGATATATGCTAAGTAATATTCCTATCAACCCAGATATTCCAAAAGATAGAATGCCCGTTTTATTTTCTGTGTATTTTAATATACTACCGATGAACCCCAATCCGTTGGTGAACGGCTTTTCCAAAGATTTTGTTTCATAAATCACCGAGATCGGTATCTCTTCTACTTTCAACACAGAACTTTTTGATGTGATCTCTGAAAAAACATCCATACTATATTCTGATATATTCAGGCATTTTAAAGCATTTAAAGAGAAAGTCAAAAAGCAAGATTGACAATCTGTTATTTTTTCGATCTTCCCTTCTTCCACGGGGAAACGGTTAGAACTCGACCATTTTAAAACCTTGATCCCAAATCTTTTATGTAAAGGAAGGTTCTTTTTATCGTTATTATCCAAAAACCTAGACCCGATGATAATATCTACTTTTTCATCTACCATCTTTTTAAGAAATTTTGGTATCTTCTTTGTAGGATATTTTGCTTTCCCATCGATTATAACTAAAGGAGCTTTATCGATCTCTCGAGAATATAGTATCAAAGAACTTAGGCAGGCTTCATAACCAAGATGTTCTTTATGCGTTAAGACCATAGCCCCTGCCTCTTCTGCAAGTTCGCCAGTATTATCTGTGCTACCATCATCGACTACTACTACATTGTTTACATGCTTTAAAGCCTTTAAAACTATACTAACTATCGTATTTTCTTGGTTGTAGGCAGGTATTCCAACGATGGCGTTCAATTTGCTCTGTTTTAATGATTTTTTTGCAAGCATGTTATCACTTCTCCACCTCTAACGAGAACGGGCCCAAGCAATAATGGTTATACCTATTAGATATACTTAATCTTTTTCGACTCATGGGCTTCATCCCGAAACTATTTAATTAGATTTTCATCTAATTATAAATTGCTTTGGGATGCACTAGCAGAAGGATGAATCCGAAGGTAGTACAGCAAGTG
>SL_5KL_010_SEDDRAFT_10000129_pt1 | contig 44086 bp, 42 predicted proteins | sample SodLakKL_010_SED_FD_9118 | JGI IMG/M metagenome (IMG submission 9118)
TGTGTTTGCATATTCCCATGCTTTCTGTTTGTGAGCTCCCAGAGATTGGAGCATTTAACATCTCTTTTTTTTCGTTTCCACTGCTTCCAGATAATCATGCGAATACGTCTCCTCATCCATTCATCTGTAGCGGACAAAAGTTTCTTCATGTCCCCCGTTTATCCACCCCATAATGTAGCGCCTGATTTTTATTGCTCTTAGCTCGGTTTCACATGATACAAAAAATCCTCAGGGATCAATTGCTCAATTAAGTCAGTGTGAATTAAAATAGGGGCCGGGAACAGGAACTAATTTTTCCCGACGGAAACAACTGAGGTTTTGGAGAAAATTTCTGGGATTAACAGAGTTTTGTTTCTGGATCGTCCCACCTGAGAAAGCCATCCTCAATTAAAAGGCTGAGAAGATTATTTTTTGGCAAATAGTTTTCCATATATTTGAAGAAAAAAATTAATCCCTGGCCTATAGCCGGGGTCTTTTTTTGAAGAATTCTATCGGTTCAGCTTTTTAAATATTTACCCCAGCACTTTTTTATTTCCGGTAACCTTTGCGATTTTTCCCTTTTGCCACATCAAGCTCCTGACAATCCGGGTCTATAGCAAAAAATCAAGTTTACCCTCCTCCCCCCAGCCCAACTATTAACCTTATCACTCGGAGAAGTGCGGATAGATAATGGGGTTAGACCCATCATTTGCCCTGGGGTAGAAAGCTTTTTTTCAACCGCAGGTGAGCAGGGAAAGAAAACACTGCTGTTAGTCCTTAACTCCCTTTATCTCTCACGGCGCCCCCTGATTTTAATTCATTTCCCTTCAGATCATTGTTGAACCAATCCTTTGCAAAAAAAACCGGAGCAAAAACTCCGGCTTTATTCGCTGAAAACACTGACCTCTTTAGTTTTCTTACCCTTCTGGACATAAGCAACCCGACCATCAGCCTTGGCAAAAAGGGTATCGTCATTACCCCGCCCCACATTAAGACCGGGCTTGATACGAGTTCCCCGCTGCCTGACCAGGATGTTTCCCGCTTTTACCACCTGGCCATCGTGTCTTTTAAGGCCCAAACGACGGCCTTCGCTATCGCGTCCGTTCCGGGAACTTCCAACTCCCTTTTTCTTGGCAAACATTTGCAGATCTATACGTAACAACCTCAACACCTCCTTCATTACTCCTGAACTTTGAGATATCGGGGATAATCATGGGCCATTCTCTGCATGGCCAGGTATAATGTATTTAATAAAACCTGAACTCCCCGTTCCCCGGTTCCCTCTCGGACCCGGCATTCGAGAAAACCTTCTTCCTTTTGGAAATCAACATCAGCCTCTACCACTTCCAATAAACCCAGCAAAACTGCCTGGGCAGTGGCAGAGACCCCGGCACAGATAACATCTTCCCCGTGAGGAGCACTTTCAGTGTGCCCCCGGAACAAAAAACCTTCAATAAAGTTATCCTGATCCCGGAAAAACCTGACCTCAACCATTTTATTTTTCAGGCACCTGTATTTCTTCGATCAAAACCTTGGTAAAGGGCTGGCGATGACCGGTTTTCCGCCGGTAATCCAGTTTAGGCTTATATTTAAATACAGTAACCTTGTTTTCCCGGCCCTGCTCTAGAATTTTCCCGATGATCCGGGCCCCCTCCACATAGGGTTGCCCCACAGTCAATTCTCCATCCCTGCTGATAGCAAGAACTTCAGTTAATTCTACGGCATCTCCTTTTTCGCCTTCCAGTTTTTCCATTTTTACATATTTGCCTTCCTCAACCTTCTGCTGTTTTCCACCAACTTTAATAATTGCGTACAAAATCACACCTCCTCCCAGCACATTGCCACCGTTGTATTTTAGCACAACTGACTAAACATTGTCAATAATTCGGGCCCGGGCAAAAGTTCTGGATACCTCCTCAATCTTAACCGTCACCTTTTCCCCAACCCGTTTGCCTCCATCAATTATATCCAGCACATAACCCTCTACCCGCCCGATCCCATCGTCAGGATTATTGGTGTGGCGATCCTGTATATATACGCTGAGGATCTCATTTTTCCTTACCGGCGGGGCAGAACGGGCCAGCTCCTTTTTACTGCCGGTTTCCACAAACTTTATATCCTTAACCGTAAGGCTTTCATTACCCCGGATATATATATCCTTTTTCAGTTTGCTTTCCAGGTCCTTTAAGTTTTTACCCCCGGAGCCAATTAATAAAGCAGCTACTTCCGGGTTTACTTCCATTAAAACCGCTTCAAAATCTTCCAGGCCTATCTTGGTTTTTAATTGATGAATGGCCTCCAGGGCCCCGCTCTCCGGAGTAAGGATTTTTCCCGATCCCTCACAATGAGGGCACTCTTCCTGCAGATACTCTCCAATACCCTGTTTGACTTTTTTGCGCGTCATCTCCACCAGGCCCAGTTTGGTCAATCCCATAATTGCTGTTTTTGTTTTATCCTTTCCCAATTCCTTTTGAAAGGTCCCCATTACTTTTTGCTGATCCCGTTCCCGCTCCATATCAATAAAGTCAATAATTATTATTCCGCCGATGTCCCGGAGTTTAAGTTGAATGGGAATTTCTCGGGCAGCCTCCAGATTTGTTTTCAGAATGGTATCATCAAGATTGCTGCTGCCAACGTACTTTCCGGTATTTACATCAACTGAAGTAAGGGCTTCAGTGGTATCAATAATCAAATAACCACCTGAACTGAGCCAGACCTTGCGGTCCAGGGCCTTTTTAATCTCCTTTTCCACATGATAACGGTTGAATATGGGGATTTCTCCCTGGTACAGTTCGATCCGGGAACGGAGATGAGGCGACACCGCTCCGGTCAGTTTTATTATCTCCCGGTATACCTGCAGATCATCCAGGACCAGGCGCTCGAAATCTTCGGTAAAAATGTCCCGAACGACCCGCTGAGCCAGTTCCAGGTCCCGGTACAGAAGGGCGGGAGCTTTCATTTTTTTGTAACCATGCTGAATCCTTTTCCATTGATGATGGAGATAATTAAGATCCCGGCGAAGTTCCTCCCTTTCCGCTTCCTCGGCCACAGTTCGCACAATTAACCCACAGTTATTGGGCTTTAACTCTTGCACTATTTTCCGCAGTCGATTTCTGGTTTTTTCATTGTTAATCCGGCGGGAAACCCCAATATGACCGGAGTTAACCATTAAAACCAGGTAGCGACCGGGAATTGCCAGTTCACAGGTTCCCCGGGCCCCTTTGGTTCCCAGGGGTTCCTTGACGATCTGAACCATTATTCGGTTCCCTTTTTGCACCAGCTGATTAATTTTCTTATTCCTGTTCTTATTCTTCTTTAAACACAGGGCATCGCTGGCATGAAGAAAAACATTCCTTTCCAGGCCAACATCCACAAAAGCAGCTTCCATACCGGGCAGAACATCAGTAACTACTCCCTTGTATATATTGCCCACAACACTGTCGTGGGCGCCGCGCTCAATGTGGATCTCGGACAGGCGGCCTTCTTCTTTAATGGCCACCCGGGTCTCATTACCCTCCACATTTATAAATATCTCTCTTTGCATTAAGTTTTACCCTCCACTAAAAGGAGTCAATAAACCTCCGCTTCCCCGATAATATAACTCGCACCGCAAAATACGGCCCGGGGAACCAATACTCCCCTTTGCGCTTTTTTTTATCAATTCGCAAAAATCACCTGGGCGTAAATTTTCCCTGCTGCCTGCAGCGGCAGTTATTTTAAATCCGGCCAGGCCCTGTTTTATTTTTAAAAATTCGATTTCCCAGACCAGTTTTTTCAGATCTTTTTCCCGACCCCTGCGGTCCAAAAAATTCCATTGTTTTTGGACCAAAAAATCCTCAATATGCTCCTGCGCCCCTGCATCAAGAACGGGCATCCAGATATAATAATCAGCAGCACAAACCCTGGCCTGAATAGCGGGCTCCCTATCTGCAATCTCCCATAACTTCTCCACCCTTAAAAATTCCGGCAACTGGGCCTGTAATTTTTCTTTAAGTTGCCCGGGTGCAACAACCTCTTTTAAAATCAAATCAAAATACTCGGCAAGGCTACCCGCCCCTACCGGAAGAGGTAAACCGTAAGAAATCCTGGGTTTGGGGTTAAATCCCTCGGAAAGAGCAAAAGGAATACCCGCCCGGCGTAGGGCCTGCAGCATGGTATTCAACAGATCCAGCTGGGATAAGAACACCAGCGGCCCTAATTTTCTGTGCCTGACCCTTATCTTCACGGCNTTTCCCCTCCAAAAATTTGAACTAAAGCTTTTAAGTTTCCGCAGCAACCACATCCGTGGCACCGGGCTCCCCGGCAATCNGCGGTGGTACTGGCCTCNCGGGACCGATGCCGTTCCTTTTGTAAAAAGCTTTTTTCTACCCCCGTANAAATGTGATCCCAGGGCAGGTTTTGATCCAGGGCGATCCCCCGATCGACCCCCCCGCCTTCNTTAAGGACCTCAGACCATAAATCNGGGTCAAATTCCTCGCTCCAGCTGTCAAAGCGAGCTCCACTTTTCCAGGCCTGATAAATTGAAGGTCCCAGGCTTCGATCCCCCCGGGCCAGGATTCCTTCCAGGCGGGTGCTTTCTCCCCCGTGCCAGCTGAGCTCAAATTGTTTGCCCCGTAGCATTTTTTGCAATAACTTTTGTTTTCTGGTAATTTCAGAGAGGGGCAGAACCGGTTCCCACTGAAAGGGCGTGTGGGGTTTGGGGACAAAAGTGGCCACGCTGACAGTAATGCGGGGGCGGCGGGGAGCAGTTTCTTTACCCCTTTTCCATACCTCCCGAGCCAGTTCTCCAATTGCCTGGACATCTTCATCAGTTTCGGTAGGGAGTCCAATCATGAAATAGAGTTTTACTGAGGTCCAACCCGAGCGAAAGGCTGCAGAAACCGCCTCCATTAAATCTTCATGATTAATCCCTTTGTTGATTACATTACGCAGTCTCTGAGTTCCAGCTTCCGGGGCAAAAGTGAGGCCGGTTTTCCTGACAGTCTGCACCTGGCGGGCCAGTTCTACACAAAAGGAATCCAGACGTAAAGAGGGCAGCGCCAGCCCAACTCCGATCTCCTGATAGGCCCCGGAAAAATACTGGACCAGATCCTCAATCTGGGAATGATCAGTGGTGCTGAGAGAAAGGAGAGAGATCTCGCTGTAGCCAGTTGTCCGAAGCAGCCGATGAGCCTGTTCCTTGAGTTTTTCCAGGCTGCGCTCCCGCACCGGCCGATAAATCATACCCGCATGGCAAAAACGGCATCCCCGGCTGCAACCCCGGGCTACCTCCAGGATTACCCGGTCGTGGACAGCAGTAGTATACGGGACCACAAATTTTTCGGGGAAAAAGCTCTCTTCCAGGCTGTGAACTAACTGTTTCTCCACCCGGGCGGGGGCATTATCCCGGGGAACAGGGCAGAAAAACTGTCCTTTTTGTTCAGCCCGGTACAGGGATGGAACATAAATTCCCGGTTGGTGGGCCAGCCTCTTCAGGAGCTTTCCCCGGGACCAGTTCTCATTTTTGGCCCGGGCCACAGTCCGCGAAAAGGGCTCTACCATTTCCTCCCCTTCCCCGATAAAAAAGCAATCAAAAAAATCAGCAAGGGGTTCCGGATTAAAAGCACCGGGACCGCCCCCCACTATCAGGGGCAATCCTTTTCTTTCTTCCCCCCTTAAAGGAATCCCACCCAGATCCAGCATGTTCAGAACATTGGTGTACGATAGCTCATGCTGTAAACTAAAACCCACAATATCAAATTCGCACAGCGGACGCCGGGATTCCAGTGTATGCAAAAGCCCGCCCCTTGCTCGCAGCTGCTGCTCCCGGTCCCGCCAGGGAGCAAACACCCTCTCTGCTGCAAGATGGGGATGGCTGTTAATCAAATGGTATAAAATTTTCAAGCCCAGGTGGGACATCCCCACCTCATAAACATCTGGAAAGGACAGAGCCCAGGCAACCCTGACCTCATCAGGTTCTTTCTGGATAATATTCCATTCCCGTCCCACATAACGGATGGGTTTTTCTACGGCCATTAGCTCCTGCCATTTTTCCCAGTTCATCCTGTCCCTCCTCCTGGTCCGAAAAAAATAATGCTTCCTGATGGCCCGGGGGCTTTCAGGTTAAAAATAAATTTTCTGGCGTCGCATGTAAATATTCAGTAAAATTCCAATGGCCAGGAGATTGGTGGTCAGAGCACTGCCCCCATAGCTGACAAAGGGTAGGGGCAGGCCGGTTACGGGTAAAATCCCCATAGTCATTCCTATATTAACAAAAATATGGAACCCAAACATTCCGGTAATCCCCGCCGCGAGGAGAGAGCCAAAACGATCCTTGGCCTGAAAGCTTACCTGAAAGCCCTTGAGAAGAAGTAAAAGGTATAGAATCAACAGAACTACAGCTCCGATAAAACCCATTTCTTCGCCCAGGACACTGAAAATAAAGTCGGTATGTTGTTCGGGGATAAAATTTAATCTGCTCTGAGTGCCCGCAAATATCCCCTTGCCAGTAATATTTCCCGATCCAAGCGCAATTTTTGACTGGATAAGATGGTAGCCATAACCGAAAGGGTCCATTCCCGGATTCCAGAAAACGATGATCCTCATCAACTGATATTCTTTCAGGGGAATCCAGATCCCCCATTGCAAATGAACCAGGATCCATCCCATAACCCCCAGAACAGCACCTCCTGAAGCCCCCAGGAGATAAAGTCCGGGAAAACCGGCAATATAAAGCATGACCAGGAGAATAAAGCCAAAAACAAGGGAAGTCCCCAGGTCATTCCTTATTATTAACAAAAAAGGTAAAACAGTTGCCAGGAGAGTTTTACCCAGGGCTGTAGCGGAAATTTCATCTTTTTCCTGGGACAGGATATAACTCAACAGGATTATCAAGCCCATCTTGGTTAATTCCGAGGGTTGAAAGGCCAGGGGGCCAATACTCATGGAGCGCTGGGCAGCAACTCCTCCTTCTCCTCCCCGCATTAAGTTTAATATTAACAGCACCAGGGCTCCCCCGTAAAAGAAAAGGTAATAATCCCGCAACAAACGGTAATCAAAGAAAGTCACAACCAGCATCAGTAAAAAACCTATTATAGCTGAAACCAGCTGCCGTTGAAAATGCCCCGTCTGCCAGGCATCAGGAGAGGGTTGAGTGGCACTGCTGATCATAATCAAACCGATACATACCAGGAAAAAGGCTAAAAGGGGTAGGGTTAAATCAACCTGGCGGAAAACCTTTTTATTATACCGCACCTTTATCCCTTCCCATCCTATCTTGAATCTTTAAGGGGAATGTCCGCCTCCAGGGCCATTGAATCCCTCTTCCTGCTGACACTAATTTCAAATTCCTCAGTCTTAACATCCAGGTGTTTTTGTAAAACATCCCGCAAATCTTTTTTTAGCTCCTCCATTTTTGCCGGGGTCAGCTCCATCCGGTCATGGATTAAGATTAGCCGCAGCCTTTCTTTGGCTGTTTTCTTACTTCTTCGCCACCAAAACGGTGCCATTCCATCCACCCCCTATGATATCCCAATCATCCGCTTTATTCTCTGCACGAACTTTTCCCGGCCGGTGTTCATCAGAGGAAGATCCTCTCCTTCAATTCTCCGGGCTATGTTGCGGAATGCTTCCCCGGTTCGAGATTTCGAATTAAGAACTATTGGCTCCCCCTTGTTGGTTGAGACAATAATGTCTTCATCATCGGGGACAATTCCCAGCAGGTCAATCGCCAGTATCTCAATCATATCATCAATATCCATCATATCCCCGCGCCGAACCATATCCTGGCGAATACGATTGATGATAACCCGGGGATCTTTTAAGCCCCCTGCTTCCAGCATCCCAATAATTCGGTCCGCATCTCGAACAGCAGAAACTTCGGGAGTGGTAACAATTACCGCCTCCTGAGCCCCTACAATAGCATTTTTAAACCCCTGTTCAATGCCTGCGGGTGAATCAATTAAAATGTAATCAAATTCCTCCCTTAATTCCTGGATCAGATCCTTAACCTGCTCCTGCTTCAGGGCAGACTTATCCCGGGTCTGGGCCGCCGGCAGCAGCAAAAGGTTCCGGTGCCTCTTATCTTTAATCAGGGCCTGATCTATCCGACATCTTTCCTCAACCACATCCACCACATCGTAAACAATTCTGTTCTCCAGGCCCATGACCACATCCAGGTTGCGGAGGCCAATATCAGCATCCACCAGAACCACACTACGGCCTAAAATTGCCAGGGCCATACCAATATTGGCAGTGGTAGTAGTTTTTCCCACTCCCCCTTTTCCAGAGGTAATAACAATTGCCTTCCCCATTAATTCCTTCCCTCCCCTCTAGCTGAATAATTTTCTATAACTATACGACCTTTTTTTACCCGGGCAACTTCGGGTCCGGTGCCTCTTCTTACCCGGTCATCGGGGGCACGGCCAAGTACTTTGCCAATGCGGAGCTGGGTTGGAGCCAGTTCCAGAGCAAAAATTCGGGCTTTTTCATCTCCTTCAGCACCAGCATGAACCAGACCTCCCACCACCTTGCCAAACACAACAATGTCCCCTCCAGCCAGCACTTCTGCCCCGGGATTAACATCTCCCACAATAATCAGGTCACCAAGGACAGCCACTTTCTGCCCGGACCGAAAACTCTTTTTAATAACCTCCGGAGCCTTTCTTAATTCCGGTATCTCCCGGGGAGTCAGCTCATCTTCCGGCCGGAAAAAACCAACTTCAATCAGCTCATTTATGGCCCCAATAGTTTTTTTGATGTCCTCCTTCTCCCGCCTATTCCATCCCTGATCAAGAATATCAATTCGGCAGCGCACTCCTCGAAAAAAACCAGAAGACTCGAACTTCTTGCCAAAAAAGGCTTTTAGTTCGGGCAGGGTAACTTCGGGAGGTGGATAAATTTTGAGCTGATGTAGAGAACCCTTGATTACAATCTCTTTATCCGCCATTTACTCCTCGGAGACCTCCTCTGCTTGGGGAAAATAGTATTCCAAAAACTCACGGCCCACATCAACAGCAAACCCACTATCATTACCGTGTTCCAGGAAAACCACAAATGAAATTTCCGGTTCGTCGGCTGGGACATAGCCCGCATACCAGCCGTGATTGGGCTGGCCGGGAACTGTCTGGGCAGTTCCTGTTTTGCCGGCAACCTCTGGTACAAAATCCCCAAATCCCCTGGTTCCGGTTCCCGATTCCGTAACCTCCTGCAGAGACTGCCGCATTTGATTCAGTATAGTGCTGGAAACATCCGGTTTCCTGATTACCTGGGGTTGACCCTCCCAGAGGACCTCCCCCTCTTCTCCTATAACTCGATCCACCAAATAGGGCTGCATTAAGTAACCACCATTGGCCAGGGTATTAATCATATTAACCAGCTGCAGGGGTGTTGACTGCAGATCCCCCTGCCCGATAGCCAGATTGACCGAATCACCTGGAACCCAGGGGCCTTTCAGGTTCGCACTTTTCCAGTCCCGATCAGGAACAACTCCCGCCCGTTCCCCGGGAAGATCAATACCGGAAAGAACCCCGAAACCAAATTCCCTGGCCACTTCTTGAATAGTGTTATTCCCCTGATGATGCAGTTCATGGCCCCACCGATAAAAAGCAACATTGCAGGAATGAGCCAGGGCCTCGTAAAAAGAAAGACGGCCATGCCCACCCTCCAGCCAGCATTTCCAGGTCTGGGGGCCCAGAGAAAACTCACCTCCACAGTGAACTGACTGATCTCCCGGATTTAATCCCAGGTCCTTTAAAACCGCCATCCCGGTAATGACCTTGAATGTAGAACCCGGGGCAGGTGCAATCTGCAGGGTCCGGTCCAAAAAGGGCCGATGAAAGTTATTCTGCAGTTTTTGCAATTCATCCCGGTCGATACCCCCGGCAAAAAGATTGAGGTCAAACGTGGGATAACTGGCCATGGCCAGAATTTTTCCGGAATCGGGCTCCATAGCCAGGAAAGCCCCTCCGGTAGGACCTCCCATCAATTCTTCATCTTCTTCGGCCTTCTCCTGCAGCCGCCTGATATGTTCTTTCAGAATTCGTTCCGCTTCAAGCTGTAAATCCAGATCAATATTCAGGTATATATCAGCCCCGGGCTGGGGGTCCTGTTTACTGATGGTGGTGATTTCCATTCTGTGGCTGTCAACTTCAATCTGGCGAACTCCATCAACGCCACCAAGGAAACTCTCATAATGACGTTCCAGGCCGCTTTTGCCGATCAGATCCCCGGATCGGTATCCCTGAGAATACAACCGGGTAAGTTCTGACTGGGAAATCTCGCCCACATAACCCAGAAGATGGGCAGCAGTGGACCCATAAATATTATCGCGAATGGGGATCCTTTCAATTAATACCCCGGGCAGTTGATCCATATTTTCCTCCAGCTTTAAAAGCTGCAGGGGAGTGAGATTACGCATGATCCTCACGGGCAAAGCCCGCTGACCTGCATGGATTCGGGAGCTAATTTCTCCTGCTTCCATTCCCAGCAGCCGGGCCAGGCGCTCACTGATTAGTTCTGTTTCTCCTCGGGGGATATTGGCGGGTATCACCGATGCAGTATAGGCCAGGCGGTTGGAAACCGCAATAACAGGCTCCCCCTCCTGCTGCATATAAATTTTTCCCCGGGGAGCAGGAATGGGACGGTTTTCTGTTCGATTGCTCTCAGCCATCCTGGTATACTGCTCACCATGAATAATCTGCAGCTGAGCCAGCCTGAATACAAAAACCGCAAATAAAATTATGACTATTATTCCCGCTACCCTTATTCTCCTCTGAATCATCAATAAACACCTCTTGGGGTTTCTTCCATTTTATTTTCCACCCATAACAAGAAGGGATATACCCCCAGGCATAGCACTGCATTAACCAGAGCCCCGGGAAGAATAATATTCTGTAGAGCATAGCTGAAGGTCAGGTTAAAAAGATACTCTTCATGGACCAGAAAAGTTATAATCCCACCCAGAAAACTGGCTCCCAGAACTATAAGCGGGGGAAAAACCACGCTGTCTTTGTATATCTTGCCTTCAAAACGCCCACTGAGATATCCCATGGCCGGCTTAATAAAAATATTACTCCCACTACCATATAAATCCTGCAACAGGCCAGCAACAAATCCCGAACCGACTCCCATCCGGGAACCATTGATTAAAGCCCAGCAGCAGGTCACAATTAGAAAAAAATCCGGCTGCAGCTTACCCAGGGACAACCTGGGTAACAGGGAAACCTGGACCAGGGTTATCAGTAAGAGTATTGCTCCCTTTATGGCAACTGCTTTCATTCCTGTTCTCCCCAATCCCCCAGCAGGATGAGAACTTCTTCAACAGTCTGCCCGTAAATGGAGGGCCGAATTCCCACCTCCTGGGTCAAACCATAATCCCCCTCCTGAATAGTTTCTACCTGACCAATAATCAGGCCCCGGGGGAAAAATTCGCTCATTCCCGAGGTAATTATTACATCGCCCTCTTCAATATCAGCATCCCAGGAAAAATTATCCATGAGATACAGCCCTTCCTCCAGGGGGGTCCCCCGTACCATACCCAGGGCCCGGGATTCCTCCCGTTCCACTATACCCCCTACTACAAACCCGGGATGGGTCAGCATGGTAACCCGTGCCGTCCGGGCATAGACTTCATCAACCTGCCCAACCAGCAAACCATTCCTGGAAATAACCGGCTGCCGGGGGGCCAATCCATCTCTTTTCCCCAGGTCAATTAAAAGGGATTTTCCCCAACTATCTGCCCCCATTCCAATGACCCGGGCTCCTACAGTTTCATAATTTACCCTCTGGGAAAAATCCAGGAGGCTGCGCAGGCGCTGATTCTCGCGGTAAATCTCCTCCATCATCTGCAGTTCTTTTTCCAGCTGGGCAATTCGAAGATCATAATACGCTCTTTGCTCCTGAAAATCCCGGTAATTAGTGAAAAAAGAACGGACATTGGATACCCGGTCCCCCAACCAGGTAACTGATCGGTGAAAGGGAGCAGTAATCCGATGGATAAAGTTAAAGGGCTGGGGCACAGATATTTCCAGATAAGTAGCGGCCCAGGAAAGAATTAGAATCAGGACAATACCAAGGATTCCCAGGTGCCAGAATTTAAACCTAAAAAGCCGCACAGGGTCCCCTCCCGCTTAAGATAGTTTTCTTCCCGTGAGTAAAATCCGGCGCAGAGATTCCAGTTCATCCAGAACTCGCCCAGTTCCCTCGGCAATACAGTCCAGGGGATTTTCCGCTATATGCACCGGCATCCCGGTTTCTTCCCGGATCAATTCATCCAGACCGCGGAGAAGGGCTCCACCGCCTGCCAGAATTATTCCCCTTTCCATCAAATCACTGGAAAGTTCCGGCGGAGATTTTTCCAGGGTCAGCTTAACTGCATTGAGGATAGCATTAATCGGTTCCAGAAGGGCCAATCGGATTTCATTGGAATTAAGCGAAATAGTCTTGGGTAAACCGCTCACCAGGTCCCGGCCCCTGATTTGCCTTTCTCTATCTTCTCCACTATCCAGGGCAGTTCCAATATCAATCTTTATATCCTCCGCGGTTCGAAGTCCGATCAGGATTTTATACTCATTCTTAATATACTGGGCAATGGCTTCGTCCATTTCATCTCCGGCCACTCGGATCGACTGACTGGTTACAATGCCTCCCAGGGAAATCAGGGCCACTTCTGTTGTCCCGCCCCCGATATCAACTACCATACTGCCCACGGCCTCATTTACCGGCAGGCCGGCTCCAATTGCTGCAGCCATGGGTTCTTCAATAAGAAATGCCTCCCGGGCTCCAGCCTGCAGGGCGGCATCTATAACCGCTCTTTTTTCTACGCTGGTAATACCCGAGGGCACACAGATGATAATTCGGGGGCGCACCAGGCGATTGCGCTTGTGCCCCTTGGTAATAAAATGGCGCAGCATCATTTCGGTAACATCAAAATCAGCAATGACCCCATCTTTCATGGGCCGGACTGCAATTATATTACCCGGTGTTCTCCCAATCATTTTTTTTGCTTCCTGGCCGACGGCCATTATGTTCCTGGTTTTTTCCTGCAAAGCAACTACCGAGGGTTCCCGCAGAATTACACCCTGGCCCCGCATATAAACCAGGGAATTGGCGGTACCCAGGTCAATTCCCATATCCCGGGAAAAAGGTGCGCTCAATATTTTCAAAAACATTCCCCCTGCTCCTTTCTAAATAGCTCCTTCTTGTTTTAAACTTAAAAAGCGACCATCACCGATTATTATGTGGTCCAGGACCTGAATCCCTACCAGATCTCCAACCTCTATCAGACGCCGGGTTACCATTATATCCTCCCGACTGGGGCTGGGATCACCGCTGGGATGGTTGTGTGCTAAAATAATGGCGGCACTGCTGCGGCGAATGGCCCTTTTGAAGACCTCTCGGGGATGAACCAGAGAGGAGTTCAGCCCCCCAATTGTCACTTCCTCGACCGCAATGACCATATTTTTGGTATTCAATAGCACCACACAAAATTTTTCCTGCTGTAAATACCTCAGCCGGGGCATTAATACCTCAGCCGCCGATGCTGGAGAGGATAAAACCTCCTCGGCTACCCCGGTCTGGGGCAGGCGCTGGCTGATTTCAGCCACCGCTTTAAGCTGAGCAGCCTTGGCCAGGCCAATGCCCTCAATTTCCATCATTTCCTCCAGGCTGGCTTCCAGGAGACCCCGCCATCCTTCCAGACGTCCCAGTAATCTCTGGGACAGGGCCAGAGCAGTTTCATTTTTCCTGCCCGTGCTGAGTATCAGAGCCAGCAATTCCGCGTTGGATAAACGGGCCGGCCCCTGCTGCAGCAACTTCTCCCGTGGCCTTTCCTCTTCCGGCATCTCCCTAATCGTCTGCTTTAATTCCTCCCCTGCCTCCATTTGCTACCTCCTTGGAAAATATAGAAACACCGAAGGAGGTCAGTATTTGATACAGGCGAAACAGGGGTAGACCGACTACGTTGAAATAGCAGCCCTCAATACCGGAAACAAAAACCGATCCCCGGCCCTGGATGGCATAAGCTCCTGCCTTATCGAGGGGTTCTCCGGTCTCAACATAGCCCCAGAGTTCCTCCTTTTTCGCCGGTCGGAAACTGACCAGGGTTTCCTCGTAAGCAACGACCTCTCTTGCGGTGGGAGGGTCCAAAACTGCCACCCCCGAAAAAACCCGGTGGGTGGTTCCAGCAAGTCTTTCCAACATATACAGGGCTTCCTCAGCATCCCGGGGTTTACCCAGTATATCCTGCTCCAGGCTGACCACCGTATCAGCACCAATGATCAGCCCCTGTTCCCGGTTCCCCACTTCTCTTGCTTTTTCCCGGGAAACAGAGCAGACTAAATCAGCTGCCCCGCCCTCATTAAACTTATCCTCCCGGGCCCGGCTGGGACATACTTTGAAATCCAGTCCCAGAATTGATAATAATTCCTTTCGACGGGGCGATGCAGAAGCAAGGATTATTTCTCTCATGTTCTCCTCCCGGGTAAGGCCTGAAGCGAATATCTGGCTCCCATTCCTACCAGGATCCCGGTGGGGATAGCCAGTAAAACCAGGTAGGGCAGATAATAAAAAACGCCCATGCTTCCTATAATAAAAGCAACTGCTATTAGCTGACCCAGATTATGGGTAAGAGCGCCCAGGATACTGATCCCTACCAGGCTGAAGCTGTCTCGGCCCAGAAAAAGCGCCAGGCTCATGCTGAAAAAAGCCAGGACCCCTCCAGTGAGGCTGAGATAAAAAGGCAGGGTCATAAAGGTTCCTCCCAGGAGCGAACCCAGGAAAATCCTTAAAAATAGAACCTGACCCCCACCCTTCATACCCAGAAGGATCAGGGCCATCAGGGTAATAATATTAGCCAGGCCCAGTCTTGCACCGGGAACCGGGGCAATGGCTGGCAAAAGTGATTCAATAAAATGCAATATAATCCCCATTGCTGCCAGAAGTCCAACTAAAACAAGTCTTCTGATACCCTCTTGATAGGAGAAGGTCGCAGCAGAATTTTTGCTCCCCTGCATTGGAAACTACTCCTCTCTATGACAATTCTCCTGTTAAGTTTAATTTCCTGCTTATTTAAAATTGGATGTTGTTAAAATTTCTTCATCTTCATTAATAATTAAACCCTCATAGTCTGAATAGTTTTCCAGGAAGTCCAGGGCTTCTTCGCCCATCATGAAAGCTGCAGTGGACAGTATATCTGCTTCCACGCACGATTCTCCTATCACCGTAACACTGCGCAGACCACTGGCGGGATAACCGGTCCGGGGATCAAGAATATGGTGAAAGCGCTCCCCATCCTCCATAAAAAAACGCTCATAATCCCCCGAGGTAACGACACTACCCGTGTCAGCCTCAATAACATAATCCTGCAGATGTCCCCGGTCCTCCCGGCGGGGATCACGAACGCCTATCCTCCAGGGGGTGCCGTCTTCTTTCAGGCCAAACACCCGGATATCTCCACCCGCATTAATAAAGGCTGCTGCCACCCCCAGTTCTTCTAAAACTTCAATTCCCCGGTCCACAACCGCTCCCTTGGCGATACCCCCCAGATCCAGCTGCATACCCTCCTCAATTTCCACTGCGTTCCTATCGGGGTAAAGAGTTATCCCCTCGAGATCCAGTAATGGCAAAACCTCTTCTATATCTTCCTGGGCTGGTTTTCCCGGTTCCATTCCCTTGCCAAAACCCCATAGATCCATTAAAGGGGCAATGGCAATGGTGAATAATCCTCCGGTTTTTTCCCCTACTTCTTTCCCTTTCTGGATTATGGCAAAAATATCTTCATCCACTTCAACAGGTCCCTGACCTGCTTTTTCATTGATTCGATAAATTTCACTTCCAGAATAAAATCGATCCGCCCGGTCCGACAGATCTTTCATAGCTGCAAACGCCTGCTCTGCCTTGGCTTCAGGGTCCTCCGCCAGAACCTGCATGCTGACTACGGTATCCATGAAAAACCTGGTTTCCTGAATCCGCTCTCCTGCAACCCGCTCATTACCCGAAAGCTGAACTGCAAGGGCTCCGGCGATTATCAACACCGCAGCCATCCCCGCCAGCCATCTTTTTTTATCGATTTTTTTTATTCTCTCCTGCCAGTTCATAATAACCCTCCTACTCGGAAATACCATCCAGACCATGCTCATCCCGCCCCTCCAGCCAGACTGCCAGCTGATTGGGAACACAGACGATTGTGGCCCCGGGGCGCCTTATCCACCCTGTTTTTTCGCAAATTTTCAGGGGGTCGGCTTCCGGAGCAATTACTCGAACTCCCTCCTGCTCTATCTGCACCAGGTGATCCCCAATGGGTCCCTCCACCTGCAGTTCTCGGCCTTCTGGGGGCACTGAGCCCATGGGGACAATCTGCTTCTCAGCACCCAGGGAGTGAATTATTACCTGCAGATTATCGGGAGTTCCAACCAACCAGTCCCACAGAAAAGGATATAAAATACCGGCCAGGCCCAAAATCAGGGCCAGCCCGATTATTATTCGATCACCCCTGCGGGTTTTTTTCCAGACCTCCAGCAGTTTCCTGAACATTTTTGTTCCTCCCCAACCCATTTCTCGTATTATTATAACACAAGGGTTAAGGTCAGCCAACAAAATAAAAAAAGACCCCCAGCAGGCTGGAGGCCTCTTTCTTTTTAGCTATTAACCCACTCTTCCTCCGGGATATACTGGATAGTATTCATGGGGCAGGCCGGAACACATTGATTCTGATGGGTGCACCGCTCATAAACCATGCGGGCCAGCCTTCCATCCATTTCGATTGCCTCTTCGGGACAGGCCTTAACACACTGCCTGCAGCCGATACAACCTACACTACAGACCTTGCGCACTTCTTTAGCCGGCAGACGAGCAGAACAACGGATATGAGTCCTGCGGCTGACACCTGTCATGTGCACAATTTCCCGGGGACAGGCTTCAACACAGCGACCGCACCCTGTACAGCGGGCTGGATCAAAGCGGGGGATACCGTCATCACCCATGTATGCGGCATTAAACTGACAGACCCGAACACAATCTCCCAGGCCCAAACAGCCATCAGGACAGGCTTTGGAACCTCCCCCAACGTTTTGGGCAGCAATGCAGGTTTGAATGCCTTCGTAGTTAGATAAATCCACTGCATTTTCCCGGGTTCCATTACAGAGAACATGGGCTACCTGTCGTTCTTCAGTACTGGCGGCAGAAGTCTGTCCCATTATTTCTGCCAGCATATCTATCAGCTTGCTGCCACCCACCGGGCAGCCATCCATCGGAACCCTTCCTTCCACTACTCCGGAGGCAAAACTGGAACAACCTGCTTCCCCGCAGGCGCCACAGTTGGCCCCGGGCAGCACCTCTTCAATTTTTTCCACCCTGGGATCGACCTCCACAGCAAAAACCCGGGATACGATGACCAGGATAATTGCAAATGCTGCTCCCAACAGGGTCATGGTCAGTGTTCCATATAGATAAATATTCCCATCCATTTTATTTCACCTTCCTCTCGGCCATCGTTATACTAATCCGGCCAGGCCACTAAAGGCCAGGGCCATCAGACCAGCGATTATCAGGGTGATGGCTCCACCCCGCAGAGAATGGGGAATATCTGCAATTTCCAGATGCTCCCGAATACCGGCGATGAGCACAATAGCAAGAGTAAAGCCAACTCCAGCTCCCAGGGCAAACACCAGGGCTTCGACAAAGTTATATCCTTCCTGCACAATAAGGAGGGCCAAACCCATGATTGCACAGTTAGTGGTGATCAGGGGCAGGAAAATCCCCATGGCCCGGTACATGGTGGGGCTCATTTTCTGTAAAAACAACTCCACTATCTGGACCAGGGAAGAGATCACCAGGATAAAGGCCACTATTTCCAGGTATTCCAGGCCAAAAGGCACCAGCAAAAGGTGATAAATTAAGAAAGTTACCACCGAGGCAATTACCATCACAAAAGTCGTAGCCATACCCATTCCAAAAGCTGTATCTACCTGTCGGGAAACCCCCAGGTAGGGGCATACTCCCAGGAAGCGGGCCAGGACAAAGTTATTGACCAAAACGGTTCCAGCAAAAAGCAATAACAGGTTTTCCATTATACTAGCTCACCTCCCTGGTTTTTTTGTGCCGCATGCGGATGATCTGATTGATGACCGCCAGAATTATCCCCAGGGTAATATATGCTCCCGGGGGCAGCCCCATAATTCCCCAGGTGGGAAAGCCTTCGCCCAGAATTTGAACCCCAAATACCGAGCCATCTCCCAGTAACTCCCGAACTCCAGCCAGGAGAACCAGGCCCCAGGTAAAACCAATTCCCATTCCCAGGGCGTCAGCAATTGCCCTCTTGAGAGAAACCCGCGAGGCAAAGGCCTCAACCCGAGCCAGAATAAGGCAGTTGGTAACAATCAGGGGAATAAAAATGCTAAGTGCATCGGCAATTTCAGGAAAAAATGCAGGCATGGTGTAATCCACAATGGTAACAAATGTGGCAATAATGATAATAAAACTGGGAATGCGCACCTTTTTGGGAATCAAGTTCCGCACCAGGGAAATAACAATTTCGGCACAGATGATTACAAAAAGGGTGGCCAGGCCCATGGCCAGACCATATTCTGCAGTTGTCGTTACCGCCAGCAGCGGACACATTCCCAGAAGGAGTCTGAATATCGGGTGTTCATTCCAGAGTCCATTCTTAAAATCATTGAGGAGGGACACTAGAATTCACCTCCTGCTTCCATATTTCTTAAAACCTCAAAAGCATCATTAACCAGGTCCACAACAGCCTCGGCTGAAACAGTGGCATTGGACAGAATTTCAATTTCTCCCGGCTCAGGATCTTCAGTTACCAGCCGGAAATCGTCCTGGAAGCTCTGCCCGATGAAGTCCTGCAGGAAATCCTCCTCCGTAATCGGGTCGCCAAGTCCGGGGGTTTCCTCCTGATCCAGAACTTCTATACCGATCAATTCCGTGCTTTCTATATCCACTGCCAGTATCGTTTTCACCGGCCCGATATAACCTTCCTTGCTACCCTCCAGGGCAATAACGTCCGGCCCCTGATATACTATGAGATCATCCCGTTCAAATTCTTCGTACTCATCTCCCACAAACTCGGCAATAAATGCTTCGCGCATTTCGTCGGGAGTTAAATCTTCAGGTATTTCTACTTCTTCCTCCAGTATATTCAATCTTATCAGGGCCACTGCTTCTTCTACAGCCCGAATTACAGCAACACAGGAAACAGTGGAGCCAGTTATGATATCCACTTCATCGCGATAACTGTCCTTAAAATCAAGACCCCGGAAATGCTGGACAAACCTTTCCTCTTCGATTACCGTTCCCAATCCAGGGGTTTCTGTGTGGTCTACCACTTTAATCTCCATTATCTCCTCGGTAGAGACATTGACTCCAACCATAACATCTACCGGCCCTCCATAACCCCGTGCACTGGTTACCAGGGCTGCGACCCGGTAATCATTTTTGCGGGCCAGGAAATATTCCTTTTCATCAATGATCTCCTGCTCCAGGTCAGTAACCTGACCCAGAACATTTTCAACTGCCTGGGCCAGCGCAGCCTCTTGCTGTGCTTCAATCAGGGGGGCGGTTACTTCATAGGTGGCGGTTAGAATCAACCCGGAGAGAAGGGTAATGCAGGTAAGAACCACAACCATCCTCAGGTTCTCTTTCATTTAGCCTTCACCTCCCCAAACACCTTATCGGGCAGGAAGCGATCCAGCAGCGGAACCGCCATATTCATAATCAAAATGGAATAAAGAACCCCGCCGGGGGCATCGCCCCATACCCGGATCAAAAATACCAGAATTCCTGCAGTTACAGCATAAACCCAGCGACCCCTGCGGGTCAGAGGACTGGTAACCGGATCGGTCAGCATGAAAATTGCGCCCAGCAAAAGACCACCGGCCATTAGATGAAACAGGGGATCTTCGCCAAATACCAGGGCCAGAACCAGGACTGCCCCCAGGTACCCGGCCGGCAGCCGCCAGTCAATCAGTTGCCTGTACAGGAGATAGGCTGCCCCCACCAGGAGAGCCAGGGCCGAAGTTTCTCCCAGGGAACCTCCGATATTCCCCAGGAATAATTCCAGATAACTGGCCTGAGCTCCTTCCAGGGGAGTTGCGGTGGTCTGACCATCCAGGACCCAGTCAGTCATTGCCGCGGGAAAAGACATGGTAAGGAAACCACGTCCAATCAGAGCGGGGTTGAAAATATTGAAACCCAGTCCTCCAAAAATCTGCTTGCCAATGGTTATGGCCACCACACTCCCTAAAATTGCCATCCAGATAGGAGTGGTAGGAGGCAGAGTCAGGGCCAGAAGCACCCCGGTTAAAGCAGCACTGAAGTCCTGGACAATATAACCGGCCTCTTTATAGCGGAGGAGCATCCAGAAATACTCGGTAAGGATGCATGCCGCAGCGCAAACCGCAATTAAAACCAGGCTGATCCAGCCAAAAATCAGGGTGGCAGCAATGATTGCTGGAACAAGAGCGATTATAACACCTATCATTATACCTGGAACAGTTTCCCTATCCCTGATGTGGGGAGCAGGGGTTACAACAGGTCGTTCTAGAGCCATAATCAACCACTCCCTCCATTACTTCGCCGGGCATTCTGAACAATTCCTTTTCCCAGGATTATGTTTTGCACCAGCGGTTTTTTGGCGGGGCAGATAAAAGAACAGGTCCCGCATTCTATACAATCGTCAATTTTTAACCTTTCCATTCCCTCGATTAATTCCTGCTCTGAATAATTGGCCAGGGATATTGGATTTAAAAATATCGGGCAGTGATCAACGCAGCGGGCACAACGAATACAGGCCCTTTCCCGGGGGAGATGGGCTTCTTCTCTGGTCATAATCAGGATAGCAGTATCCCCCCGGCCCAGAGGAACATCACTGGTATGGAGAGCCTGCCCCATCATGGGGCCCCCGGCCACAATTTTGGCCGCATTATCTTTTAGTCCCCCGGCCTGATTGATTACTTCTTCCACCGGTGTTCCAATATATATCCGCCAGTCCCCGGGATTTTTAACCCCGGAACCGGTAACCGTAATCACCCTCTGAATAAGGGGGATCCCATCTCGCACGGCTTCTTTAACTGCTATTGCAGTTTGAATGTTGTTTACTGCCACGCCCACGTGAAAAGGCAACCCTCCCCGGGGTACCCGGCGCCCGGTTAAAGCATCGATTAACATTTTTTCTGCGCCCATGGGATATTTGTCCACCAGGGCCACCACTTCAATCGCCGGAAGGTCCTGGGCTGCCTCCCGAACCAGTTCAATCGCTTTCTTTTTATGGGCTTTGATACCCACAATTCCTTTTTCTGCTCCCAGGGCCTTCATCAATATCTGCAGGCCAGAAACAATTTCCTGGGGCTGGCTTTCCATTACCTTTTCATCACAGGTAAGGTACGGTTCGCATTCAGCTCCGTTAATTATAACCGTATCAATTTTTACATCGGGCGGGGGTTTCAACTTCACGTGGGTAGGGAAACCCGCTCCCCCCATCCCCAGGATACCTGCTTCCTGAACCCTCTTGCATATTGTCTCAGGATCCAGGCTGGAAATTTCCCCCCGTAGGGGTTCCATTTTTTCCATTTCTTCGGAATTCTCTTCTGCAGCGATGGCAATTCCCTGCCCCATCTGCCCGGCAGCAGTACGAATATCTACAATTCCCTCGACCCTGCCGGAAATAGATGCTCGAACCGGGAGACCCCAGTCGCCCTGGGCTTCGGCAATCAACTGTCCAGCCTTAACCTGGTCCTTCTTTTTTACCAGGGGCTGGGCTGGATCACCGGGTCCCTCTTTTAAGGGCAGAATCACCCTGCGGGGGACTGCAGCATTTTTTATTGTATCGCCCCGGGTCTGATTTTTCAGCTCCGGGGCTGCTACCCCGCTTTTAAAGGTTTTCTGAGCCACGTTTATTCACTCCTTCCATTTTAGTCCCCATACTCATTTCGGTAAGCATTGGGTTTTTCCTGCTAAATTGTTTCTTCTTTCACAAAGATAATTGGGAAATTTCCCGGTAATCTCATATGCTTAGTATTCTCAAGCTTTAACAGCCGGGCACACCCAAAATTAGCCCCCCCAGGCGGGGGGGGATTTGAAATATATTTAATATCCAACCTCAGGTTGATCCTTTTACTGGGACTGCAGAAAAAAACCCACATCAGTGGGCAATAAAGACCTCGAACCCTTTCCTCTCGGCTTCATCCCTGATTTCTTCAGCCTCAGCACGCTCGGAAAAAATCCCCAGGTGGACCCGGTAGGGCTGAGAATCGGTAACCCAAACCCGGAAACCTTCCTCCTCCAGGATGTTTTTCAGCCGCTGGGCATTGTCCAGGGAGTTAAAAACTCCAGCCTGGACCATAAAGCCCTCCTCCTCCAAAACCTGTTCCACCTCAACTTCCTCTTCTTCTACTTCTTCTCTTTCCTCGGGGGGGAGTTCAGCCATGGGAGCAGGGGCTTCTTCTTCGATTTCCTCTACAATCTCTTCTTCCCAGGTTACATCTACCTGTTCCTGGGGAGATTCACTTTCGGGGGAACGGGGGCCGGCAACAATACGGATAAAGTAGTTACCCAGGCCTACTCCCACTACAAAAACAACCAGGGACATAATCAGGATAATCCCGGCCAGGGACCAACCCTCTTTAGCCAGTATTTTTCGAATGAACCTCATGGCCCTGATCACTTCCCTTCTGTCGGGCCAGAACCCACCCACATCTCCTTTATCATATCCGAGACAGGTATTCCCCTGCCCCCAGAACCTCTCGACCTTCTCCTACCGCATAAAGAGAACCCGTCAGACAGACAATTCCTCCGGGCCCGGAAATCTCCCTGGCCCGGGCCAGTGCTTCTCCGATCCGGGGTATAACTTCCACGGGAATTTTTTCATCTTTTATCATTTCCCGCAGGGCCCAGGGGCTGGCGGCCCTAAAATTATCAGCCCGGGAAAAAATTATGGCCTGGGCCCGGTGATTTATTTTTTCCAGAAATGGATTGATGTCCTTATCTTTCAAAAAACTCAGGACAAAAACAACCTGTTGCCCCGGAAATTCATCATCAAGAAATGAGGTTAACATTTCAAAGCCCGTAAGATTATGGGCCCCATCCAGGATAATCAGGGGCTGCAGTCCTGCCACTTCAAGGCGGCCGGGCCAGTAGGCTCGGGCCAAACCTTCCCGAATTATTTTTTCCTTCACTCCCAGTTGTTCGGCCAGAACAACAGCCAGGACTGCATTCTCCATCTGATGTCGTCCGGGCAGGGGAATAGAAAGATTATTGTACTTTGCGGAGGGTCCTTCGAGATTAAACTTCTGCCCCTCCAGACGCTGTTCCTGCCTATCCCAGGAATAATCTTCCGACAAAATTGTCAGGGGAGCATTTTTTTCTTCTGCCCGCCCTTTAATTATTTCCAGGGCCGGGGACTGTGCTCCGGTTATAAGGGGAATCCCTTCTTTTATTATTCCCGCTTTTTCCCAGGCAATTTTTTCAATGGTGTCACCCAGGAAATGGGTGTGCTCCAGGCCCACATTGGTAATTGCAGTCAAAGTGGGCTTTACTGTATTGGTGGCATCCAGTCGACCTCCCAGCCCCACCTCCATGACCCCCAGATCAATTTTTTCCCGGGCAAAATAATAAAAAGCCAGGAATGCGGTTACTTCAAAAAAACTGGGAGGACCTTCCCCGGTATTCTTCTCCACCTTTTCAATTATCGGTTTAATCTCCCCTACCAATTCCACCAGGCTGGCATCATCCAGGGGCTGATTGTTAATCATCATCCTTTCCCCGTAATGATGTAGATGAGGGGAAGTAAATCTCCCGGTACGAAGCCCCCGGGCCTGTAATATGGAATCCAGGAAAGCAGCTGTAGAACCTTTACCGTTGGTACCCCCAATATGAACAGTTTCGAACTTAAGGTGGGGATTCCCCGCCTCTTCCAGCATAAAAGAAATTCTTTCCAACCCGGGCTTATAACCGCCCTTACGCCCAAAAAGAGAAAAGCTGTAAATATATTCTATGGGGTCAAAGCCCAAAACCGCCCCCTCCTTTTCACCCAGAGCTATCCATTTTTACTTTATATTGCCGGAGCAAACTTGTCAAGAGAAAACGGGGCAGAGAAAAACTGCCCCGCTCTTTATGCCTGGGAATTCAGGGCTGACCTTATTTGTTGATAGCGCTGACAGACCAGGTCATAATCTTCCCGGTATTCTTTCTGCTTCTCTTTCTCCCGGCGAATCAGGTGCGCTGGAGCATTTTCCAGAAAACCCTTATTATTGAGCTGCTTTTCCACCCGCGCCAGCTCCTGCTCCAGCTTTTCCTTTTGTTTCGCCAGGCGGTTCAGTTCTTCCTCCAGGTTCATAATCCCCGCCAGGGGCAGGCAGATCTCCACTCCCCGGATTACAGCAGAAACTGCATGTTCCGGTTTTTCTGCCCCGGGAGAATAAAAGGAGTAATCTTCAACTCCCGCCAGCCGATACAGGTATTCCGCACCTTTTTCCAGGATCTCCTGGGAGGATTGTTCCAGGAAAAAATCAGCCTTAATTTTGCGCCCGGGGGGAATATCCAGTTCCTGCCGCAGGTTGCGAATATTTCTGATTACTCCCTGCAGGATTTCCATTTCAGCTTCAGCCTCCCGGTCAATTAACTCCGTGCGGGGTCGAGGCCAGGGCGCGTACATAATGGTTTCTTCAGTTCCGGGCATTGCCTTCCAGATTTCTTCACTGACAAAGGGCATTATCGGATGCAGCATCTTTAATAGCCCGGCCAGAACATGCCAGAGCACAGAAAGGGTTTCTTCCCTGTCTTCAGCATTACCCTCCTCCTGCAGGGCCGGTTTGGCCATCTCAATATACCAGTCGCAGAATTCATTCCAGATATATTCGTATATTTCCCGGGCATAGTCGCTAAACCGATAGCTTTTCAGGTGCTCATCAATTTCTGCAGCCCAGGTCTGCATCCGGCTTAAAATCCAGCGGGAAGGAAGATCCCGGGGTTTTAATTCCCCTTGCCCCGGCTCAAAATCACCCAGGTTCATGAGGAAAAAGCGAGAAGCATTCCACAACTTATTGGTAAAGTTACGGCCGGCTTCAACTTTTTCGTGGCGGAAACGATTATCGTTACCCAGGGTAAAACCATTAACCAGGGCAAAACGCAGGGCGTCTGCCCCATGCTCTCTGATAATGTCCAGGGGATCAATTCCCGTGCCCATTGATTTACTCATTTTTTTGCCCTCGGCATCCAGAATCAAACCGTGAATCAGAACATCATCAAAGGGAGCCTCCTCCATGAATTCCAGGCTGGAAAAAATCATCCGGGCCACCCAGAAGAATATTATATCCCGGGCGGTAACCAGGACATCTGCAGGGAAAAATTTCTGCAGATCTTCTGTTGCCTGGGGCCAGCCCAGGGTAGAAAAGGGCCACAGGGCCGAACTGAACCAGGTATCCAGAACATCCGGATCCTGTTCCAGGTTGGAGGTTCCGCATTGGGGGCAGATTCCAGGTTCTTCCCGGGCCACAATCTCTCCGGCACAGTCCTGACAGTACCAGACCGGGATCCGATGCCCCCACCACAACTGGCGGGAAATACACCAATCGCGGATATCTTCCATCCACTGCAGGTAAATGCGGTCAAAGCGGGCCGGAACAAAGCAGACATCACCTTTTTGCACCGCTTCTATGGCCGGGCGGGCCAGGGGTTTCATTTTTACAAACCACTGGCGGGAAACCAGGGGTTCAATTTCCTGATCACAGCGATAACAATGCCCTACGGCATGCTGATAATCTTCAACCCCGGCCAGAAGCCCCTGTTCTTCCAGGTCCTGCAGCACCTTTTCCCGGGCCTGATAGCGCTCCAGGCCGGCATAAGGGCCTGCCTCTTCACTCATATAACCTTTTTCATCCATGGCGTTTACCCGGGGCAAATCATGCCGCTGCCCCACCTCAAAGTCATTGGGATCGTGGCCGGGGGTGATTTTCAAAGCCCCGGTCCCAAATTCGGGATCCACGTAGGAATCTGCAATAACGGGAATGGGCCTCTGCAGCAGGGGCAGATTGATTTCCCGGCCAATATACTTCCTATAACGGTCATCATCGGGGTGAACAGCAACTGCAGTATCTCCCAGCATGGTTTCGGGCCGGGTAGTCGCGATTATCAGCTCTCCATCACCATCGGCCAGGGGATAGCGGAGATGGTATAATTTCCCGTCTTTTTCCTGATGCTCAACCTCAATATCGGATAAAGTGGTCTGACAATAAGGGCACCAGTTGACAATGTAATGGCCTCGATAAATAAGGTCCTTTTCATAAAGGCGGATAAAGGCCTCCTTTACCGCCTCGCTGAGACCGTCATCCATGGTGAACCTTTCCCGGCTCCAGTCACAGGAAGAACCCAGGCGGCGGAGTTGCTCGGTAATCATGCCTCCGTACTTTTCTTTCCACTGCCAGACTCTTCTTAAGAATTCCTCCCGCCCCAGGTCCTCCTTGCCCTTGCCCTCCTGTTTAAGGTTGGCTGCAACCCGGGCTTCCGTGGCAATTGAGGCGTGATCGGTTCCCGGCAGCCACAGCACCTGATCTCCAGCCATGCGCCGCCAGCGGGTTAAAATATCCTGCAGGGTATTATTTAAAGCGTGCCCCATGTGCAGTTCTCCGGTAATATTGGGTGGGGGCATGGGAATTGTATAGGGCTGACCCTGACCCCGGGGAGCAAAATAGTTTTTTTCCTCCCACTCCCGGTACAACTTCTCTTCAACCTGATGGGGATCGTACCTTTTAGGCAAACCTTCCATTATTTAACCCTCCTTCCAAAATAAATAACCTCCCTCGTATCAAGGACGAAAGGGAGGTTCCGCGGTACCACCTTATTTCTGTAAAAACAGCGCTCAAAAGGTTAACGGCCTCTAACCGCCCCGGGTTACTGGGTTTCACCCGGGGAACTCGGGAGCGACTTCACTTTTCTGAACCCCGGGTCCCTTGCAGCCGGGGAGGACCCTCTCTGGGGGGGTTGAAAAAGCTACTACTCTCCTTCATTGCTTTTCCCAGTATTATTATTTAAATATTTTATCCCTTTTTGCCCACCCTGTCAAGAAATTAATGCAGCCTTAGAATGTTTTTTTCTTCAGACCGGACGATTAAAGCTCTGCAGTTGCAACCGCCCCTTGATCATTTCTATTTCCGAAATTGCAGTATTCTCAGGTGAATATTCTCTCCAGGAAATAATACTCTTTTCCAGGGTTTCTGCAATCAGGGTCCCAATTACAAGGCCATGGGTCACAATCAGGATTGCCTCCCCCTGTTCCGGGGAAGAGGCAATTTGCTGAAAGGTTTTTTTGAATCGCTCCGCAGCCTGCCCCAGGGTTTCTCCACCTCCGGGCCCATTATTAACCGGGTCATCCATCCAGGCCTGTTGTTCTTCAGGATATTGGTTCCCAACTTCTGCCCAGGATAAGCCCTCCCAGTTCCCCATATTTATCTCCCGCAGCCCACTACAGGAAATGGGCTCCAGTCCCAGGGGCCGGGTAATCAGTCGGGCTGTTTCCAGGGCCCGGCTCAGATCGCTGCTATAAGCTTTTTTTAAATCTTTCCCGGCAAAAAAAGGCGCNGCCTCCCGGGCCTGCACAATTCCTTCCGGGGCCAGGGGAACATCTTTCTGGCCCTGGATAAGGCGTTTTTGATTCCAGCGGGTTACTCCATGGCGCATAAGGTAAATTCTCAAAAAAATCCCTCCATTTGCTTAAAAAAGCCCCCCGCCTCAGCCTGAGGCCAGAAGCGGGGAGCAGGGGGGGCTCATCTGCCATTATTATCGGCAGAAATTCCCTCCCTGTTAAGCATTCTTTTCTTATTTTTTCTTTCCAGTCTGCGGCTGCGGTGTTCCAGTTCATCCACGGCTCTGGAATTATCCTCCTGAAAAGCCAGGGCCAGGGCCTGCCGGGTTAACTGCAGGGCCAGGGCCCAATCCTTTTTGCGATGCTCATAAATTTTGGCCAGTTCGACCCGGGCCAGAACTGGATGCTGATCGATCTCCAGAAGCTTAAGCCAGGCTTTTTCCGCCTGCTCCCAATCCTTTTGCTTTTTGTACCAGAAACCAAGTCTCAGCCAGGCTGTCCCTTGCAGCCGGGGTTGACCACAGTCTGCAGCCTGCAGGTAAAAAGGTTCAGGGTTATTTTTATCTTTTCTATTCTCCAGCATTCGACCCAGGGCCAGGGCTTCCTGGGGACATTCGATTTTTTCGGGAACCAGATAATGAGAACTACCCAGGTGCAGCAGGAGAGTCACCATTGATAATATATCCCAGGTGTTATGCTCGCAAATATCCTGGAGCAATTCACCCCGACCTGACTTTAAAAAATCAAAATATCGCTGGGGAATTTCTGCACCGGGTATGTCCCCCTGGCGAAAAAAGCCCAGGACATTTTTTTCCAGGGAAGCCAGGCTGCAGCTGGGGAGTTTTTCCCTCCATAACCGCCGGGCCCAGAATAATAGGTCCCAGTGCTGTTTCCAGCCCGGAATAATCCGGTGCAATCGCGAGAGAGTAAAGCGGGTTTCCAGCAGGGGCCAGTCAAAGCTGCGCCCGTTAAAGGTAATCAAAACTTTTTTGTCCGCCAGATATTCAGCCAGTTGTTCCAGAAGAGGCGGCTCTTCGGGAAAATCTCTCATCAAAAACTGCCGCAGGCGGAATACTCCTTCCTCCCAGCTACCCACCCCAATTAAAAAAGCTACAGTTCCCGTCCCTCCAGCCAGTCCCGTAGTTTCGGTATCCAGAAAAACCAGGTCGGAAGTAGAAAATTCTCCCATTGTTCCCTGTTCCCAGGTTCCAATTTCTGCCCCGGTTATAGATGCAACCCCACCCAGCATATGCCGGCCATGGACAAAACAGGCCGGGAACTCCCGGGTTATGCTCCAGAAAGAACCTCCCCGCCCCTGGACCTGCTGTCCCCCCACAAAAGGAGACAGGTCTGGATAATTATCTTGAGACCGGGAAACTTTTTTTTCTTTTTTATGCATCCTCTGCAGCTTTTCCTGGAGATCCACAGCTCATCCCGCCTCCTGGAGAAAAATGATCTGGGGGAAACATATGTACTATTCTACCCGGCCCTACCTTTTTCCTTTCTTTCGGGGAAAGCTGAAAGTAATTGATCGCCCTTTATAGAACATAGTTCTGCAGGAGCCAGCGGGCATTATCCTTGCCTTTTTCTCCCACTTCTTCCACCGGCCCCACGCAGGAAGGACAGCCCTCTGAACAGGGACAGTTTTCCAGGATCTGCTCTACTCTTTTTAACAGGCGGCTGTGGTCGGAAAATAGTTTTTCACTGAAGCCCACTCCACCCGGATATCTTTCATAAACAAAAATGGTGGGGCAACCAGTAAAAGGAGCCCGGATCTGGGCCAGGACCCGCAGGTCCCGGGGATCACACATCATCTCCAGTGGGGCTACATTACCCAACAAATTAGCAATACCCATCAGGCCGCTCTGGAGCTGTTCCCGATCCAGGCCTTCCTGGAGCACACTGAACCAGTAGGCCGAGGTATGCATTTCCTCCTCGGGTAAATTAATATCCCCCCACCCCACATTTTCATGGGTATAGAATTTAATTTTCTTGTAGCGGGTGGCTTTAGCCAGGACCGAAACGTCCCCCTGGGCAACCCTGGTTTTTCCTTCATCTTTTGCAGTGAAGACCTCCAGCACCTTTAAGTCCACCGCCAGGTCAGCGTCGGTATAGTAATCCACATCAACTGGTCGGGCATAGGCCTTTTCCTGATCATAATCCAGGCGGTCGATATGGTATTGACTGCTGCCGTGTATATAAATGGCTCCCTCGTGGATCAGCATGGGAGCACTGAAGCGGTCAACCTCCCCGATAACTCGGGCTCCTGCGGTGGAATCAATTATAACAAAGTTATCGCTGGCGGCACTGCGCAGGGAAATATCCTCCGCGGGATAGCCCTCTGCAGCCCAGTAATAGCGGTTCCCGCTCTGGCGTAGAACTCCATTTTCCTGGAGAAAATCCAGAACCCCCTTTAAATCCAGCTGCCCATAGGTTTCTTCCTGCTCAAAGGGCAGCTCAAAGGCGGCACATTTGATATGATTGACTGCAATAATCAGGTTGTCGGGATTAATCAGGGCTTCCTCTGTGGAACCCTGGAGAAAATAGCTGGGATTATTGATAATAAACTGATTGAGCGGGCCTGAAGTCCCGACAATAAACGCCAGGGAATAATCGGTAGAGCGGCCCGCTCGACCGATCTGCTGCCAGGTGCTGGCTATGGTCCCAGGATAGCCGGTCAGCACAGCAGCCTGCAGGGTCCCAATATCAATTCCCAGTTCCAGGGCATTGGTGCTTACCACTCCGTTCAATTCCCCCTCCCGGAGTTCTCGTTCAATTTTCCGCCGCTCCCGGGGTAAATATCCCCCCCGATAACTGCGAATCTTTCTTTCCCCCAGGCGGTTAAAACGCCGGCCCAGGTAGGTAGCAAGAATTTCCGTGTGCAGACGACTGCGGGCAAAAATAATGGTCTGCAGGCCTCTTTCAATTAGTTCTGCAGCCAGGCCTTCTGCTTCCAGGAGAGAACTCCTCCTGATCCCCAGGGCCGCATTTACCACCGGGGGATTATAGAAAATTACTTCCCGGGGCCCGCGGGGAGATCCATCTTTATCAATTACCTCTACTTCCCGTTCNAGGAGGCGGGAAGCATGCTCCCCCGGNTTACCTATTGTTGCGGAAGTGCAGATAAACCGGGGCCTGGAACCGTAAAATTTGCATATCCGGGCCAGCCGCCTTAGAACATTGGCCACGTGGCTTCCAAATACACCCCGGTAGGTATGTAATTCATCTATTATCACAAATTCCAGGTTTTCAAAAAGACGTATCCATTTGGTATGATGGGGTAAAATTCCCGTATGCAGCATATCGGGATTGGTAATAATAATATTCCCCGCACTGCGCAATTTTTTACGCACCTCGCCCGGGGTGTCCCCATCATAGGTATAGGTTTTTATCTTTTCCCCCAGTTCCTCGCCCCAGTTAACCAGGCCCGCTACCTGATCCTGGGCCAGGGCTTTGGTGGGGAAAAGATAAAGTGCCCGGGCCTCGGGTTTTTCCAGCAGACGATTAAGTACAGGCAGATTATAACAGAGGGTTTTCCCCGAAGCAGTTGGCGTTACAACTACCAGGTCCTTACCTTCTCCTGCCGCCTTGATCGCCTGGGCCTGATGGCTGTACAGGGAAGCAATACCCTTTCTTCGCATCAGTTTTTGTATATCCTGATGAATAAAGGAAGGGATTGCCTCCAGATCAGCTTCCCGACCCGGAACCATTTCCCGCAGGGTAATATTGCGGCCCCAGCGGGGGTTTTCCATTAACTCCTCCAGAATCTGTTCGGCTTTCATTTGAACTCCTCAGCTTTTCTTTTACCTGAAAAGGGCGCTGATGGATTCCCCTTGATGAACCCTTTTAATCGTTTCAGCCAGAAGGGATCCCAGGCTTAGAACGGTCAGGTTGGCCAGTCTTTTTTTCTGGGGAATGGGGATGCTATTGGTTACCACCAGCTCTTCCAGGGGCATTTTTTTTATACGATCAATTGCCGGTCCCGATAACACCGGGTGGGTACAGGAAGCATAAACTTTACCAGCGCCTTCTTCTTTAAGGAGCCGGACTACATCCTGCAGAGAACCGGCAGTGCTGATCTCATCATCAAAATATATAATGTCTTTCCCGGCAACTTCACCGATTATGCCGCGAGCAGTAGCTCTCTCTTCGTTGCCAATGCGCCTTTTATCCACTATGGCATATGGTAAATCCAGGAGGTCGGCCAGTTTCTCCACAAAATTGGCACTGCCTGCATCAGGTGCCAGAACCACCTTGTTCTCCGTCCCCTTCTTTTTAAAATATTTGGCCACATTATGCCTGGCTGTCAGGTGATCCAGGGGAATGGAAAAGAAGCCCTGGATCTGGGGGGCATGGAGGTCTATGGTAATCACCCGATCTGCTCCTGCCACACTTAATAATTCGCTTACCAGTCGGGCGGTAATCGGCACCCGGGGTTGATCCTTTTTATCCGACCGGGCATAAGGAAAATAAGGGATGACCGCAGTTATTCTTCCTGCAGAAGCCCTCCGACAGGCATCAATGAAAATCAAAAGCTCCATCAGCCCATCGTTAACCGGAGGACAGGAGGTCTGCAGAATAAAAACATCGGCATCCCTTACATTTTCATTCACCGCCACAAAAATATTGTCATTGCTGAACTTAAATGCACTGGCCTTCCCCAGGGGTCTTTTTAAGTAGCTACAAACTTCAGCTGCCAGTTCAGGATGGGTGGTCCCGGAGAAGACCTTCAACTCGTCTCTGGGCATAATAATTCCCCCTCGTTAATCATCTTAGTTAATCCTTCGAAAAATTAAATTAAGTTCCTGCCTGTTTTACCCCCTCTCCCTGATTTTTCTTCTCGTTATTTTTCCCGGTCCGGCATGGTCAGCACAATTGGGCTTTCTCCATCCTTATCATAGATCAAAATGGCACCATCACCTTTACTGGTTTCACCCAGGGAAATCAGTTCTTCCCCGGCACTGTTGAAAAGCCCAATGCGTCCTCCCCCCGCGGGATTAACCCGCAGAACAGCAACTTCATCATTATTGTCATTTACCAGAGAAATGCGACGCGCCCGAACCTCCTCCAGTATTTCTGGATCCGCCTGCAGGGAGGGGATACCGGTAATAATTGCCAGGAAGCAAACCATCAACAGGGGATAAATAATCAGTCGTTCCCATCTGGCCACAATAAAACCCTCCTATTAATTAATTCTATTTATACTGCTATATTCGGTAATAATCAGTTCTTTCCTGCCCGGGAAAAACCTAAAAACCCATGGACATCCAGACCAAAAAAATATATCATTACAGGAAAGGGGGAAATCAAGTAGGGACCCTAAAAAATTAGTTTCTTCAGTGGAAAGAAAACCCCGGAAAATCAGATCCTTTTCATTTTTTCCTTCCTTAAATTATTCCTAAAGCAGGTCCAGGCAGGGGAAGATAAGAATACTTAATTAACTGGAAAAAAGCAGGAGAAAGGAGCAAACCCATGGCAAGATGTCCCTGGTGTGAAAAAGATCCTCTGTACAAGGAATATCATGATCGGGAATGGGGAGTTCCAATAATCAATGATCAAAAACACTACGAGTTCCTGGTCCTGGAATCTGCCCAGGCCGGCCTTAACTGGCTTACCATCCTTAAAAAAAGAGACCACTACCGCCAGGCCTTTCAGGATTTTGACCCGGCCCGGGTAGCCACTTACGGCCCGCGGGAAATCCAGTTGTTACTGGAAAAATCGGGCATTATTAAAAACCGGCGTAAAATTGAGGCTTCCATAAACAATGCCCGTCGATTCCTGGAAATTCAGAATGAGTTCGGCAGTTTCTGCAATTATATCTGGGGCTTTGTGGATCACGAACCCGTTGTTAATAACTGGCATTCCCTGGAGGAAATACCCCCCCATTCTTCCCTGTCCGAAACAATCAGTTCGGATATGAAACAGCGCGGCTTCCAGTTTATTGGCCCCACCATTATTTATTCTCACCTGCAGGCTACCGGCCTGATCAATGATCACCTGCTGAATTGCTTCAGGTACCAGGAAATAATTGATGGTTATCCCACTATTTTTTCTAATTTTTGCCCCTGATCAGACTCTATTCTCCGGTTAATCTCCTTTTATTGGTGAAAAACCCCGCCGCAGCGGCGGGGTTTTCTCTATTTTAAGCTTTTACCTATTTTTTCCCCAAATTTAATACAATCCTCAATTTCCTTTTGATCTGGTCGCCATCTGCACCTTAAACCATCATCAATCAGTTCCAGGCCGGCCCGGTTGGCCATTTCGTTCAGTTTGCCGACTGCCTCCCCGCTCCAGCCATAACAGCCAAAGGAGGCAGCTTTTTTCCCTTTAAACCGCAGGGCTTCCATGCCGTCAATTATGGCCGCGAGGCTCATCAAAATAGAACGGTTAACCGTGGGCGAACCCAGTAAAATGGCCCGGGAACGGAAGGCTTCTGTTAAAACATCATTCTTATCGGTGCGGGCGGTATTTAATAATTTTACTTCGATCTCCGGATTGCTGGCCCCAATTCCCCGGGCAATATTTTCGGCCATAATGCGGGTTCCCTCCCACATGGTATCGTACAGCAAGACCACCTGATTTTCCATATAGCTCGCAGCCCATCCCCGGTATTTCTCTACAATCTGCAGGGGATTATCCCGCCAGATAATACCGTGGCTGGGAGCAATAATATCCACGGGCAATTCCAGGGCAAGGATTTCTTTGATTTTCTTTTCCACCAGGGGACTGAAGGGAGCCAGGATATTGGCATAATATTTAATTGCCTCGGCCATCAATTCACACTGATCTACCTGATCGTTGTAGAGTTTTTCCGAGGCATAATGCTGGCCGAAGGCATCATTACTGAACAGGATTTCATCACCGGTCAAATAGCAGGCCATGCTGTCTGGCCAGTGTAAAAGCCTCATTTCCAGGAATATCAATTCTTTACCATTACCCAGATCCAGCTTTTCTCCAGTTTTAACGGTCTGGAAGTTCCAATCCTGATGGAACTGACCCTGCAGGGATTGGACCGCATTTTGAGTACAAATTATCGGCGTATCGGGGATCTGGGCCATCAATTCAGGCAGAGCTCCACTGTGATCAACTTCGCCGTGATTGACCACAATATAATCGATCTCCTGCAAATCTATTTCATTTTTTAGATTCTGCACAAACTCCCCGGCAAAAGGTTTCCAGACGGTGTCGATGAGAACAGTTTTTTCCTCTTTAATCAAAAAAGAATTATAGCTGGAGCCCCGATGGGTAGAATATTCATCCCCGTGAAAACGCCTTAACTCCCAGTCCACTTTGCCTACCCAGAAAACATTGTTTTTTACATTTAGCACTATCATCCCTCCATTATTTGGGGGCCGGATTAGCCCAATTTTTTTCGACTTAATTATTTTTTTCCCCTTCCCCTGATCAATTCCTTCTTTTCCCAGAGGAAATTCTACCTTTTAAAACAGCAGGAGTTCCACTCCGTGGGCAATCAAACCAGCCCCGACACAAAAGAGAATTCCCAGGGCCATTCGGATTAGCGTAAATTTAAAACCCAGGGTCCCGGCTTCAAAGGGAACCCGGCTCAAACCCAGTAGGGTCCAACCAGTAATCAGGGCAATTACCGTTCCCAGCCCGGCTCCAGCAGCATGGATAGATGCAATTATGGGAAAAGAAGCATAGGGTCCCATGGCCAGGATCATTCCGCCAAATGTCCCCAGGAAAATTCCCCGGACCCCCGCCTCCCGGGCCAGCCAGGTTCGAACAAATTCTTCAGGCAAAAGAATTTCCAGCATGCCGGCCAGAATAAAGGCCACGACCAGAACCGGAATAACTCCTTTCAGTTGCCCGACTCCGGCCTGTAGCCCCTCTCCATGTTTCCCCGCTCGAAAATTTATGATGAAAAGAATTGTCCCCAGGACAGCAAAAAGAATTATCGGCAGCAGCATTTTATTCTCCTCCTTCGGCAAAAAACCGGGCGGTGGTTTCCCTGGAAATGAACCGGCGGAACAAAAGCCCCATCAAAAAAGGAAAGGGCAGGGTAATTATGTTGCGAATAAGGGCAATGCCCGGGCTGATCAAACTGATTTCCATGGGCAGGCGGGTAAAATCATAAATCTGTTTGCCTACCACAAAAGAAAAGAAAAAATAGGCCGGGAACTCTTTGCCTTTGAAAGTACCAAGAAAAGGGTAATAAACATAGGGCGGACCGGGAAAAATCCCCCCGGCAATAGAGCTGAGAATAATTCCCCTGGTTCCGGCCAGGCGATCCCAGAGCCCGGCCAGACGATCCCGGGAAAGCAGAACCTGGATCTGCCCGGTAACAAAAAAAGCCACCAGCACAAGAGGAAGGGCCTGAATAAAAGTCTGCCAGGCAGCCTGCAATCCTTCTCCAACCAGAGAAAATCCACCCTGAATAAACGCNATTAACATGATAAAAATGGTTGCCGTGAGAATTCCAATAAAAGAACCTTTCATGATGGAGTGTCACCTCTTTCGACTGCTTTTAATNATTGATCTCCACNTTTATTATTTCTGCTGCAGGTTAAAATAACCTTTCTTCCGTTGGGGTNTNCTGTTAGTATGCAGGAAATTATGTTATAATATNAAGCATTAGAGAAAGCGAGGTGTTCCATTTTGAAGAAAATTGCTCTGGTNACNGATAGTACTGCCGATCTGACCCCAGAACTAATTGAAAAGCATGATATAAAGGTTATCCCCCTCAATGTAATTTTCGGGGAAGAATCGTTAAAGGATAATCAAATCACCCCCGCGGAGTTTTATGCTCGCCTGGAAAGGGAGGAACAGCTCCCTCGAACCTCTCAACCCAGTCCGGAAGAATTTATCAATCTCTATCAGGAGCTGCTGAAGGATTACCAGGAAATAATTTCTATTCACATATCCTCTGCCCTGAGCGGCACGGTTAATTCCGCCCGCCTGGCCCGGGAAAAACTGGAGGGTTCCATCCATATTGTAGATACCCGAAATATTAGCCTGGGAGCAGCTTTTATGGTCCTGGAGGCAGCAGAATATATCCAGGAAAACCTTAAAACAACCGAAATTCTCCAGCACCTGCAGAAAACTCGCCAGAAAATTGAAACTGTTTTTACCTTGAATACCATGGAGTATTTGTATAAAGGGGGGCGCATTGGCAAGGTTTCCAGTTTACTGGGAGCGGCTTTAAATATTAAGCCGGTTATCCGGGTTAATGAAGAAGGAATATATGTGCCCTACGGTAAGACCCGCAATCAGAAAAAAGCCCTGGAAAAAATCGCCTTCTTTTTCCAGGAAAAAGCCGGCAATCAACCAATAAAAAGACTGGCCGTAGCCCAGGGGCAGGCCCAGGAGGCAGGGGATTTTCTCGCCCGGACCCTGAGCGAATCCCTGAAAAAACCAGTTGATATTTTAACCAGTGTAGGACCCATTATCGGGGTTCATACCGGTCCCGGCACCGTTGGGGCAGCCATCCAGCTTTAAACCAGTCCCCATTTCCTTACTCCTGGTTTAATTTATATTTCCCTCTTCAATCTAAGAATTTTCTCGCTCCTGGCCCTCCTTCTTTTCTGGATCAGAAAGTTTCGGCAAACCTTATCAGTGCTTCCCTAGGAAATAAAAAAGAAAACCGCCTGGTATAAAACCGGCGGTTTTATTTTTTTCTCGTGGAGCCCTTTTCTTTTCCAGAAACCCTATTGGTTCAAGAAGAGAGAAAGGGTTCCCAACTCTTCCCCCTCAGCCCCATATAAAGGCCTTAAATTAGAAGAGGCTTTGGGCAAAAATCATTCCTGCTCCCTTAAAATCAGGTTCCGGGTATAAATGCTGCCCCCGGTAAACTGGATGGGGTCGGATTGAGCCAGATAATCTCCCGGTTCAATAACCCCATTGCCCCGAACATCAATCCAGGCCAGTACCCGGTAGTTTCCTGCTGGGACGCCATCCAGGGAATAGGAGCCTGCTTTTAGATCAATTTTTCCATCCGCTACAAATTCAAATTGATTTCCTACCCATTCCCCCACCAGGACCCGAATCTCCTGCACATTATTTATCGCCCAGTAAGCATTTATCAACCCGTGGCCAAAAAAATGGTTATAACCTGGACTGCCCAGGTCCATACTGGTCTTCTTCAGGATATCACGCACCTGGTTGGCCGGAATACCTTCGCTGAGCATTAAGCCGATGACCCCCGCCACGTGGGGAGCAGCCATAGAGGTTCCTTCCAAAAACTCAAATAAATACTCCTTGCTTCCCCCATTCAATGCAAAAGCAGTGCTGAGCACTCCATCGTAATAACTGTCCCCATCGGTATCCTTATCCAAATCGCCTCCCGGAGCCACAAAATCAACTTCCGGACCGTAGTTGGAATAAGGGGCTCTCTGGGGAGCATGGGGATAATTATAGTCCACGGCCCCTACCGCAATTACCTCGGGATAGGCCGCGGGGTACAGAACCTTATCGTTTTCATTGCCCGTGGCCCCAACCAGGATGACCCCTTCTGCAGCAGCACTTTCCACTGCTTCTTTCAGAAAGCTATCCGGACTTGAACCTCCCAGGGACATATTGATAATATGTGCGGGTTGACCGATGGAAGGATTACTCAAAAGCCCCGCTGCATATTTTATGCCTTTTCCTATTTCCCAGTAGCCTCCATAACCATCATCATCCAGAACCTTTACCGGGATAATCGAACAGTTCCACATTACCCCTGCAACCCCATAATTGTTATTGGTATTGGCCCCGATCGTTCCCGCCACGTGAGTTCCATGTCCCTGCCAGTCATTGGTGTTATAGTTAAGATCAATAAAATTATATCCGGAAGTATCATCAATATTCTGACCCAGGTCAGGATGACCCGTATCAATTCCCGTATCCAGGACAGCAATTCTTACCCACGGGGATCCCGTGGTTACACTCCAGGCCTGGGGCAGGCGAATCTGAGGATAATGCCACTGATAACCATAATAGGTATCCTGGGGCACATTGGTCGCAACCCCGGCCTGGTAATCAGGCTCGGCATGGGTTATGGGGCTGGTGGTTGCAACCCGGGCCAGGTAATTGGGCCCGGCGTGGGTTATAGCGCTAAAGGACCTTGCAGATGCAATTCCCGCCTCAACCTTCTTTTGAGGTGTTTCCACCAGGTAAGCATTCATGGACTCAATTTGATCCAGAACCCTTACTCCCAGTTGCTCAAATATCGATTCTTTCTCTGCCTGCAGGGTTACCGGCAAAAACTGCAGGATCATCTGTCCCTCCCGATATTCTCCCGGCCGGGGGCCCGGCTCTGCTTCTCGCACCGAGGCGGTTAATTCTACCTTTTCCTGAGGGGTGCTGCTCACTGCAGCTGTAGGCCAGTTGTGTTCTATGGAAATTGTCCCGGTAACCTGATCCCCTTCATCAAAAAACAGTCCACAACCACCAAGAAATATTAAACCCAGTACCATTAAAGCTCCCAGCAGTTCTTTGCCCCTGAATCTTTTTATACTCATTTTTTTCCCCTTCCCGGTTCCCCTGAACCCATATTTTCCCCTGCCAGCTCATTTAAGGCATATCGAAGTTAGCTCCGGGGGAGAAAGCATCCTTTTCTACCCCGATTTGACTTCTTGTTCTATAAAAAAAATATTCCCCCTCCTGAACAGGTTTTCCTTTAAAATATTAAATTAAGTTGAAAAAAATCGCTTCTCAGGTAAAAATCGGTGACCTGGATCTGTCTGGTACAGACTGGCAGTTGCAAAGGTCAGTATGTTGTGATAAACATTAATTACCTCTGATTTTTCCCAGTCAGCCAATATTGTTTAAATTCGTTTTTTCTCTCTGGCGGGAAAAGGGGTAAAAACCAGCGGGGAGGAATACCATGAGTTTATTTAAAACGGTTATAGTTACCGGTGCCACCAGTGGTATCGGTCTGGAAACAGCCCGAGCCATTGCCGGAAAAGGCCACCGGGTCATCATGGCCTGCCGCAATCTGGAACGAGCCACTGCCCTGGCCCAAAAATTTGTCCTGGAAATGGAAAACCCCGAGATTTACCCCCTGTTCCTGGATCTGGCATCAATTGAATCCATCGAAGGTTTTTCCCGAGAATTCAAGGCCAGTTTCGATAAGCTGGATATTTTGATCAATAATGCTGGCCTTTTCTGTGATCGCCGGGCCCGAACCAGGGAAGGGTTTGAAATGACCATGGGGGTTAATTTTCTGGGACACCTCCTTTTAACCCGTCTTCTTTTGCCTTCTTTGATTGCTGCCCCAGGAGCCCGGATTATCAATGTTTCCTCCCGGGCTGGTCTTTTTGCCAGAATCAAACCCGGTCCCGAAATTTTCACTAACGAAATCTACGGCTTTAAAGCCTATTCCCGTTCCAAGCTGGCCCAGCTTTTTTTTACTATTGACCTGGCCCGGGAGCTGCAGGACAAAGGAGTGACAGTAAATGCCCTGGCTCCGGGTCGGGTAGCAACTGGAATCTGGAGAGGGCAGAGCCTGTTAATGAAAATTATCCGCCCCCTAATGCTCCGAACCAGCATCAGCCCTCAGGAAGGGGCAGAAACTGTTATTTACCTGGCTTTATCGCCGGAGGTAGAGAACATTTCTGGAAAACTTTTTGAGAATAAAAAGGAATTGAAGATGAATAAAACCCTCAATGATGAAAAGCTTCGCCGGGAGTTTATGGAGCAAAGCTATGCTGTCCTAAAACCCCATTCTTCCATAGATTCCCCCAACTATAGCCTCCCTTCAGGATAGGGGGGATTATTTTTTGCAGGGTTTTGGTCAGAATACCCGAAATAGTCAGGTACCAAATCATTTACTGGGAGGGCTTTGAATGAAAAAAATAGGCCTGGTTTTTCTGCTGACGGTTTCTATTGTTTTCATGTCCGGGTTTTTCCCCGCTGCAGCGGATCAGCCCCGGGTTGCCCTGATCCTTTCCATTGGGGGCGTGGGTGACGAAGCTTTTAATCTGGCCGCCTATCGCGGCTATCTAAAGGCCAAGGAAGCCTTTGATATGCAGATTGATCTGGTGGAACCAGGGGATGTTGCCGAGTTTGAAGAACATCACCATCATTATGCCGAAATGGGGTACGACCTTATAATCGCCATTGGTTTTTATCAGGAGGTTGTTGTTGAGGAAATTGCCCCCCAGTACCCTGATATTCATTTTGCCCTGGTGGATGCAGAAGTTGATCTCCCCAATGTTACTTCCATAACCTTTAAAGAACACGAGGGTAGTTTCCTGGTGGGAGTTGTGGCCGGGATGATGACCGACAGTAACAAAGTAGGCTTCGTGGGGGGAATTGAAATGCCCCTCATCCAAAAATTCCAGATTGGTTATATGGAAGGAGTCAATTATGTAAATCCCGAGGCCCGGATTTTTGTCAGCTATGCCGGGGATTTTGTTGATCCGGGTAAAGGTAAAGAAATTGCCATCAGCCAGTTTGAACAGGGGGTAGACGTCATTTTCCACGCCGCGGGGGGCACCGGTACCGGGGTTATTGAAGCCAGCGAAGAACATTGCTTTTTCTCCATCGGAGTCGACTCCGATCAGGATCACCTGGCCCCGGGCAAGGTTCTTACCAGCATGCTCAAGCGAGTGGATATCGCAGTTTACGAAATAATTGGAGACCTGATTGACGGAACCCTGGAAAGTGGCGTTATCAGCCTGGGTATTGAAGAAGAAGGGGTGGGCACCACTGATTTCCAGTACACCCGGGATATAATACCCGATGAAGTTTTTAATACCCTGGATGAAGTTAAAAATAAATTGATTGCAGGGGAGATTGAGATCCAGATCCCCGATTTTTAGCTTTAAACCTTCCTTTTTTGGGGTGAAGTAATAAATCGGAAAGCAACCGATCAACCCAGGCAGGAGAAATAGTAACAACCGGTTAAAATAGCTCTGAGGGCAATCTTTTATGGAGGACGATTAACAGGGGAAATAACTCCACCCTATTCACCCTTATTCCTTTTTCCTGGCCATTGCTGCAGCAATTTTTCCCGCATCAGGCCAGAAACAAAAACCACCTGTTTTACAGGTGGCTTCTTTTTTTATCCGGGGAAAAATGTTTTTCGGGTGCAGCCCCAGGATTTTTAGTCCGGAAGTAAATATCTGTTTATAAACAAAATACTTTTCTCCAGGGTCTCCTCGCCCGGCACCCAGATATCGGGTTCATATCCCCTGCCCTCGGCAATCTTAAAATCTCCAGTGAGATACAGGGTTGTACCCAAACTAATAGAAATTCCAGAATTGGGAAGGGCCAGCCTGGCCACTCCCCCGGTGGTGTTAATGCCAGCAGTATTGGTCCCAATTATTATTACATTTTCCACCTGCAGCAGCATGCGCATAAAATGCTCTGCTGCTGAGGCAGTGAAGTTATCAACCAGGACCACCAGGTAATTTTCACTGGGCAGCGGCCGGAATTCTTTCCGGGGTAAAACAGCCCAGCCCCCTACCGGAGAGGGGAAATGCTCCTGGACCATATCCCAGTATTCCTGAAAATGTTCCCTGTCTTCCAGGCCGGGGATTTCCAGTTTCCGGGCCGTTTTGGTCCGCAACACACAGGTGATCAAATTCATGCTGGGATTGGCCCCGGTATATAAACTGATCCATGTGCGTCCCAGTTCCATAAAACCACCGTGATTGGATCGCAAATCCAGAATTGCTACTGGTTCTTCCTGGAATTTTTGGGCCTGCAACATCAGGGGATCATAGCCATCGTCCTCCAGCGTGAGCTGGAGAGTCCTGCTTCGAAGGACAGGAATATCGTCCACCTTCTCCAGTTGTACGTCATCCCCTTCCTGACGAACCCGATTTACCGGCCTCAGTTCAATTTCTTTTTCCTCTACTTGCTCCTTACCCGTTTTCAACTTTAACTCCAGGGTCAGGGGACCCTCCTTCCCATAAAGGTCCACAAGTCTATATATCAACTGCCCTTCTTCATCCAGAGAAGGCTTAATAAAATAGGCGGGATCCTGATCATTGACTGCCAGCACCTCCCGGAAACTCTCCTCCTTTTCCAGGAAAAATTTGCCCTGATCCCGGGAAAAAACATACTCTTCATTTATATGCATCAGTTGATGATTGGCCAGGCTCTGCCCTTCAACTTGGAAATGCCCGTCCTGGATGAAGCTCAGGCCTGCTCGCAGGATTTTCCCCAGGGTGGTGGTAGAGATAAAAGGCATACTGGAGGAACTTTCTATTTCACCTTTTATCTGCTGACGAGCCTGATTAAAGGCCTGATCTCCACCATATATTTCATAACCGGCATAGCCGTACTTTAAAACCCGGAACAGCAGGTCAACATCTTCCAGGGCCCTTGACTCCAGAATAAAGGGGAAAAGGGGCGCCTCCGCTTCGCTTTTTATATCACCGGTAACTTCCTCCTGCTTTTTTTGATAATCATAGAGCAATGTACCGAGCATCTCCTCGATAAAATCCGGGCAGGTTTTTTGGGGAGAAAATTCCCGTTTTCTTTCCAGATCAAAAGAAGCTCGCCCCTCCAGGGCAAAGAAACCGGAGAAAAGCAGAAAAAAAACAATAAATAACCCCGCAATTGTCAGCCAATTCTTTTTTCGGCTCTTCAGTTCTGTTTTATGCACTGATCTCCCCCCGAATTATTCCCAGTGTCCACATTCCATAGCTTAATCTGAAGTAAAAAATCCGTTAATCTCTTTTTGACAATCGATAGAAAAAACACCTGAACAATCAGTTAACATTTGCAGTTACTTTTTTAAAGAACCCCCTTTGATAGTCTTCTTAATCCTTTTGCTTAACCCTTTAAAAATTAGAGGACTGTTTCTTTTTCGTTCCTGCTTGGAATAATCCGGAAAATGAAAATTAAAACATGAAATCAACTTCTTCAGCCCTCCCTTTTCGCCCTCAAAGCTTTTTATCCTCACCTACTTCCCATCTTTCCTAATGGCCAGCGAGGGGATACTTTTTAAGGTTTAAAGCAGTCAGGGCCAACAGAAACGCTGTTGGCCCAGAAAATAAAATTATTATTTTTCCGCTGGAACAGGTTGAATTCCTGGGTAGCTCTACCATCAAAATAGCCTGAAGTTGAGTCCCAGTATTCCCGGGCAAGATCAAACCCATAAAACCGCCCCTTCTTTGCTCGTCATATCTCATTTTGGCAGGAAAAAACAATTCCGGATCAACTACAAATAAAATTCAGAAATGTGACCATTTAAGTCAATACATTTGCTGCTTTTTCTTTTTTGGCTTTTATGAATACTTGCTCAATGATTAGCCGAGGTACTCCCAATAACCCAATTGCATTCCCCCTCTTAGTAATTGTCCTCAATTCCTCGGGGATAATCATGCTCCAAAAAATTGGCTTAACAAAAACCGATTGAATCAATAACCTATTTCCAGACGGGGATGGAAGACTTCATCTTCGGCTTCAGAATGGTAAAAGAATACCCCAAAAAAATCATCATCATAAACATTGCCAATCCTAAAACCATAGTTTTCTCCGTCTCTCAGCCAGAATTCAACAATTTCCGTAACTCCCCACTCTATCCATTCTTCTTCTATAAAAGCACCTTCAAAATAATTAACAGTTGCGGGATCTTCACTTATCTCC
>SL_5KL_010_SEDDRAFT_10000130_pt1 | contig 43622 bp, 40 predicted proteins | sample SodLakKL_010_SED_FD_9118 | JGI IMG/M metagenome (IMG submission 9118)
CAAGCAATTATGAGGAGGCGTATCTTAATACGTTGACGAAGAATTGTGCAGATTGACGCAGCCAAAAGGAAAAAGAACCGTTTCCGGATGAAAACTAATTAACAGGAAGATGCGAAAATGATATTCAGACAACAAAGCCTTTCAGTGGCTTCAAATAACGGGATTAGCAGCTATCTGAGCCAGCTGGGCAGGCTTCCTGATCTGTCCTCTCTGGAGGAATTCGATCTGGCCAGAAGGTATCAGGAACAAGGGGACCAGAAAGCAGGAGAGCGTCTGATTTACTCTCACCTGCGTCTGGTGATCAAAATCGCCCTCAAGTTTAAAAAAACCAGGTGCACGTTGGCTGATCTTATCCAGGAAGGCAATGTGGGGCTGGTTAAGGCCCTGGACAAGTTTGATCCGCACAGGGGAATAATGTTTTCCCATTATGCCTCCTTCTGGATCCGGGCAAATATCATGAAGTACATCATGGACAACTGGTGTGTGGTCAAGCTGGGGACCACCCGGGCCCAGCGCAAGCTTTTCCACAATCTGGGCAAGGAAAAAAAGAGACTGGAATCCATGGGCCTGACTTTTGATGAGAGGAGCGTATCACAGAGGATGGAAGTCCCCCGGTCACAGGTATTGGAAATGATTCAGCGCATGGAGCAGCAGGATCTCTCTTTGGACACTCCTTATAATGACGATTCCGGCGTTCCGCTAATGGACACCATACCGGACAGGAGAAAGGGGGCTGAAGAGATCTTCCTGCAGGGGGAAACAGTTCGATTGTTGCGGCACAGTATCAGGGAGCTGATGCCTGAACTCTGCGAAAGGCAAAAGGATATTGTCCGTCTCAGGCTTTTGACTGAAGACCCGGCTTCCCTGCGCGAACTCGGCGAAAAACATGGCTTAAGCAAGGAAAGGGTACGCCAGCTCGAATCCAGGTTGCTGGACAGGATCAAGAACCGTCTCCAGTGCAAAATTGACGATTTTTCCGGCGAGTGCGTTAACTGCGCATGAAACGTGGCACAGTCATGGCCTGTTGCGGTTGATTCGGCACTGGAAAAATGAACAGTACCCTGAAGCCTGATAAACTCTACATGGCATGTATCTTCCGGGCAAATGTTCAGAAGAAAATTGCAAAGGAGGTTTTGTAATGCTGGAATTTCCTTTGGAAAAAAAGTGTGCAACAGATTCAAGGTGGCCGCAATTTTATTTAGACTGCAGCACCTGCCCTGACTATGATTGTAATTTCCAGGCAGGTAATGATTTTTTCAGTGTTCACATAACTATAACAGGCCCTTCTGATAATCCTCCATATCTTGCAAGAATTTATTGTAGAAATGGAAGGATAGGACGATTTTTGATAAATTTATCCAGATTTTCATCAGATGATTATATCACACTTTATGGGAATATCAATATTCGTTACAGTGACATTATCGAGTGGAACAATAATAACGTAAGAAGCCTTGGCTTAGTTGACATTAATGGGCATATACTAAGATTGAACATGTTTTACACCTGTCATGACTTTCAGGAATCATTGAAAAAATACCTGCAGACCAAAAATATAAAGCATATAGAGTCATACATAGGAGGTTCACTTTTAACAAAACAGATATCACTGCAGAAATTTTTAACTCCAGAGCATACAGGATGATTCCACATGACATGACCAAAAGCTGTAGAATGAAAAGAACGAGCAACATTCAGCATAAGGAGCTAAAAAAAGATCATAGGGATGGTTTGATGAAAAATTATTCTTTTGTGGAGAAAAAAATTAATTTTAGGTATTGTTAATCATAATGAACTTAACAAGTTAACCCTGCAAGGAGGCTAATATGTGGGTTTGGGTAGCCAGATGGATCAAGAAGGAAAGCAATCAGGAAGAGGTAAGGGGTGACGCGAAGAAGGTCAGTGATCACTGGCGGGAAGTAGCCCTGGACGTCGGCTTTGATCCGGACAAAAACGTCACTGTTGAAGAGGCTGACAGACAGATCAGGGTTGGCATCAGCGAAGAGATGGACATGGAGTTTCGTGAAGGCCCCGGGGGCTGGCGCTCCGATTGAGCCGAACGCAAGGGCGGGTTTGAGCATTGTTTCTGTCTCCATTCCTGATCTAAACGTTCATGGTGCAGCAGCGACAAACGGAACAAAACGATTCCGGTCATCATGTTTATATGCCTTGACATAACTAGTGTTGATGTCTTAGCATCATTTTTATGAGAACAACATTAACCATAGACAGAGATGTGCTGGAACAGGCCAGGGCTGTTTCCACCAGGTGCAAAATCCCGTTAAAGACCGTGATCAATGAAGCGCTCAGGGCTGGTCTGAAAGAAGTGGAGAAACCTGCCCTGCAGCGGGATTACACTACCATACCGCATTCCATGGGGCTCAAGCAGGGAAGAAATCTGGACAACATTCAGGAACTCCTGGCTCAGGTGGAAGGCGAGGATGCCAGGTGATACTTGTTGATGCCAACATTTTGCTTTATGCCGAGGACAGCCTTCACCCCAGGCATGACGCGGCCCGCAGCTGGTGGGATGCGCACCTTTCAGGCACCCAGCCGGTATGTTTCTGCTGGACAGTGCTTTCGGCGTTTATCCGCATTGGCACCAATCCCCGGGTATTTGAACGCCCGCTTTCCATAGACCAGGCAGTTTCACGGGTTCAGAGCTGGCTGGATCAGCCCTGCGCTAGAATTATCCGGCCAACCGATCAGCACTGGACACTGTTTCAAGACATGCTGATCAAGGGGCAGGCTTCGGCCAATCATGTCACCGACGCTCATCTGGCGACCCTGGCCATTGAACATGGCTGTATGCTCGCCTCTACTGACTCTGATTTCGCGCGTTTTCCGGGCTTAAAATGGCATAACCCCCTGGCATGAGGCACAATCCATAGGTGTAAGCACTGCAGTGTCCGGTTCTATCAGAGTACAGTCCTGGCCAGGTTCATATGCTGCCCGAAGCCCTTGACAGATTCCATCCTGTCAGAGAACAGTTAATCGTGGGACAGGCGTTTTTGATACACCGGGGATTGGAGAGCGTTATAAAGACCATGCAGGCGGTCGGTTTCCATGGCGAGTTGCGGCAAGTGCAGGATTTGCCCGTAACGCACGATGATGGCCACTTCATCCTAAACTCGCCTCTTTTGCCGCCTTTCTCGGAACGATAGATCCGGCTCAGGATAATCTGTAACACAAGCACCTCCAAAGAAGCTGGTGGATGTAAACAGATTCGGTTTCGTGGACTCGCGGGCAGACTGATGCTCATTGGGCCTGACCTGAGCAATGACTTGATATTCTTGGCAAAGTCTGCAACTATTATAAATAATATTTTCTTGAATTGGAGGTGATCATATGCAGATACTGGTTCTTTATTATTCCAAGTCAGGGAATACCAGGCAGCTGGCCGAGGCCATTGCCCATGGGGTGGATTCTGTGGGTGGAGCCCGGGCAGTGCTCAAAACCACTTCAGAGGTGACCAGGGATGATTTTCTAAGTTCAAGCGGAGTTATTGCCGGATCCCCAGTCTATTTCGGGGTAATGGCTGCAGACCTCAAGAGGGTAATCGACGAATTCGTAACCCTGAGAAAAAAGATGGAGGGCAAGGTGGGCGCGGCCTTTGCCACTTCCGGCGATCCTACAGGGGGCAAGGAAACCACCATGTTTTCCATTATACAGGCCCTGATGATCTATGGGATGATCATAGTGGGTGATCCCATGAGCGCCACCGGTCACTATGGTACAGCCTGTGTCGGCGCACCTGACGACATGGCCAGGGAAAACGGGGCCAAGCTGGGCGCCAGGGTGGCTGAGACCGCCCTCAAGCTGGGCTTCTGATCAGGCACGGGTTGATTCACTTCAGCACAGGAGATTTGTTTATGCGCATGCGTACCTGCGTGGACCCCGCAGGAGTGTTCCGATACAGGGTGCACCAGCCCTCGTACCGGGTGCACAACCTAAGGCAAAAAGACCACCTTTTTTGCCTGGGCAGGCTGCCTGACAGCTCAGAAGTATACAACCGGATCAATTTTCCGGATGGAGACCTGGAGGTGGAGCAGGCCTCCATGGTTTACGAGATACCCAATGCCTTTCCCTTCAGGGGCACCACCTTTATTGACTCGGCCCGGGCCGGGGCAAGAGCCCTTGACCCTCTGTCCATACGCATTGTTTGGCCGGGCAGGACCTCCATGACCCAGGCCCTGGAGTCATGGTCCGAAAAACAGGGGATTTCCCCGGGAGCCGCACACAGTCTTTTTCAGGACCTGCCGCCTCCGGTACTTCTGGCACTGGCAACCACCTCCACGGACCCTGAAGACCTGGTGGTCCTGGCCGGTCTGGCCTGCGAATTCACTGACGCCGGCCTTGCCTATAAACGCCTGGACGACAGGCTGGTGCCGGTAATCCACGACCGGGACCTTTTCGAGGCTGTGGGCAACAATCCCCATCTTCCCGATAAATACAAAAAAGCCATGCTTCTTTGCCCCGGTGTGCAGGGACCCAGCGAGGTGGTGGGGGACTTCCTGGACGAAGCAGGCAGAACCCGGGTTTTTGAGTATCTTCGCCGCAACAGCTATATTCCCTGGGGCCATTACGCCTCCAACATGTCTCATGAGGCGGTGCGCTACAGGGCTTCGGACCTGTCCCTGGAAGACATGCACGGCCTGAGGCATCTTTACTACCAGAGGACTTTTGTGCGCCTGGCCGCCCAGGCAGGTCTTGAGCCTCCAGCATCAGCCATGGCCGCAGAGGACCTGGATGAGTTGCGGCAGAGGATACTTGACCGGCTCAGGGAAGAGAACAGAGGTTCTTTTCTGACAGGCACTCTGTGGGGCTGGAATTTCGGTTTCGATTTTGCGCCTACCCGGTACAGGCTGCATGGCTCCCACCAGCAGGTCCACCAGCAGCATGCCATGGTTCCAGGCAAGGCCCAGGCCGGCCGCAACGGGGAATTACTGGAGGAGCAGGATCCGGCCTTCGGGGCCGGGGACATGGTGGCTGAAGTTGTAACACAGTACCATGAAGAAACCGGCAGGGACTATTTTGAGGATTATGCCTGCTGTCTGCGCTCCAACCGGCGTATGGATGGACATTCCGGGGAACAAAGTCTCATTGTTTACGAAGACGGTCAGGTCATCCTTTTTGTCCCCAAGGCCCAGGTCTCCCAGTGGGAGCTGCAGCTCATGCCTTTGAGCAGGACGGGCAACATTCTGGAGGCGGACAGAGACTGCAGGGAGTCTCTCAACAGAGCAATTCTTCTGGCCCTGCAGATCCTGGAGGGTTTGGGAGCCAGGATGATAACTTCCATTGAATATTCCAAGAGATTTACAGAACAGGACAGTTCTCAGCGGCTTGTTTACTCCTTTCTGCCCAAGCTGCCATGGTCGCCGGGATCTTTCAGCGAGGCCCAGCACAGATTTATCTGCGGGCATTACCCTGAAGACTTTGCAGCAGCCTGCCGCCACCAGCTCGTGTAGATATTTTGCAGCAAGGCCTTCCAGCGGGTTGCATAAAAATCAGTTAATTCGGGCCGGCAGGTCAGGTTTAACCGAACCTTCTGGCGATTTCCNTGGCCGGGATAAGGCCTGTGGCTGATGCGGAAACAATGTTGCCGGCCACGCCTGCCCCGTCTCCGGCCACAAACAGACCGCTGACAGCGGTCTCCAGAACGCTGCTGGTTTCAACCTGGGTGGCGAAGAATTTGATCTCCGGGGCATAAAGAAGAGTTTCCTCGTTGGACACCCCCGGTACAACACTGTTGAGTTTTTCAAGGCCTTCAACAAGGTTGCGGACAATACGTTCGGGAAGGGCCATGGCAATGTCCCCGCAGGTCACGTTCTTCATGGTGGGTTCCACAAAGCTGTTTTGAATCCTGTTCCAGGTTGAGCGGCGTCCCCGCATGAGATCACCGAAACGCTGCAGAATCGGCTTGCCGCCGCCGATGATGGTGGCCAGGCGGCCGATGGACTCCCCGTAGGCCTGGTTGTCGGTTACAGGTTCATCCAGGACCACCTTGGAAAGCAGTGCGAAATTGGTGTTATCCGATTTTCTGTCCATATAGGCATGCCCGTTGACGCAGACGAATTCCTGATAGTTTTCAAGAGCTACGAAACCTCCAGGGTTGGTGCAGAAGGTGCGAACCTGGTCATCGTAGGTGTTGGTGCGGATAAAGAAGGACGGGTCATAGATTATATTGCACAGATCGCACATGACATCCGCACGGACCTCAACCCTTACCCCAACTTCTATTCCCCTCTGAGAAAGATTCAGGCCATGCTGCCTGGCCAGGCTGCCCATCCACTCCGCCCCGACCCTGCCCGGCGCAATGATCACGCTGGGGGCATGGTATTTCCCCCGCCTGGTAACAACTCCTTCTACCTTGCGATCTTTAACCAGGACATCCTTTACCTCTTCTGAAGTGTGGATGGTTATACCCCTGTTTTTGACGTAGTCGGCCAAGGCCGAGATATGTTCCGGCAGGTTTTCGCTTCCCATGTGCTTCTGCCTGATAAGCAGCAGATCGATACCGTTTTTAAGGGCGTTTTTGCGGATACTTCTGGCGGCCTCCATGTCCGTGGGAAAGACTCTGCCGTCCATATTGAACAGGTTGAATATCTTTTCTGTCTCATTAATGAGTTTTTCAGCCTCGGAAACCATCATGAACTGGGTCAGGTCCGTTTTTCCAAGCTTATGAATAAAGTTGAGCTTGCCGTCGGAAAAAAGGCCTGCCCCTCCAATCCCGGACATGATATTGCAGGGTCTGCACCGTATGCATTCCTGGTTTCCTGCAACGGGGCAGCTCCTTTTATGGGAAGGTTTTCCCTTCTCCAGTAAAAGCACATCAAGACTGGTGTGTTCGCTGAGGAAATAGGCCGCAAACAGCCCTGCAGGGCCTCCGCCCACTATGATCACGTCGAATTCTTTCTTTCCTGATTTTTTCCGGGGCATTTTTCTTCCCATGATGCTCCTGCAAAAAGGCTTTTTTCGCGCGAAAACAGGTGTCTTTTTCACTCTAGCCCCAAGCACGCCGGCTTGCAAGTCCTTCCCTTAAGCCCGATTTAATCTGAATTTCAAAGGCCGACAGGCAGGACAGGCTGATATCTTGAGTTTAAAAATACGAACAGCTGTCCAGAGAGCCAGGGCCTTAAAGCCTTATTCTTTTCTTGACAAAATATTCTCCATGTTGATAGATATTCACGCTTAGCAGCAATGCAGGCGCGTAGCTCAGGGGGAGAGCACTTGCTTGACGCGCAAGGGGTCAGGAGTTCAAATCTCCTCGCGCCTACCATCCTTACTGTCTTTTCAGGGAGGCCCCAGCCTCCCTTGTCTGTTTATAGACTGGAGATGAAATGGTTAAAGTGTCCGGAGCCCCGGAAGAAATCCAGTTAAGCGCCGGGGCTACCTGCCGGGAAATCCTTTTCAAGGCTTTGTCCCGAAAAAAATTGAAAGAAGTGGTAGCCTGCAAATGTCAGGAGCGGATTTACGACCTGACTTCGGAGCTGGGCGAGGATTGTTCCAGCCTGGATCCGGTGCTTTTGTCCAGTCACGAGGGGCTTAAGATCCTCAGGCACAGCGCGGCTCACATCATGGCCGAAGCGGTCAAGAAGCTTTTTCCTTCGGTCAAGGTTACCATCGGGCCGGATATTGAGCATGGTTTCTACTATGATTTTGACTATGAACGGCCCTTTACCCCGCAGGATCTGGAGAAGATAGAAGCCAGGATGGCCGAGAGCGTGTCTGAAAACAAGCCCTTCGAGCGCATGGTTGTCTCCGTAAGGGAAGCTCAGAAGATTTTTCTGGAGCTTAATGAAACATTCAAGCTGGAGATACTGGACGAACTGGACGAGGACCAGGTTTCTCTCTATAAACATGGCGATTTTATTGATCTGTGCCGGGGTCCTCATCTGCCGAGCACAGGCTATGTCAAGGCATTCAAGCTGACTTCGGTGGCCGGGGCCTATTGGCGCGGGGATGAGAAGCGTCCCATGCTGCAGAGGATTTACGGTACAGCATTTGCCTCAGAAAAGGATCTGAAAAAACACCTGGACCGGCTTGAGGAAGCCAAAAAACGCGACCATCGAAAGCTTGGGGTGCAGCTGGACCTGTTCAGCTTCAGCGATGAAGCTGGTCCGGGAATGCCCATTTTTCATCCCAAGGGTGCCCTTGTCCGGACCATCCTGGAGGATTTCGAACGCAAGGAACATTTAAGGCGGGGATATCAGATTGTGCAGGGCCCCCAGATTCTTCGCAGGGAACTCTGGGAAAAATCCGGGCATTATGATAACTACCGCGAACATATGTATTTTACACACATTGATGACCAGGTTTACGGGATCAAGCCCATGAACTGCCTGGCTCACATGCTCATATACAAGTCCAGATTGCGCAGCTACAGGGATCTTCCCCTGCGCTACTTTGAACTGGGCCGGGTGCACCGGCACGAAAAGTCCGGAGTGCTGCACGGCCTGCTCCGGGTAAGGGAATTCACCCAGGATGATGCTCATATTCTTTGCCGGCCTGATCAGCTTCAGGATGAAATCATTGGTGTGGTAAGGTTTGTCCAGGACGTGATGAACCTCTTCGGTTTTGAATATGTAGTGGAGGTTAGCACTAGGCCGGAAAAATCCATCGGGTCGGGAGATGCCTGGGAGAAATCTACCGCGGCTCTGACCAGGGCCCTGGAGGTGATCAAGCTGCCCTACGGCATCTGCCCCGGGGAGGGGGCCTTTTACGGACCCAAGATTGATATCAAGCTCAAGGACGCTTTGGGCCGCAGATGGCAATGTGCTACAGTGCAGTGTGACTTCACTCTGCCGGAGCGCTTTGACCTTTTCTATACCGGGGAGGATGGTCAGAAATACAGGCCTGTGATATTGCATCGGGTGATTTTGGGTGCTATAGAAAGATTTTTTGGTGTTCTTATTGAACATTTCGGCGGAGCCTTTCCCACGTGGCTGGCCCCTGTTCAGGCCAGGATCATGAATATCACCGGCGTCCAGGAAGAGTATGTGCATTATTGCGCCGCAACTCTCAGGGATCAGGGCATCAGGGTCGAGCTGGACGTGCGCAATGAAAAGCTGGGATACAAGGTTCGTGAGGCCCAGATGGAAAAGATACCCTATGTTCTTGTGGCTGGAGACCAGGAAGTGGAAAAGTCCGGACTCAACGTCCGCATGCGGGGCGGAAAGAATCTGGGGATGATGAGCATTCAGGACGTTGTCGATCTCATATATCAGGACATGGATGAACCATTTAAGAAGGGAGGATTGAGTTATAGATACCTCTACTAAGGCTCGCCGCAACAAACAGATCATGGCGAGAAAAGTACGTGTAATCAATGTCGACGGTCAGCAGCTGGGTATAATGGATACAAGCCAGGCCCTGGACATGGCTCAGAGTGTGGGATTTGATCTGGTGGAGGTTGCCCCCAATGCAGACCCCCCGGTCTGTCGCATCATGGATTTTGGAAAGTACCAGTATCAACAACAGAAAAAAAAGCAGGAAGCCAAGAAAAAGCAATCCAGGATTCAGATCAAGGAAATCAAGGTCCGCCCCAAGACCGATGACAATGACCTTCAGACCAAGGTCCGCCATATCCGAAGATTTATTGAGGATGGTGATCGGTGCAAAGTTTCAGTTTTCTTCCGGGGCCGTGAAATGGCCCATAAGGAACGCGGTTCAGATGTTTTGGAAAAAATAGTGGAAATGACCTCGGACGTGGCCAAGGTCGAGCAGGAACCTCGCTATGAAGGACGAACCATGCACCTGCTTCTAGCTCCCGTGAACAGCAAAAAAATTCAAGCTTAACTTAAGTTTTAAGTTTTCTGTCATGAAAATGATTACATCTGAATAGTTATACTGCAGGAGGGGACAATGCCCAAGATAAAGACCAACAGGAGCGCAGCCAAGCGTTTTTCCGTAACCGGGAGCGGAAAGGTCAGGAGACGGCAGCAGAATATGCGGCATATACTGACCAAAAAGAATTCCCGGAGAAAGCGCAGGCTGGGCAAGACAGCCCTTGTGGACAAGGCCAATATCAAGGCAGTAAAGAGAATGCTGCCATATTCATTCTAACATTTTTCATAAAAGCAGGCATCCCAAAGGAGATGATTTATGCGGGTCAAAAGAGGCAAGACCGCTCACAGGCGGCATAAAAAATACCTGGAGATGGCCAGGGGATATCGGGGGTCCAGGAGCAGGCTGTACAGCACTGCGCGGGAGACCGTGGAAAAGGCCCTGTGCTATGCATATCGTGATCGCAAGCAGAGAAAGCGCGATTTCCGGAAATTGTGGATCATCCGCATAAATGCTGCAGCCAGGGAGCACGGGCTGTCCTACAGCCGGTTCATGAACGGCCTGAGCAGTGCAGGGGTTGAACTCAACCGTAAGGTGCTGGCTGACATGGCGGTAAACGAAAAAGCCGCTTTTGCCCGGCTCACGGAGATAGCCAAGTCCGGGGCCAACTGATGAGCTCTGCGCAGGAAATCAATGCCAGTCTGAAAAGCCTGATCCAGGAATTCGAGGAGATCCTGGATCAGGCTTCTTCTTTGCAGGAAGTGGAAGAGGCCAGGGTGGCCTTTTTGGGCCGCAAGGGAAGGCTGGCCGGGATCATGTCCAAGCTTCCAGGGCTGGATCCCCATGATCGTCCTCAGGCGGGCAGGACCGCCAATCAGGTGAAATCCGAGCTGAACAGGCTCCTGGAAGACAAGAAAAAGGTCCTGGAAACAAAGAGCAGGTCCGTGCAGGATACCGGCTTTGATCCTTCTCTGCCCGGCCGCATTCCCGATGTGGGATCTCTTCATCCAGTCACCCGGGTGGTCCAGGATATCTGCAATATTTTTGTGGGGCTGGGATTCGATATTGTCACCGGCCCTGAGGTGGAAACCGATTTCTACAATTTTGAGGCCCTTAATCTGCCTCCCGGGCATCCGGCCAGGGACATGCAGGATACCCTTTACATCACTGAATCCCTTGTCCTGCGCACGCATACATCTCCTTTGCAGATCAGGACCATGGAAAAAAGAAGCCCCCCCCTGGCAGCCATTGCCCCGGGCAAGGTGTATCGCCGGGATTCCGACCTGACGCATACACCCATGTTTCATCAGATCGAAGGCTTTCTGGTGGATACCAGGGTCAGCATGGCTGATCTGCGCGGGACCCTGACCGCTTTTGCCCAGCGAATATTTGACCCGGGGGTCAAAATCAGGTTTAGACCAAGTTTTTTCCCGTTCACCGAGCCCAGCGCAGAAGTGGATATAAGCTGCGTCATGTGCCAGGGCAGGGGACGAGTCCATGACGGGACCGCCTGCAGGGTGTGCAAGGAAACCGGCTGGGTAGAGGTTTTGGGCTGCGGCATGATTGATCCCGAGGTTTTTCTTCAGGTGGGCTACGATCCGGAGGAGTATACCGGGTTTGCCTTTGGACTGGGAGTGGAGAGGGTGGCCATGCTCAAATACGGCATTAATGATCTGCGCATGTTTTTTGAAAACGACCTCAAGTTCTTGAATCAGTTTATCCAGGCCGGACACAGGTAATTTTATTCAAGGAACAGTCAGATGCTTTTAAGTTTGTCCTGGTTGCGCGAATTTGTTCCCTATGACGGGCAGGTTGACGAGCTGGCCCACAGGCTGACCATGGTGGGCCTTGAGGTGGAGGAGATTGTCAGACCCTTCTCGCACCTTTCTTCCCTGGTGGTGGGCCGGGTAATGGAGAAAAAACCCCACCCTGAAGCGGATAATCTTTCCCTTTGTACCGTGGATGTGGGTGGTTCAGAGTGCTTGAGCATTGTCTGCGGGGCCCCCAATGTGGCCCGGGGCCAGCATGTGGCAGTGGCCCTGGAAGGGGCTGAACTGCCCGGAGGGCAGGTGATCAGGCGCACCCGGATCCGGGGTGAGGACTCCCAGGGCATGATCTGCTCCGAGGCTGAACTGGAACTGGGTCAGGATGCCGCCTGGATCATGGTTTTAGAGAACGATTCGGAGCCGGGAGCCAGCTTGATCCGGGCCCTGAACCTGGAGGAATATGTTCTAAATATCGGGGTCACTCCCAACAGACCGGACTGTCTGAGTGTTTTCGGCCTGGCCAGGGAAGTATCGGCCATTTTTGGTCTGCCCCTGCAGAAACCTTCATTGAACCTGCAGGAGGACGGTTTTACGGACTTCTCCAGTGAAGTTCAGGTTGTTATTGATGATCCCGCAGGATGCCCCCTATACCAGGCCCGTCTTATTTCAGGCTGCACTGTCAAGCCAAGCCCCGGCTGGATGCGTTACCGGCTTCTGGCTGCAGGAGTTCGGCCCATCAACAATATTGTTGACGTTACCAACTATATCATGCTGGAACTGGGTCACCCCCTTCATGCCTTTGACCGCAGACTTCTTGAGGGTGCTAAAATCAGGGTGGCAAGAGCCGAAGAAGGATACAGATTCACAACCCTGGACAACCAGGAAAGAGGACTCAATGCCAGGGATCTGCTCATCTGGGACGAAAACAAGCCTATTGCCCTGGCCGGAGTAATGGGCGGGGCCAATACCGAAATAAACAATGAAAGTACTGAGGTGCTCCTGGAATGCGCAGTATTTGACCCCCTGAGCATCAGGCAGACAGCCAGGAGACTGGGACTTCACAGCGAATCCTCATTTCGCTTTGAGCGCGGGGTGGATCAGTTAGGAGCCCCTTTTTCCCTGGACCGGGCAGCCCAGCTCATGGGGGAGCTCGGCTCAGGCCGGGTGGCCAGGGGAGTAGCCAGATCAGAGCCCAGGCCTTACAGCCCGGTACAGGTCATGTTCCGACGAAGCAGGGCTAACAGCCTGCTCGCCCTGGACGTGGACCGGGAATACTGCAGCAGGTTGTTTTCTTCCCTGGGATGTCAGGTTGGGGAAGAAGAGGGTGACGGGTTCAAGGTCACTGTTCCCAGCTACCGGCCGGATCTTTCCAGGGAGGTGGATCTTATCGAGGAAATTGGGCGGATCTATGGACTGGACAGGACCCCGGAGCATCTGCCCAGGGTGCAGAAGTCTCTGCACCAGGAAGAGCAAAACCAGGAATATGAATTCTGTTCACGGATAAAGGCCTGGGCTGCGGGCCTGGGTCTGCAGGAGGTGATCAACTACAGCTTTGTGGGCATGGCTGATCTGGATCTTCTGGGGCTGCCGCAGGAGGGGCGGGTGCGGGTTTTCAACCCCCTGAGCGAGGACCAGGATGTCATGCGCCTCCATCTGATACCCGGTCTTCTGTATGCCCTGAGACAAAATCTGGGTAAGGGAAACACCCGTCTGCGCCTTTTTGAAACAGCCAGGAGCTTTAAGGAGGACAAAAACCTGGAAACCGGGGTCAGGGAAAACAATCGCCTGGCACTGCTTCTTTACGGTTCCAGATACAGGATGCACTGGCCATATACTGAAGCTGATGCGGATTTTTACGATTTAAAGGGACTGGTGGAGCATCTGCTGCAGGTTTTTGCAGACGATCCTGGCAAATTTGCCGAGCATAATGAGCATCCTTATCTGAACCCCTGCGCATCCTGCTCGATTCAGGGGCGGCACCTGGGCTTTCTGGGGAGAGTGCGCAGGGAAATAGCCGTGACTTGCAAGGCCAGAAAGGATATCTGGTTTGCTGACCTTGACCTGGATGCTCTTCACGTGGTTTTCAGTTCAGTTCAGCCCAGGTTTCAGCCTCTTCCGAGATATCCGGTGGTCAAAAGGGATATGACCCTGGCAGCCCCCCTTAATCTGGGGTACGCGAGTGTACTGGAAATCGTTCACAGCGCCCGTGTTCCCATTCTGGAGGACGCAGCTCTAGTGGATATATACTATCCACAGGACAGACAGGAAAAGAAGCTGACCCTGCGGCTCACCTACCGCCACCCGGAAAGAACCCTGCAGGACCGCGAAGTGGATGCGGAACAGCAAAGGCTGGCTGATCTTCTCCAGAAGAAACTACCTGTGGGATTTCCTTGATTTTTTCACCGGCCCGGTTATGCTTGAAAATATGGCCCGGGAAAAACAGACCTTCAAAATAGGCCAGGCTGCTGAACTTCTGGAACTGGAAACTTATGTTCTGAGGTTCTGGGAAAACGAATTTCCTCAGCTTAGACCCATGCGGACCCCCAAAGGCCAGAGATTGTATACTGAAGAGCATATCCGGATCTTGCGACGCATCAAAAAGCTTCTGTACCATGACAAGCTGACCATTGAGGGCGCCCGCATGCGCCTGGAAGAAGAGGCCAGGATGAGCGGGATCCTGTCCGGAATCAGGGAGGAGCTTCGCAGGATCAGGCAGATACTTGATTCCTGATAATTTTCCTTTTTCATATGTGCATATGCTTGAAACATCTTTCTGGAAAATATGATTTGAATGGCTGCATGCAGTATCAGGTGGGCAGTTTTCGATTACGGGGGTGTTCTGGCTGAAGAAGGTTTTGTGGCCGGACTTTACTCCATAGCCGACAAGTCAGACCTTGAGCGGGATCATGTGTTTCGGACCGCCAGGGAAATAATCCTGGCCACTGGATATCTTATTGGGGCAACTGATGAACAGACATTCTGGAGTGAGTTTATAAAAGAAACAGGAATCCAGAGAAGCCGGCAGGAGCTAAGAAACGAGATTCTGTCCAGGTTTGTGCTCAGGCCGTGGATGGTGGAACTGGTAGAGGGCCTGCAGGGAATGGGCCTAAACCTGGCTGTTTTAAGCGACCAGGTCAACTGGCTGGATGAGCTTGAAGCCCGGGATGATTTCTTCAAATATTTCGATCAGGTCTTCAACAGCTATCATTTGGGAAAAAGCAAGGATGATCCAACCATCTTTGACGATCTTGTGCTCAGGATAAATGCCCGTCCTGAAGAAGTGCTTTTCATAGACGATCACCTGCCCCATGTTCAGCGGGCCCTTTCCCGGGGAGTGAATGCCGTGCTTTTTACCGGACAAAGAGAGCTGCTTAATGATCTCTCCAGATACTGTCCTGGAATGGCTAAATTTACGAGAAATGGATGAATGCTTGAAGCACTGGAACCTCGGACAAGATACACTGCAGTATAAGCTTTATGGTCCGGATGAGCAGAAAGCGGGAAGGGGTTTGATGGTGGGCAATGCAGGATTCGAACCTGCGGCCTCCAGCTCCGGAGGCTGGCGCTCTATCCGACTGAGCTAATTGCCCGATAAAAAATTTTTATCCTGTTGATTATAATAAGTCAAGATAACCTTTAATTATCCAGCATAGACGGATTTTTGCCATGTGCCCAGCCGTATTTTGATTACACCAGAAATTTCACAAAAAACTTCGAGGAACCGAGGGTATTATGCTCAAATTGATCATGGCCATAACCGGGGCAAGCGGAATGCCTTATGCCCTGACTCTCATCCGGGAAATAAAAAAACTGGATGTGGAACTGTATCTGATTGTATCCGCTGCAGCCAGAAAAGTATTGTCACTGGAAAGCCCGGGATTCGAGGAAAGCCTTGACCTGGCAGATTATCAGTATTTTCAGGAAGATTTGGCAGCTCCTATGGCCAGCGGATCCTTTCAGCATTCAGGAATGGTCGTCTGCCCCTGCTCCATGGCTTCACTGGCAGCCATTGCCCAGGGTCTGGGCAGCAACCTGATTCATCGGGCTGCAGACGTGACCCTCAAGGAAAATCGTCCCCTGGTTCTGGTACCCAGAGAGACTCCCCTGAACCGTATACATCTGAAGAATATGCTTGCGGCCTGCGATGCAGGCGCAATCATCATGCCCCCGTGTCCCGGATTCTATCACAGGCCCCGGGAGATTCATGACCTGGTCCAGCATACTGTATCCAGAATCCTGGATGCCCTGGGGATGGACAATCAGGCAGCACCACGCTGGGGAGGCGGAGTCTGAAAATAAGTATGCCGGGGGGGGGTCAGTTCCAGTTTCAGGGACAAACCCCGGGAAAAACAGGATCCAACGAAAAAACATGCACGGAGGTGTAACATGTATGGTCAAATTACCTGGCACGGTCACGCTAATTTTGAAATAGCAGTCAACGGGCTGAACATTCTGATTGATCCCTGGTTTGAGGGGAACCCCTCGGCGCAGACCAAATCCAGTGAGCTGGACAGGGTGGATCTGGTCCTGGTCACCCATGATCATGCAGACCATCTGGGTCAGGCTGTGGAAATATGTCAGAGAACAGGAGCGCATCTGGGAGCTATTGTGGAAGTAGCCGGCAAATGCAAGGCCATGGGCGTACCCCAGGACAGGATTGTCAACGGCATCGGATTCAATATAGGTGGGTCTGTGGAATTCAAGGGCGTGCAAGTGACCATGACCCAGGCTCATCATTCTTCTGATAAGGGATCATGTGCAGGGTATATTGTCAGTTTAACTGACACAGGGCCCAATATATATCATGCCGGGGACACGGGAATATTTTCCAGCATGCAGCTCTGGGGCGAGCTTTACCCTATGGATGTGGCCATCCTGCCCATCGGCGGGGTTTTCACCATGGATTCAAGGCAGGCTGCACTGGCCTGCAGACTGCTTAAATGCAAAAAGGTCGTCCCCATGCACTGGGGATCATTTCCGGTGCTGGAGCAGAATACCGAGAAATTTCGAAAAGAACTTAAAAAATTTGCTCCTCACACTGACCTGGTTTCGCTCCAGCCAGGAGAAAGTATGCCTTTGCCTGTTCTCCAGTAGCTCTGCCTCGGGAATGCCCTGGACCTACTCTTGACCTGACCTGGGCATTAAACTACTATCTTCTTCTGGTTTTCAAAATCAGGAGAAAAATCAGGAAGCGCTTTCTCTGGGCAGGCTGCCGGGAGACATATGGAGCCTTGGACGTCCGGGATCCAAATTCTATATAACTTTTTACCTGCCTGTTGCAGTCTATGTTATGAAGAATCTCTGGGCACCATGGCGCATTGAGTACATCCTGGGTCCCAAGCCGGATGAATGTATTTTCTGTCTTCCGGACATTACGGACCAGGACCGGGAAAGACTGGTCCTCAAGCGAACCAGGCACTGCTTTGTGGTCATGAACCGATTTCCTTACAATAACGGTCATCTCATGGTTGCTCCCTGCAGACACGTACAGTGCATAACTGAACTGGAAACTCATGAATCAGGTGAGATAATGCAGTGGATCCGCAACAGCGCTGATATCCTAAAGCAGGAATTCAATCCCCAGGGCATAAACATTGGACTGAACATAGGTGAGGCTGCCGGTGCGGGCATTGATGAACACCTGCACTTTCACCTGGTTCCCCGCTGGGTGGGAGATTATTCTTTTATGGCCTTAATGAGCGAGACGGTGGTCATTCCTGAACATCTGTCAGCTGCCTATAATCGACTTAAAACCTCTTTTGAAACTTATACCGGAGAAAGGAGTTAGCCATGCGTTATCTTAGGGTGGCCGCACTGATTCTTTTGTTCTTCTTTGCCATGCTCTTTTTTGTTCAAAATCATGAACTGCTTTCCACCACAGTGAGGCTGCATCTTGAAATTTTCGGAGCGGAATTTACCAGTAATGAACTCCCTTATTATCTTATTGTATTGCTGGGCTTTCTGGCCGGGGGATTTATATCTCTTATCTATCTTCTCTCGGAGAAGATCAGAATGAGCGCTGAGATAAAGCGATGCAGGGCCAAAATTCAGGATCTGGAGAAGGAAGTGAATTCTCTGCGCAATATGCCTTTGGAAGAGGACAGTCTGGGTCTTGGTTCTTCTACTCAGGAATCTCAGGAATCAAGACAGGTTTAGACTGGTTCTCTTTCTGCAGCGTTCTCTGGTGCGAATGCCCGAGGAAAAAACTGTCCGAATTTAAACAGCGCATGCGGTTTAGAGTTGATTCATGCCGGAAAGTTCCGGGATGTGATGGACTGAAAGCTGATTCAGTGCCCGCGGGTTGATCCATTGATGAACTGCCGGGCTTGAAGGGCGAGTTTGCCTGTCTTTCCTTAGAGATATAGCCAAGGCAAGTTGGTTCAGGAATGTTTCACTGGCTGCAGCATATCAAGCGCAGAATCAAAGAAAAAAGTCCTTCCATAATCTACTCCCATGAGGGATTTCTGCCCCCTTCCCAGGACACTTTTTCAGCCATCGGGGAACTGAGCCGGGTAGTGCGCAATAACCCGGACGCTGTTGAAATATATCTTGCTCTGGGCAATCTTTTCCGTTCCCAGGGAGAAATAGAGAGAGCCATCCAGATTAGAACCAATCTTATTGCCCGTCCTCATCTCGAGCCTCAGTTCAAGGCCAGGGCCTGGTTTGAACTTGGGCTGGATTACAAGCGGGCAGGTATCCTGGACCGGGCCCAGGCCGCTCTGGAGCAGGCCCACCGTCTGACCGGAGACGATCCTGCGGTTATCAAGGAAATGGCCGGGCTTTCCGCAGACTCCGGTAACTTTCAAAAGGCTGCGGATTATTATGCCCTGCTTGGACAGCCCTTGCCCCGGGCCCATTATCTGGTCAAAGCAGCCAGGCAGGACAAGGAGGCAAAAGATTCCGGCCAAGGACAAGAGCTCCTGGAGAAAGCTCTCAAGGTCTACCCCGGCTCTGTGGAAGCCTGGCTGGAAATTATCTGCAGGGATTGCCAGGAGAGCGACTGGAACAGTCTGAGCCGGAATCTGAAAAGTGCACTGGAAAATGTGGATAAAAACCTGGGCTTTGCTCTTCTGGAAGGCCTGTTTCAGTTCATTAAAAAGAGCTCTGATCCTTTAGCGAAAAAGTATATTCAGCAGGAGTGTTCCAAGACAATAGTCAATATTGTGGGACAGATGGATCAGGATCTTGTGCTTTGTTATTACTGCGCAATTTTTCTCAGGCAATCGGGTCTCACTGCAGAATGTCTGGACTGGCTGGAAAAGGCCCTGGTTCTTGGGCCGGACTTCTGGCCGGCAAGGCTGGAGATCATGGAGCTGAGCCAGGAAGAGCAGGTTCTGACCGAGAGTTTTAAAACACAGCTGTTGTTTTTCACTCAAAAGGCCAAAAGCGTAAAAAGGTTTGTGTGCAAGGTTTGCGGCTTGAAAAGGGAGCAGGTTTTTTTTCTCTGTCCCAGGTGCTACAGCTGGCATTCCATTTCATTCAGGACCCAGCTCAGCGAATAGCCTGCAGAAGATGAAAGGTTTCAGAAATGGAGATGAAAGTGGCCGGAAATCATTTCAACCCTTACGACAGTCCCTGACTCCTGGTAACTTTTTGAAGGACCAGATGTCCTGGGCAGTAATGCTCCCCATAAGGAGCTTTTTTTATGTCCCCTTCTTCCGGAATTGAAAATGTTTCCCCGGGAGTCAAGCTTACCCCCATGCTTGAGCAGTACCTGCATATCAAGCAGGAATATCCCGATTGTCTGCTCTTTTTCCGTATGGGCGATTTCTATGAGCTCTTTTTTGAAGATGCAGAAGTTGCCGCCAGAGACCTGCAGATCACCCTGACTGCGCGCAAGCCCAATGCTGATACACGTATTCCAATGTGCGGAGTCCCTTACCATGCCTGCCAGGAATATCTGCGACAGCTTCTGGAGAAAGGCCATAAGGTGGCTGTCTGCGACCAGGTGGAGGAGTCGGGGGCTTCCAGGGGTCTGGTTAAAAGAGAAGTGACCAGAGTACTGACTCCGGGTACAGTGGTGGAGGACACCAGTCTTGCAGCCAAGGAAAACAACTACTTAAGTGCCCTGTACTGGGACGGGACTAAAAATCATGGAGCACTGGCCTGGGCCGAGTTTTCCACTGGAGAATGGTCTGGACTGGAACTCAGGAACGAGGACGAACTCTGGCAGTGGCTGCAAAAGCTGGGTCCCTCTGAAATTCTTCTTCCCCAGGGATACGAGCCCCCCAGGCCTCACCTGGAATTGAGTCCCCATGTTAATTATGTCCCGGCAGGATCGTATTTTGAACCTCGTTCAGCCCGAGATCTCATCCTCAAGTCCCAGCAGGCTTCCTCCCTGCAGGTCCTGGATCTGGAGGACAAGCCCTTTCTGGTTCGTGCCTGCGGAGCCATTCTCATGTATCTGGTCCAGACCCAGAAAAAAGAGCTCACCCATCTCGCTCCGTTCAGGCCCTTGAATCTGTCCAGTTATCTTTATCTGGATGAAGTGACTATAAGAAACCTGGAACTGTTCAAAACCCTGCAGGGTCAGAAAGGACCGGGCACCCTTATTCATGTCCTGGACCGGACAGTGACCCCAATGGGCGGCAGGTATCTCCAGACCAGGCTTCGTCAGCCCTGGAAGGATATGAAAGTTATTTCTGAACAGCAAAGCGCGGTGGATTGTTTTTTCAGTGACAACTCTCTGCGCGACAGGTTTCGCCGGAAGCTGGAAAAAATTTCTGACCTGGAACGTCTGACCACCCGCATAAGCATCAACAGATGCACCCCAAGGGATCTCTGGGCTCTGGGCAAGTCCTTTTTGCTTCTGCCCGGTATAAGAAAAATCCTGGAGGATGGACTGGAGCATTGTTCAGACAGGATCAGGGAAATACTGAATGAATGGGATGATCTGGAGAATGTGAGTTCCATCCTGGACAAGGCTTTGCAGGATAATCCACCGCATTTGGTTACCGAGGGAGGGATATTCAAGCCTGGGTACGACTCCCGCCTGGACGAGCATATTGAGCTTACCGAACACGGGGAAACAAAGCTCAGGGAGCTACTGGAAAGGGAACGCAGCCAGAACAACCTGCCAAAGCTTAAACTGGGCTATAACCGGGTCTTTGGCTATTACCTGGAACTGTCCAGGGCGTTGAGAGATAAGGTGCCCGGACACTTTGAGCGCCGCCAGACCCTGGCTTCCTCTGAACGCTACCTCACAGCCGAGCTCAAGGAGCTGGAAAACAACATGCTCAGTGCTGCAGAGCAGCGAAAATCCCGGGAATTTGAGCTTTTTGGCAGGCTGCGCGATTTTGTCTCCCAACAGGGATCCAGACTCCAAAAAATGTCTTCATGTCTGGCCTGTCTAGACTACTGGCAAGGACTGGCCCAGGCCGCCCGGGACTGGGAGTGGAACAGACCAGAGTTGGACGGGCAAATCAGCATCAAAATCAAGCAGGGCAGGCATCCGGCCATTGAGGCAATTCAGGGCCGTTCGGGATACGTGCCCAACGATCTGAGCATAGATGACTCGTCAAGAATCCTGGTGATCACCGGGCCCAACATGGCCGGAAAATCCACTGTTCTCAGGCAGACAGCCATAATCTCCATTCTGGCTCAGATGGGCTCCTTTGTTCCGGCCAAAGAGGCCCGGATAGGCCTTTGTGACCGCATCTTTTCCAGGGTAGGGGCTTCGGATAATCTGGCCCAGGGCCGGAGCACCTTCATGGTGGAAATGACTGAAACGGCACGTATCCTGCGTCAGGCCACCAAGAGAAGCCTGGTTATACTGGATGAGATTGGCAGGGGCACCAGTACGTTTGACGGTCTTGCCCTGGCCTGGGCCGTGGTTGAGGACCTGGCCGGCAGGCATCATGGAATCCGCACTCTTTTTGCCACCCATTATCATGAGCTGACCGCACTGGAGCAGAGGATGCCAGTTTTGAAAAATTACAATATTGCAGTCAAGGAGTGGAAAAAGGAGATTGTTTTCCTGCGCCGCCTGGTGCCGGGGCCGGCCGATAAAAGCTACGGTATTGAGGTGGCTAGGCTGGCCGGGGTTCCGGACAGGGTGGTCCAGAGGGCCAGAGATGTTTTGTTGGGTCTGGAAAGGCAAAGAGACCGCAGATCAGTGGTCAGGGAACACAGAAAAACCTTTTTTGAGCAGGGCATGCCGCGGGTAAAGGAGCGCCCCGGGCCTGAACTGGATAAAAGGTCTCAATGGATTTTGTCCAGTCTGGCCGGTTTGGACATAAACTCCTTGACCCCTCTTGAGGCCCTGAATACCCTGGCCCGCTGGAAGCAGAATATCAATTCTGACTCAAAGAGCCAGGGTTCTGATTCCGAAGATTGACGGCTGAAGCCATACACAAATTTTCAGTTTCTCGGCATGCAGCATGCATTCCAGGGCAGAGGGAAACATACACAGGATCAATTAACAATCATGAGGATCTGCACCTGTATCTGTATCTGTCTGGCGATTTTGCTTCTGGCGGCAGCCGGCTGCGGAAAAAAGGTCTGGCCCGAGCCTGATGCTGATGAAGAAAAGTTTTCCATTCACATTAAAGAGGTCCGGTTAGCAGATCAATGCCTGTATCTGGAAGCCGGAATCCAGGGCAACTATCGCAATCTGGCCGGCCTGGTCCTGCAGGTGGAAAAGTCTCATGTCCCCTGTCCGGCCTGTCCCTTCCTGGCAAGTTCCAGTGTTGATCTGGACTTTAACTCTCCTGAAGTCCTGCGCCGGCAGGACCGGATTTCTGCTGTCTACTGCGGTATTGATCCTGAACATTATTACCGCGTCCGGCTTAAGGGCAGGAATGTATATCCTGATATCCGCGATGTACACTCAGCAGTGCACAGACTTTACTGATGCCTCTGCAGCTCGTAGAACAGAGGAACACGACTTGAGTCGTGGCAGGCAGAGGGCATAAAAATAAGAGAAATGACTGCCCTGGGGCAAGCGGCAGGTAGACAAATCTTAATTTTCAGGAGGATGCATGCATTATTTTGAGTACAGAAACCGGGAACTTTTTGCCGAGGATGTCAGTATAAGGGAATTGGTCAGAGAGTTTGACACTCCACTGTACATCTACTCGGCCAGGACCCTGCGCAGGCATTTCCAGGCCTTTGATTCCGCCTTTCAAGGCATCTCCCATCTGACCTGCTTTTCAGTCAAGGCCAACTCCAATATCTGCGTGCTCAAGCTCCTGGCTGAAATGGGCTCAGGCATGGATATAGTTTCCGGAGGCGAGCTCTTTCGGGTTCTGAAGGCGGGAATTGATCCGCAGAAAATAGTCTATTCCGGAGTGGGCAAGCGGGAACATGAAATTCGCGAGGCCCTTCTTTCGGATATTCTCATGTTCAATGTCGAGTCCAGGCAAGAACTGGAGAAAATCAACCAGGTGGCCGGGGAAATGAACGTGCAGGCCAGGGTCAGTCTGCGCATCAACCCGGATGTGGATCCCAGGACGCACCCCTACATCTCCACGGGCCTGAAAAAAAACAAGTTCGGCATGGACCTGGAGCAGGCTCTGAGTTCCTACCAGCTGGCCATGACCCTCCCCTATATCCAGCCGGTGGGCATTGACTGCCACATCGGTTCTCAGCTTACCAGCGTGGAGCCTTTTCTGGAAGCCCTGGAACGTATCAAGATTTTTTACGGCCAGCTTGTGGATCTGGGTATGGAGATCAGGTACCTGGATCTGGGAGGTGGCCTGGGCATAACCTACGACCAGGAAGATCCTCCGCATCCGGCAGAATTCGGCAGGGCAGTAAAGGACAGCTTAAAGGAACTTGATCTGACCCTGATCCTTGAACCTGGCCGGGTCATCGCCGGCAATGCCGGTATACTGGTTACCAGGGTGCTATATACCAAGAAGACTCCTTCCAAAAATTTTGTAATTGTGGATGCGGCCATGAACGATTTGCTGCGCCCCTCACTGTACGGTTCCTATCACCGCATTGCCCCGGTTCAGGAAAAAGACGGGTCTCTATGTTATGTAGATGTGGTGGGACCCATCTGCGAGACCGGGGACTTTCTGGCCCAGGGCCGGGAGATTCCTGAAGCAGAGCAGGATGACCTTTTGGCTGTATTTTCCGCTGGTGCTTATGGATTCACCATGTCCTCCCAGTACAATTCCAGGCCCAGGCCGGCTGAAGTGCTGGTGGACAAAAATGAAGTGATCCTGGCCAGAAGAAGAGAGGTATATTTTGATCTGCTGCAGCTGGAAGAGCAGTGTTTTTAACCATGCGGGCGGCTTGGGCTTGAACCGAAGTGCTGCTTTCATGGGGCTGTGCTCAAAGCTCTTGACGGGTACAGTTTGATTCCAGGAGAAATTATTGAAGCTTAACGAACACATGAGCAAGAAGCTTTTGGCCCGTTGCGGAGTGTTTGTTCCCCAAGGAGAGATTGTGCCGCCGGAGCAGGTGGACAGTTTCCAGCCCGGTTTTTCATTGCCCTGGATGGTCAAGGCCATGGTCTTAAGCGGCGGCCGGGGCAAGGCCGGAGGGATCAAGAAGGTCCGCGTTCCAGAAGAATTTGCGCCTACAGCCAGGCAGATACTGGCCATGAATATTAAGGGCGAAGGGGTTCCCTTTGTTCGAGTGGAGCCGGTTCTGGATATCCAGCGGGAAATGTATGTCTCCCTGACTCTGGACAGGGCAAGGAAAAACCTGGTCCTGAGCATCGGGCGCAGCGGGGGAGTGGAAATAGAATCCACAGGCCGGGAGAATTTTCTGTTTCTGGATATTGACCCGCTTCTGGGTCTTCAGAACTACCAGATCCGTCAGGGATTCTTTCATCTGGGCCTGGCCAGGGAAGTATTCACGCCCTGGTCCGCTTTGCTGGAAAATCTTTATAAAGGAGTGATGAAAAATCACCTTTTGCTGGCCGAGATCAATCCCCTGGTCCTTACCCGAGATGGGCAGCTTACAGCCCTGGACGGCAAGGTGGAGATGGACGACAATTATGTGGCAATAAACAGGGATCTGGACAGGTATTATGTTCCTGAGCACTTTGGATTTCAGGAAAATGCCGCCAGGCAGGCCGGATTCAGCTATCACAAGCTTCAGGGCAGAGTGGGTCTCTTGGTCAACGGCGCCGGACTGGCCATGGCCACCATGGATCTTTTGAATTTTTCGGGCGTGCCTGCAGCCAATTTTCTGGACCTGGGCGGAGGCGCGGACCAGGAGCGCATTTCCAGGGCCCTGGATCTTATATTTAGCGATGCAAGGGCTGAGTGCATTTTCATTAATGTTTTCGGCGGGATTCTTTCCTGTGAAAAAGTGGCTCTGGCCCTGGACCGGCTCCTGGATGGACGAAATGCTCCCAAGCCCATGGTGGTCCGCTTCTCAGGATTCAGGGCCCAGGAAGCGGGAAAGGTTATTGACTCTCTGAAAGCAGGCAATGTCTATTTTGTCAGTGATCTTGACCGGGCCCTGGACAGGTTGAAGGAACTGAGTCCTCTGCCGCAGGGGGGTGTTCAGTTTGAACGCATAGAATTTCCCAGGGTTTCCAGTTACGGCAGATCCGGATCCGAATCCCAGGTCCGGCCTCTTCCGCTGCATAAAAACACCAGGGTCCTGGTGCAGGGAATAACCGGTCGCGAGGGAACACTGCACACCAGGGAAATGCTGGCCTACGGCACCCGCATAGTGGCCGGGGTTACTCCCTTCAAGGGAGGAGAAAGGGTTCTGGATATCCCTGTCTACAACAGTGTTGACCAGGCCTGCCAAAAGCATGCCCCGGATGCGAGCATAGTCTTTGTACCCGGTCCCCTGGCAGCGGATGCTGTACTGGAAGCAGTTGCCTGCAGCATTCCCTGGATAGTGTGTATTACCGAGGGGATACCTCAGCAGGACATGGTCAGGATCCTGTCCGTGATCAGAAAGTCCCCGTCCAGACTGGTGGGTCCCAATACCCCTGGGGTAATGGTTCCGGGACAGACCAAGATCGGAATCATGCCCGGGTCCATTTTCAGCCAGGGTCCAATGGCGGTTCTATCCAGAAGCGGGACTCTGACATATGAATGCGTGCATGCCCTGAGCACTGCCGGTATCGGCCAGTGCCTGTGCCTGGGCATAGGCGGAGACCCTTTTGTGGGCCAGGATTTCAGGGACTTCTGTTCCATGCTGCATGAAGATCCTATCTGCAGGGCCCTGCTGGTGCTGGGGGAAATAGGAGGTACAGCCGAAGAGGAACTGGGCCTGGAATTGAACAGGATAGGCTTTAACAAGCCGGTGCTGGGCTTTGTGGCCGGCCAGACCGCCCCTCCGGGCAAAAGGCTGGGCCATGCCGGGGCCATACTTGATGAACAGTCCGGGGGAATAAAATCCAAACTGACAGCCATGCATGAAGCGGGCATAACCATATGTCCGGACCTGAACTCCATTCCCGGCCTTGCGGAAACGGCCATGGAGGCTTGATCAGGTAACATGCGCGGCATAAAGATTGTGCTGGCAGGCAGCATCCAGAAGCTATTCTTCAAGGAAGCTTTTAAGTTTTATCTGCACAGAGTTCAGGCTGGCATGCCTGTGGAATTATGTGAAATCAAAGGGACCGGGCACAAGAATCCGGAGGTGCGCAGGAACAGGGAAGGCGAGCTGATTCTGGGGCGGATCAATTCCAGGGATCATCTGCTGGTTCTGGATGAAAAAGGCCAGGGTTTTACTTCGGAAGGCCTCGCCCGGGAACTGAGCAAATGGGCGGAGGACCCGGGGAGAATTCCGTGTTTTGTAGTAGGCGGGGCTTACGGCGTATCGGAAATGATCAGGTCCAGAGCGGACAGACTCATCAGCCTGAGCTGCATGACCCTGCCTCATGAACTGGCGGCAGTGGTCCTCATGGAACAGATTTATCGAGGGGTGTGCATCAACAGTGGCCATCCGTACCACCACGCCTGACTGCTTATATCCACCTTTTAACCTGCCCTGAACGTGCGGCCGTGAAGCTGCCCGGGATCTTTCCTGAGCAGTCCTATGAGGTCGGCAGCGGACTGTTCAGGGCTGAGAAGCTCACCTCTTTCTTTCCAGGGTCTGAACACCCGATGCAGGAGGTCAGCAGCTCCACCCCCTGCCTGTCTTGCCTGCTCCTGCATTCTGGTGTCCACAATGCCCGGCCGGAACACAAAAGAGGTGACTCTGTCTGTCTCGGCAGCAAGCTGCCTGGCCAGCATTTCTTCAGCAGCCTTGGCAGCGCAGTATGCTCCAATACCCGGCTGGGTTCTCTCGGCAGCTCCCGAACCGACAAATACAGCCACGCCCTGGCCCCTGGACAGAATCACCGGAACTATGTGTCTGATCAGCAGATATGAAGCCTTGACATTGGTATCCATGACCTGGTTGAAGGCTTCGGGTTCAAGTTCCCAGATAAAGGGTCCGGGGTTCAAAATTCCGGCAACATGGATGAAACCGAACATGTTCCGGTTCTTCTCAGCTTTTTCTGCACACCGGGCAACAGTTTCCGGTCTGGATATGTCTCCCTGAACCGTTGCAACCTTGATGCCCTGTTCAGTACACCTTGTACCCACTTCTTCCAGGGCTTCACGGCCCCTGGCGTTCAGGACCAGGTCCACTCCTTCCCGGGCAAGTCCCAGAGCAATTGCCCTGCCTATGCCCATGGATGCTCCGGTGACTATCAGGGTTTTATTCTGGAGGCTGGTCATCTTGATGGTTCTCCTGGAAAATCATACTTCTCGGAATCAACAAGGTTAGAGGACGGCAGCATTGAAATGCAGCACCCTCAAGGTTTCCGAATATCTAGATTTTGTAAAAACAAAGGCGTCTCTCGCAGTATCCCTGAGCAAAGGAAAATCTGAACACCAGGGTTAACGAAAGACGCCTCTGCAAGAGAAGCCGGGCACCCAGGCTCGACTGTTGCCGCTGCTCCCTTTCGGGCCTGACGGGGTTGGCAGTGTCCCTGCCGCCCGGCTTCTCTTAAGGGTTTCTGCATATGGTGTGGCGGAGAGGGAGGGATTTGAACCCTCGGCACCCGGTTAAAGGTGCACACGATTTCCAATCGTGCTCCTTCGGCCAGCTCGGACACCTCTCCTTTGGCAGAAATCTGAGTTCAAAAGTCAGAGAGCAAAAAAAGAAACATTGCCCCATACGCGGCCAAAGCTGATGGTTTTTGCGTTTTAAAACATAAAGTATAACTTTAACACAGAAGGCTGGCAAGGGAAATCATTTCGGGCTCAGGGCTTTTTTTTGTCCTCTGAATCTTCTGTTCCTGAGGTATCCATTGGGTGTTCAGGCTCACGGCCTCTTAAGCTGCCCGGACTTCAGCCGCCCTGAAATCCGCAGCTGGGCAAAACTATCTTGAGCAGGATGATCATGGCCACCACCAAAAGTATCAATGCAAGCAGGGATTCCATAAATACACCTCGGTTGTAATTTGCATTGGAAGAATGCTCTGGATAAAATAAATACTTAACAGGTACATGATTGTTAGAGAATAACTATACAGCTTGTATTGTCAATGGAGTTCTTTGCGAGGCTGAGGACCCAGCAGAAACCTGCAGCCTGTTCCTCAACGGCTCATGCCGTGTGTCCAGCCCGACTACACCTTCTATACCTGCAGGCTAAACACCTACGATATTGAAGCCGGCATCTACAAATATGATTTCCCCGGTTGTTCCTGAAGATAGATCCGAGGCCAGAAAAACCGAGGCCTTGCCCACGTCGGTCTGAGTTACATTGCGTTTCAGGGGCGCTTTTTCTTCGATGGTGCTTAGAATGGTCTTGAATCCGGAAATGCCGGATGCAGCCAGGGTTTTTATGGGTCCAGCGCTTATGGCGTTGACCCTGATTCCGCTGGGACCCAGATCCACAGCCAGGTAGCGGACCGATGCCTCCAGTGCCGCTTTAGCCACGCCCATGACATTGTAGTTCGTGACTGTTTTCTGGGCTCCGTAGTAGCTGAGGGTCATGACCGAGGCTCCGGGAGACATGAGAGATTCAAAGGTGTGGCAAAGTGCAGTCAGGGAGTAGGCTGAGACATCCAGAGCCAGCTTAAAGCCGTCCCTGGACGTGTCGATGAACCTTCCCTGAAGGTCGTCACGGTTGGCAAAGGCCACCGAATGAACCAGGATGTCCACCCGGCCCCATTTTTCCCGAACCGTTTCTGCTGCTGCCCTGATCTGGTCATCATCGGTCACATCGCAATCAAAAATGAGTTCTCCTCCAAGTTCTTCGCTGATGGGGGCCACTCTTTTCTTGAGCGGCTCTCCCACATAACTGAATGCCAGGGAGGCTCCATGAGCCTTGAACTGTTCTGCAATGCCGTAAGCAATGCTTTTATTATTGGCCACTCCGAAGATCAGAGCCTTTTTGTCCTTAAGAAGCATGAGTCCCTCCCTGCAAGAGATCTTTTCCGGTTAAAAGCTTGTAGGCCAGAAGATATTTATAGGTGGTCTCCTGAATTATCTCCCTGGGCAAATCAGGAGGGGGAGGGTTCTTGTCCCAACCGGACTGTTCAAGCCAGTCTCTAAGATACTGCTTGTCAAAGCTGGGTTGACTTTTTCCCGGCTGGTACTGGTCCGCGGGCCAGAATCTGGAAGAATCAGGGGTGAGGGCCTCGTCGATAAGCATGATCCGGCCGTTTCTCTGTCCGAATTCAAACTTGGTGTCAGCAATAATGATTCCTTTTTTTTCAGCATAGTTCCTGGCCTGGATATAGATGTCCAGAGACAGATCCTTTACCTTTCTTAAAAGCTCGGGACCGATGATTTCCCCGGCCCGGTTCATGTCAATGTTTTCGTCGTGCTCTCCGGCCAAAGCCTTGGTGGAGGGAGTGAAGAGGGGCTCTTCCAGTTTCTGGGACTGTACAAGGCCCCGGGGCAGTTCATAACCGCAAACCTGTCCTGTTTTCCGGTAGTCTTTCCAGCCGGATCCAGTGATATATCCCCGGACAATGCATTCAATGGGGACGGGAGCAGCCTTTTGAACCATGACCGACCGGCCCTGGAGTTCTTCATGGTAGGGCTGTAGCTTTTCAGGAAATTCTTCAACACTGGAGCTTATCAGATGGTTCTCTACTATGTCCTTGAACATATCCATCCAGAAAATGGTGATCTGATTGAGCACAGCACCCTTGTAGGGGATGGGCTGATTCATGACCACGTCAAAAGCGCTCATGCGGTCCGAGGTGACAATTAGCAGGGTGTCCTGGTCCAGTTCATAGATATCCCGGACCTTGCCCCTGGAGAGCAAAGGATATTCAGCGATACTGGTCTGAGTAACAACTTGCATTTTAGTCTCCTTGCACTCTTATTTCCACACTGCGGGCGTGGGCTTCAAGATTTTCCATTCTGGCCAGCCTGGCTATTTTCAACGCGTGTTTTTCCAGGTAACCCTGATTGGTTGACAGAATGCTGATATTTTTCTGAAAGGTGTGCACGGAAAGGGCCTGGGAAAATCTGGCCGTGCTCAGGGTAGGCAGGACATGATTGGGACCGGCGAAATAATCGCCCACCGGCTCAGGGCTGCTGTTGCCCAGGAACACGGCTCCGGCGTTTTTTATTCCGGCCAGCATGGACCAGGGGTCATCAATACACAGTTCAAAGTGCTCCGGGGCGATGCTGTTGATCAGATCCAATCCGGCATACATATCAGGCACTAGAAATGATGCACCCCAGTCCTCGATGGATCTGCGGGCTGTATCCTGGCGGGGAAGCTTCTGGACCTGATTTTCCAGCTCCTTTTCCGTGGCCTGGATCAATGGGGCATGATCAGTGATCAGATATGTCCCTGACAAGGGATCATGTTCAGCCTGGGCAAGCAGGTCTGCAGCAATAAAATCAGGTCTGGCCGTGGCATCGCCCATGACAGCCAGTTCACTGGGGCCTGCGATCATATCGATGCCCACCTGACCCATCAGCAGTTTTTTGGCTGTGGCTACATATATATTTCCAGGGCCGGCGATTATATCCACCTTGGGTATGGTTTCGGTTCCATAGGCCAGGGCTGCCACTGCCCAGGCTGATCCGCATTTGTAGATTTCCTGCAGCCCCAGAAGATGAGCAGTAGCCAGAAGGCAGGGGTTGAGGGTTTTGTCCCTGCGGGGAGGTGACACAACACATATGGACTCGACTCCGGCCACCAGTGCCGGAACTGCGTTCATTAGCAGGCTGGAAATTAGGGGGGTGTCTCCGCCCCTGCCTCCCGGCACATAAAGTCCTGCCCTGGCTACGGGAGTTACCATCTGTCCCAGAAAGGCCCCGTCAGGATCCGGGGTAAACCATGACTTTTGCATTTGTCCGGCATGGAAGGCCCTGATCTTTTCAGCTGCCTGGGAAAGGATGTCCAGGTCTTCCTCAGGGACCAGTGAAAGAGATTGACGGATTTCATCCGGAGTGACCCGGAGGTCCTCGAGAGCAAAATCCTCGCAGTCAAAAAGTCTGGTATATTCCAGAAGGGCCTGGTCCCCGGAGGTACTTAATTTGGTCATGATTTCCCGGACACTGCCTTCCACGGACATATCCGGCTTCATTCTCAGAATCAGCCAGGACTTTATCTGGGGCCAGTCATGCGGTGAAGAATAGGAGAAGTGTCTACCGAACATATTGCAAGCTCCGGGTTCAAGGCTTTAACGTTCATGCATGAAGTTCAAAGCAAACAGGAGGTGAAGTGGTTATTATTCATGCGACGAAAAACAATCTAAAGGGCATCTGCGAATTTATCAAGGACAGTTTTTGAGGCTGAAGCGAGTGGGTCAGGAAGTGTCTTCTGAATCAGCCAGATAGGCAGGATAGTGATCTCTGGGCAGCACGACAGGCATTCTTTGGGTGAGCCTGGGAGGTACCTGGCCCATGCGGACATGATAAATGGCTGTATAAGCGAATACTCTTTCCACGTAATCTCTGGTTTCCCTGTAAGGCATGATCTCCACCCAGATGTCTGCAGGAAGGCTGCAGTTCTCAGGAAGCCAGCTTCTGATCCTGCCGGCACCTGCATTGTAGGCTGCAGTGGCCAGGACCGGGTTTTGCTGCAGTTCTTCCAGGCGCATATGCAGATAAAAGGTTCCGTATCGAATACTGGTTTCCGGATTTAGCAGAATTCCCGGGCTGCCTATGGATTCTCCGAGTCTGGAAGCAATTATCCGCCCGGTTGCAGGCATGATCTGCATGATGCCCAGGGCCCCTGCAGGTGAATTTGCATCAGGCATGAACATGCTCTCCTGTCTGGCAACCGCTAGAATCCAGGCGGGATCAAGGTTTTTATCCCTTGCCTGCTGCTGTATATTTTCTACATAGGAGAGAGGGAATCTGAGCACGAGATCCTGAAACTCGCCCGCACTTGCAGCGGCCTGAATGGCTCTGTCAGTCCAGCCCAGATCGTGGGCCAGAACAGCCGCTGTTGCCAGATCACTGGTTTTTTTGCCCTGCATTGCTCTAGCCCATTCCCTGCGGGCATCCAGGAAACGTTCCAGATAAAAAAGCTCCAGAGCCCTCTGAATCCCCGGCTCTCTGTACAGTTTTAAAATATTTTCAGGAGCAGCGGTCAGGGGGTCGTTCCGGAATGTGTAAGGTTGCTGAAGCCTGTCCGCAGCAAGCAGGGAAAAGTAGTTCTGTCTTCCCAGAAGACCGCGGTAGATATCTGCTGCCTGGCTGTCTTTTCCCAGTTCCTCCAGAGCTCTGGCCTGCCAGTACTGCCATCTGGGGCTGGATTTCTGGTCTTCAGTCAGATTGTTCCAGGCCCTGGCAACCTCTTCCCAGTCCATGTGGTACAGGGCTGTGCGTACATGCCATTCTCTCAGGGTGCTGGTGCGTATCTTTTCGGGCATGTCCTTCATGCGCTGGAGGGCCTGCTCGTGGCGCCTCAGGGCAAGGTAAAGCGCAATTTCCTGCTCTACACCGGGAAAGTCTCCCCTGGACCACCCGTGGCGGGTGCTCAGCATGTCCCATTTGTCCGCAGCCTTCACGGTGTCATCTCGGATCAGCCTGCCCATGGCGTAAACCAGGATTCTGTCCAGCACCGGATGATCCATCCGGGACCATTCCTTATCCATAATCACTGAAGGGTTCCGGGCGGTTTCCAGCCAAAGTTCCAGCCAGGATTTCTCCTCTTCAGGTAAATATCTTTGTAGATATGCGGCCAGATTCAGCTGGCCCTCGGCCATGGCCAGGGCAATCCTTTCCCAGACCAGGTCGGTGGTCAGCCTGCCTGCTTTCCGCCAGGCATCAAAAAGAGGATCGCATTCTTTTGCCCTGGAGCGTCCGTGCAGCCAGAGCCTTTCAGCCTGATCCCAGGCCAGGTTGTGCCTGCCGGTCTGATGCAGAGCATTTCCATAAGCGCATTGGGTCCTTTCCCTGCCTGAAGTTTGATAGTCCCTGACCAGTCTCGACCAGTGCCTGTTGTCAGCCAGGTAGTCGAGCCACTTGCTTCTCAGCTGTCCAGACAGGGGGGTGCAGGAGTACTGTTCAATGAAATCAAGAATTTCCTTTTCCCGATCCAGGGAAATATTCTTCACCAGATAGGCATGGATCAGATAGGGGTATAAGGGATAATCGGTAAGGGTGGCTGAGAGATCATGGAACTTGTCCATGCGTCCCTGTTCCAGGGCTTTTTCCGCCTGCAGAAAACTCTGTCTTTGCTGGTGCACATCGGCCTGGGCAAAAAAGACATATACAAGACAGAACAGGGTTGCGGAGAAAAAAATACGGCCGGTTTTGCGCACCATTGTAAGCCTCCGTTTGAGGCCGGCCTTGCCGGAATCATTTCATATATTCATACTATCCAAACCCCAGACAAAGAGCAAGCCAAAAAAGAAATTCTGACGGGACAGTTTCAAAAAAATGGGGAGCGGCGGTTGGCTGCTCCCCTGAAACAATGAATCTGGTTTTGCAGGGATGGTTAAAACAGGCCCCTGACTTTGCCTGTTTCCACGTCCACGTCTATGCGGCGGTAGGCAGGGTCAGATCCTGTACCGGGCATGAGGCTTATAGTTCCGGCCACCGGGACTACGAAGCCGGCTCCTTTGTAGGTCAGAATGTCCCTCACCGGGAGGCTCCACCCCTTGGGCACCCCCTTGAGGGAGGGGTCATGGGAAAGGGATAGATGGGTCTTGACCATGCATGTGCCCATGTCCTTCATTTCCGGATCAGATTCCATTCGTTTGAGCTTGGCCTGAGCTTCTTGACCGAAGCTGACCCCATCGGCTCCGTAGACTTCCCTGGCTATGAGTTCTATGCGTTTTTCCAGGGAGGTATCCAGATCATAGAGAAACCTGAACCGGTTTTTCTCTTCACAGGCATCCACTACTGCATCGGCCAATTCCAAAGCTCCTGCACCACCGTGCTGCCAGTGCCTGGAAACAGCCACTCTGGCTCCGGCTTGTTCGCTCAGGCGGCGAACTGCCTTTATCTCGTTTTCCGTGTCTGTATAAAAGGCGTTTATGCAGACTACAGGATTGATTCCAGCCTTTTTAACGGTTTCAATATGGTGCAGAAGGTTCCTGCATCCTTCTTCCACCCAGCCTACGTTTTCCCTGCCGTATTCTTCGGGCATGGGTCTTCCCGGCACTGGGATGGGCGCTCCTCCGTGGCACTTGAGGGCCCTGATGGTAGCCACCACTACGGCGCAATGGGGTTTGAGACCTGAGTAGCGACACTTGAGGTTCCAGAATTTTTCAAAGCCAATGTCTGCCCCGAAGCCGCTTTCAGTAACATTGTAATCTGCCAGTTTCAGGGCCACACGGTCGGCGATGACCGAGCTCTGGCCGATGGCTATGTTGGCGAAAGGTCCGGCATGTACGGCCACGGGCTGTCCCTCCAGGGTCTGCATGAGATTGGGGTTCAAAGCCTCCACCATCCATGCGGTCATGGCCCCGTCCACTTCCAGATCAGCCGTGGTTACTGGCTGGTCATTGCGGTCATAAGCCACAACGATTCTGCTTATTTTTCCGCGCATATCCTTCAGGTTTTTGGCCACCGAAAGGATGGCCATGATTTCAGAGCTCACTGCAATGTCGAATCTGGACTGCATGGTGGGACCATCCATCTTGCCGCCCTGGCCGATGGTGATGCTGCGCAGGGCCTGGGCGCAATAATCGATAATCCAGTTGAATTCTACTTTTTTGGGATGGATGTTCAACCTTTTGAGCCCTCTTTTGGCCAGCTCTGCATCTGTGTAGTTGTTTTCATGCTGCATGCGGGCGGTCAGGGCCACCATTCCCAGATTGTGGGAATTCATGATGGCGTTTATGTCTCCGGTGAGACCCAGAGAAAAGGGGGTCAGGGGTATGCACTGGGCCAGACCGCCTCCCGCGGCAGAACCCTTGATGTTCATGGTAGGGCCGCCGGAGGGCTGCCTAATGGCGCCTATGACTGATTTGTTGCGCTTACCCAGTCCCTGAACAAGGCCCATGGCACAGGTGGATTTGCCTTCGCCCAGGGGAGTGGGGGTGATGGCGGTCACATCTATGTATTTGCCGTCAGGCTTATCCTTGAGGCGTTCCAGGATCTTGCGGTAATCCAGCTTGGCTATGTAATGTCCCTGGGGAAGGAGTTCGTCTTTTTTCAGTCCCAGCTGTTCCCCTAATTCATAGACGGTTTTCATTCTGGTTTCTGCCTCTTCGGCAATTTCCCAGTCAGCATGCTTAGTGGGATCAAGTGCCATATTGGTCCTCCTTTTAAGGTTTGTTTCCATGCTCCATGAAAATCCGGCCGGAGCAGGATAATATCTGAAGCGCTTCTGTCATGCGGTTTACAGCGAATAATACCGGGTGTGCTTGATTCCAAATGCAACCAGGAATCAGAGGAAAGGCAAGCTTGCGGTTAAACTAAATCTGGCTGCAGCTGCAGGACATACTTTGATGCGTTTATGCATGTGGTCCCTCGACGTTTGCTGTAGAATTATTTTTATCGCATTTCAGTTTCTTCAGCCGGAGTTTTTGCCAAACCCCGGAGCTGGTGTTCTGTTCATGGGCCGGATCTTCTAAATTTTGGCTGATTGGACATAAAATCCATTCGTTGTGTCGAGGAACCTGCATGTTCTATAATCAAATTTCGCACTCTGATCAACTCGGGCTTAAAGAGAAATCACCAGAACCGTGGACCGAGAAAAACATTGCTCCTGATCCCTGTCACGATCTTGGCTTGAAAAAAATGACTTTTTGCAGCCGCACCTTTCAAGGTGCTTCAGCAGACCTGCCGGAGGGTACTTACGTGTCAGGGTTTGCTGCCAGGGCCTTTTCCCTTTCCACCAAAGTAGGGTGGGAGTAATAAAATCCGCTGTACAGAGGATGGGGTGTAAGGTTGGCCAGATTTTTTTCACTGAGTCTGCGCAGGGCCATGATCATGGGCCGGCTGCCTCCGGCGTGCGCTGCAGCAAACCTGTCAGCTTCGTACTCGTGTTTTCTGGAAAGAAGGCTTAATAGTGGGCTCAGCCAGAAAATAATCAGGCCGGCCAGCAGTGCAAAAAGAAGCAGAGCTGGAGCCGGTCCGCTCTGTTCAGGATTGAAGCCGAAGGCCTGGATAAAGGCCGGAGTTTTCAGGAGCCAGGCCATAACCGCAAAAGCAGCCAGGGTCATAGCGGCGGAAAGAGCCAGCATCCTGGGTATGTGCCCCCGGCGGTAATGTCCAATTTCATGGGCAAGTACCGCTTCCAACTCTTCAGGAGTGAGCTGATCCACCAGGGTATCAAAAAGCACTATGCGGCGAAACCTGCCGAATCCGGTGAAAAAAGCGTTGGAATGACCGGAGCGTTTGCTCCCGTCCATGATCTGGATGGTTTTTGCCCTGAAGCCTGTCCTCTGGGCCAGTTTCATGAGCCTGGATCTGAGATCTCCCTGGGGAAGAGGGCTGAGCTTGTTGAACCAGGGCAGAATGAGCATGGGATAAAGCACCATCATTGACAGCTGAAAAGCGAAGACCAGGACGAAAGCCGCGATCCACCACAGACTGCCCAGTGTGAATATCAGATAGATGACCAGACTGATCAGGGGGATCCCGATGACAAGTCCGATGATCAGCCCCTTGATTTTGTCAGTTACCCACAGCCTGAGAGTGCTCCTGTTGAATCCGAAGCGCTCTTCCAGCCTGAAGCGGGAATAGTATTCCAGCGGCAGCCCGATAAAGGAGACAAAGACCATGATCAGGACCAAAAAAACGCTTTCGCTTATCAGGGAGATCTGGCCGATTAATCCAGAGAAGCCTTGGTAGAACAGAGGCAGAAAGCCTGAAAAGAGAAGTACTGCCAGAACAAGGGTTCCATACCAGATGCTGAACAGTTCAAACCTGTTTTTGGCCAGGGTGTAATCCACTGACCTGGAAAATGTTTCCGGGTTCATGATCTGTTGAACAGCCTCAGGCGGAGAACTGCTGCATTTGCGAACATGGGAGATGTTCAAGACGGTCAAAAATGTTTCCCAGATTGCCTTTCCCCCCAGCAAGATCATTATGAAAACCATGATCATTTTTTCCAAACTGTTCGCCTAATGTTGAATTTGTCGATTAAACGGGCGATGCTGCTTTGTCAGTCAGTGAACAAGAAGGTATGCATCTTTTGCAGAAATTACCCGGTGACTTCAGGGGTGTCAAATGGATTGCGGGGACCAGGAATACGCTTTATGTACTAAAGTCATCCATAATTGCTGCCTTGGACTTTTGCTGATTTTTTCTGTATCCGGCTGTCTTAAAAAGGATCCCGTGCAGGAAAATCAGTTCAGACACTTGAAGGGGGAAATATGGCAGATCTGGTGGCGGTATACGGCAGTCCCAGGCGCAAGGGCAATTCTTCGCTGCTTTTGTCCAGAGCCGTCCAGGGAGCCCGGAATGCCGGCTGTACTGTTCAGGAGTTTGTTCTGCGGGATCTCAGGATTTCACCCTGCCTGGAAATATATCAATGTCAAAGAAATGGAGAATGCGCCATCAGGGATGACTTCCAAGGGTTACGGGACCATATTCTTGCGGCCAAGGGACTGATTCTGGCCTCACCCATTTTTTTCTACGCAGTCAGCTCCCATACCAAAATTTTCATGGACCGGTTCCAGTCTCTGTGGGTCCGCAAGTACAGGATTGACCGGGAAATATCCGGGAAAGTTCCGTACAGGCGCAAGGGCATATTTATTTCCGTGGGGGCCACAAAGGGTCCCAGACTGTTTGACGGGGCAGTACTCAGTGTGCGCTATTTTTTCGATGTCCTGGATATGGAGCTTTGGGACACTTTGCTTTGCCGGGAACTGGACATGGAAGGAGATGTCCTTAACCGCCCTGAATACCTGGAGAATGCCTATGGTCTCGGCAGTGCTTTAGCTGCTCAGCTCTATGCATGAACTTTAAGTGGTTGACTGACAATGATGGCGGTGGATACTCTTGCAGCAGATTCTGCTGATCCTCTGTAATGGATTGACATAGGGCTGTTTTTAAGAGCCGATTAAGATCAAAGGAGGGAACATGGCCCAGATACAGTTTAAAACCAACAGGCAGAAGTCGGTTTTTCACAACCCCCTGGAGGACATGCAGCTGACCTCGCAGGAGCTGGAAATTCGCACAGATCCTCTCACGGGACGCCAGAGCGTATTAAATTCAGGCCTGGAGGGCAAGATCCAGATCCTGTTTCCCGACACAGACTATCAGTATCTGGAACAAAGAGGCCAGCAGACCCGGGAGACCTGTTTTCTGTGCCCTGCTGACTGGCACAGGAATACACCAGCTTATCCTGAGGATTTTTTGCCTCAGGGAAGACTTGAACACGGACAGGCCGCACTCTTTCCCAATCTTTTTCCCATCGGGGCCTATCACAGTGTAATCCGGCTGGGAGACCATCACCTGCGTAAACTGGACGATTTTCCTGAACAGCTTTTGATGGACGGATTTGCTGTGGCCCTGGATTTTGTCCGCAGATGCCACGAGTACGATCCCAGCATGCGCTATGCGACGCTCAATGCCAATTATCTATTTCCTGCGGGGGCCAGCCTGATTCACCCTCACTTTCAGATCATCAACAGTCCCACGCCATGCACACAGCATCAGCTGCTCCTGGAAAAAAGCGAGGAATATATGAAGCTGCACAATACCAGCTTCTGGGAGGATCTGGTGCAGGAGGAGGCCAGTCTGGACCAGCGATGGATAGGGACCATCAACAACGCCCACTGGATAGCGGCATTTGCTCCCATGGGGTTCAATGAGATCCAGGTCATCTGGCCCGGGAGAAAGAGCTTTCTGCAGTGGACTGACCAGGACGTTTCAGGCCTGGCCCGGGGCCTGAGCTACATTCTGGGGGTATGGCATGAGATGAAGCTCTCCACTTTCAATTTCACCTGTTTCAGTGCTCCTCTGGATCAGGATACCCCCTCATTCTGTTGCTTCATGCGCATAGTGAACAGACAGAACGTTATGCCCCATCACAGAACTGATGATTATTTTTTTCAAAAGCTCATGCACAACGAATTGATCCTGAACAGGCCGGAAGAATTGGCTGCAAGGATGAAGAAAGGCTTTCCCGGGTCTTGATATTTCAGTGCCTGCATTGCCCCAAGGCATGGTCCTTTGGACTGCAACCTCAACATCGGTCTGTGCAGGATTTTTCTAATGAGAAGGCAGAATAACGCTGGTCCCCCGGTATTTGAAGTCCGCGGGCTGACCAAGACCTACACTATGGGCGAAGTGATCATTCACGCGCTGCGCGGNGTGGATATGGAGCTTTTTGCCCGNGAGCTGGTGGTCCTNCTGGGGGCCTCGGGATCGGGAAAATCCACCCTGCTCAATATCCTGGGCGGTCTGGATTCAGCTGGAGGCGGAGAAGTGAAATACCAGGATCAGAGTCTGACACATGCTGGAGAGAAAGCACTTACCGAATACCGGCGCAACCACGTCGGCTTTGTTTTTCAATTCTACAATCTCATCTCCAGTCTTACTGCCAGGGAAAACGTGGCCATTGTTACCGAGATCAGCAATGATCCCATGACTCCTGAGGAAGCCCTGGCCCTGGTAGGTCTTGAAGACCGCATGGACCATTTTCCTGCTCAGCTTTCCGGTGGAGAGCAGCAGAGGGTGGCCATAGCCAGAGCCGTGGCCAAGCGCCCTCTGGTGCTCATGTGCGATGAACCTACCGGAGCCCTTGATTCCAGAACAGGGATCAGGGTGCTGGAAGCAATTGAATATATCAATGAACAGCTGGGCACTACCACCGTAGTCATTACCCATAATGAAGTCATAAGCCGAATGGCTCATCGGATCATCCGCATCAGCGACGGACGCATTGCCCGGGTAGAGGAGAATCCTTCAAGACTCCCTGCAAGGGATCTTAAATGGTAAGGGCGATCAACCGCAAACTGCTGCGGGATCTGTACGCGCTCAAAGGTCAGGTTGCAGCCATATCCGTAGTAGTCGGCTCAGGAATCATGGTCCTGATTCTGGCTGCAACCATCCTGGACTCGGTGAGCCTGTCCAGAGACCGCTTTTATCACACACACAATTTCGCGCATATCTTTTCCAATTTGACCAGAGCTCCTGAAATTGTCTTCCAGCGCCTGGAAGAGATACCGAACATTGCTGCGCTGGAAACAAGGATTCAGGCGCAGGTGCGCCTGGCTGTCCCGGATTTTGAGGAGCCGGTGCGAGGAAAGATCCTGTCCTTGCCCGACGGTGAACAGCCTCTTGTCAACCGGCTCTATCTGCGTCTGGGCGATCTGCCGGAACCTGGCAAACCGGGGCAGGTTGTGATCAGCGAACCCCTGGCCGAGGCCCACGCTCTTAAGCCCGGCGACGAACTGGAAGCCATAATCAGAGGGCGCCTCGAGACCCTGACCATAACCGGAGTGGCCCTGTCTCCGGAGTTTATCTATCAGTTGGGTCATGGAGACCTGATTCCTGATTATGAGCGCTACGGAATACTCTGGATGAACAGGAGGGAACTTGCTGCTGCTTATGACATGGAGGGTGCATTCAACAGCGTCGTTCTGACTCTGCAGGCAGGAGCAAATCAGGAGATGATCAAAGATGCCCTGGATGAAATCCTGGGCCCTTATGGAAGCGTAGGCGCTTTTTCCCGCGAGGATCAGATTTCTCACAGATTTTTACAGGATGAACTGGATCAGCTTCGGGTTATGGCCATAATCCTTCCGGCGATTTTCCTGGGCGTGGCAGCTTTTTTGCTGAATGTACTCATAAACAGGATCATCAATACTCAGCGCCAGCAGATTGCAGTACTTAAAGCATTCGGCTACGCCAACTCAGAAATCGGTCTTCACTATGGTTTTTTTGCCGGACTTATCGTAATAATCGGATCGATTCTGGGCGTACTCTTTGGACTTTGGGCCGCAGGCGGACTTGTCGGGCTTTATGCTGAATACTTTCGTTTTCCCGAACTCAGTTTCAGGCTGCAGCCGGAAATCGTTACGCTGGCTGTGGCCATTGCTCTGACTGCAGCCATGCTTGGCGTGTTCAAGGCTGTGGCCGGGGCGGTGCGCAGTCCGCCCGCTGAGGCCATGCGTCCTCCTATGCCTGAGAGATTTTCCAGGGGCTGGTTTGACCTGCCATTTTGGAACAGGATACTGGATCAGCCGAGCCGGATTATTCTGCGCAACCTTTCCAGACGCCGGTTCAAGTCCCTGATGTCCGTCCTGGGCATCGCTCTTTCAGGTGCCCTCCTGCTTCTTGGCAGTTACCAGTTCGGTTCGGTGAACCATATGCTTGATACCCAATACCGGCTGGTGCAGAAAATGGATATACACCTGGTCTTTACAGACATTGTTCCGGAAAGAGCAGGAACCGAACTGCTGGTGCTGCCGGGGGTGCATTTTGCGGAGGCTTACCGCAGCGTTCCAGTACGCATTATACATGAGCGGATTGATTATCGGACATCAATTATGGGTATGGAAAAAGACCCTGCTCTGCGGGGCATCCTGGACCAGAATCACGCACCGGTTTCCCTGCCTCCGGAAGGCCTGGTCCTCACCGGCTATCTGGCTGAATATCTAGGTGCTTCACCAGGTGACCTTCTCCAGGTTGAAATCCTGGAAGGCCATCGCATGACTCTGACAATGGAACTGGCTGGTGTGGTCTACGAACCTATCGGAGTGGGCGCTTATATGGAGCGCAGGGCTTTGAACCGGATTATGCGCGAAGGACCTGCCATATCCGGAGCCTGGCTGCTCACTGATCAGACCAGGCATCACGAGCTGTTTCAGCGTCTCTGGGAATCCCCTGCAATTGCCGGGATAGGGATCATCCCCCGGGCCGAGGCCAACATCAGGCAGTATATCGAGGATACGGTGCTAATTTTTATGGGAGTGCTGCTTATCATGGCCGGTTCCATCGCCTTTGCCGTTATTTACAATAATGCCCGCATCGCCTTTTCAGAACGGGAGAGGGAGCTGGCCACACTGCGGGTTCTAGGATTCACCAGGGTTGAAATAGCCTGGATTCTGATCGGTGAAATCTTTATCATCACTTTGGCGGCCATACCCCTTGGGTGGCTGCTGGGAACAGGTTTTGCCTACGCAGTGAACCAGGCTATCAGCACGGACCTGTTCCGTCTGCCCTTTGTGCTGGACCGGGAAGTTTTCGCCTTTTCCGCAGCTGGGGTGCTTGTAGCTACCCTGTTGTCCGTGGGATTGATCTCCCGCAGACTGCGCCGCCTGAACATGGTCCTGGCCCTGAAAACGGAATGATCATTTGCGGGCTGTCCAATGTCAAGGCGTGGTCATCAGTGTTTTACAACTGAAAAACTGCTTAGCAGTCGCAAACTTAAAAATCCAGGACCTGCAAAATTTTGTACATAATTATTCTGGATAATTGTTCTGCACCTAACTCATAACCCTTGATACTTAATTCATAATCCCGAAATTTATGAGCAGAAAGAAGAAAATAATCACCGTTCTTGCAGGCCTGATGCTTCTTGGCCTGGTTGCAGTGGCTCTCATTCCATCTCCGGTGCCGGTCAGCACGGTCAAAGTTGAAAAGGGCTATTTTGCAGAATATGTGGAAGACGAGGGCTATACCTGGCTTAGGTTTACCTATGCCATGACCACTCCAGTACAGGGATACCTGCACAGAGTGGATCTGGAAGCAGGTGATGAAGTAATGGCAGGTGATGTGCTCTTCAGTTTGGAGCCTCTGCCTGCGCCGGGCCTTGATCCAAGAACGCTGCAGCAGGCCAGGGAAAATCTCGAAGCCGCCGGTGCACGGCTTGAAGCCGCCAGAGCAGAACATGAAAGCAGGCTGAACGAGCTGGAATACGCCCGCAGGGAAGCTGATCGCCATGCTGAACTCTATGAAGAAGAAGTCATCCCGGTATCGGTATTGGACCGGGTGAAAAGAGATCTAAAAATCGCTCAGGCAACGGAAAGGGCTGCCCAGTCAGCTGTAGAGGCTGCCTGGTATGAAAAGGAAAATGCCAGAGCGGTTGTGGAAATTGCTCAGGGTACCCGTCTGGACCGGAAACAGATTCTTGAGGTCAGATCACCTGTTCAGGGAGTGGTTCTGCGCCGGTTGAGGTACCAGGAAGGTTCGGTTACCTCAGGAACAGGCATTCTGGAAATCGGAAATCTCGATGAGCTTGAGGTCCGGGTGGATCTGCTAACAGTTGATGCCGTTAGGGTCAGACCAGGCATGCGGGTTGAATTCATGCGCTGGGGTGGAGAGAAAAAACTTTACGGAAAGGTTCGCCTGGTGGAACCGGCTGGATTCAGAGAGGTATCGGCTCTTGGCGTTGATGAGCAAAGAGTGGCCGTACTGGTGCAAATAGTTTCCCCAAGGGAACATTGGGCGAACCTGGGAAAGGAATACCGCGTCGAGGCCAGATTCATCCTTTGGGAGGATGACGAGGTTGTGTATATACCGACAAGTGCTCTTTTCCGGGAAAACCGGACCTGGAAAGTATTTGTTGTGGAAGACGGACGTGCAATCATCCGTGATGTTGAAATCGGCAGGCGAAGCGGCCTCAGGACTCAGATAATGAGCGGTGTTTTTCCCGGGGAAACTGTTGTCACTCATCCAGGAGACAGGGTCAGGGACGGTGTGCGGGTGGAAACAGAACTGGAAACCAGCTAGTTTTCATCCGGAAACGGTTCTTTTTCCTTTTGGCTGCGTCAATCTGCACAATTCTTCGTCAACGTATTAAGATACGCCTCCTCATAATTGCTTGATT
>SL_5KL_010_SEDDRAFT_10000131_pt1 | contig 43369 bp, 38 predicted proteins | sample SodLakKL_010_SED_FD_9118 | JGI IMG/M metagenome (IMG submission 9118)
ACCATTTCTTCAGTTACAAGGCTTGGAGCTTTTGCACCGGGCAGGAGAACTCCACCAATAACAAGGTCAGAATCCTTGACAGCCTCGGCAATATTAAGACTGTTGGACATAACAGTTTTTACCTGTCCGCGGAAAATATCATCCAGGTATTGCATTTGCTTGTGGCTAATATCAAGAATTGTTACTTCACCACCAAGTCCAAGAGCCATTTTTGCAGAGTTAATTCCAACGGCTCCTCCTCCAATAATGGTAACCTTTGCGGGACCTACTCCAGGAACTCCACCGAGAAGCACTCCCTTTCCACCATGGTGCTTTTCCAGGAAACGGATACCCATCTGGGGAGCAAGGCGTCCTGCAACTTCACTCATTGGATTAAGGAGTGGCAATCCACCCTGCTTGTCTTCAACAGTTTCATAAGCAATTGCAACAACCTTTTTCTCCATCAGGGACAGGGTAAGTTCTTTAGGAACACCTGCAAGATGCAGGAATGTAAACAATATTTGTCCTTCTTTAAAAAATTTGTACTCTTCTGCTTCAGGTTCTTTAACTTTGATAACCATTTCAGTATCCCAGGCTTCTTCCCTGGAAACCATTTTTGCTCCTGCCTTTTCAAAGTCCTCGTTACTGATTCCGCTTCCGAGGCCTCCATCTTTCTGAACCAGAACCTCGTGTCCGCTGGAGGTGAGTGCTTCGACTCCAGCAGGGGTAATCGCAATTCGATTTTCCTTGTCCTTAATTTCCTTAGGTACACCAATAAGCATGCTATTACTACCTCCTTTTTTTCCTTGCTTGTTATTTTGATTATAATGCAAATTTTATGCCAAAAGCCAATTTTCAGGCTTCAGGCCATAATACCTTTCCGTACTTTCCCCCTCCCCCTTTTTCAATTACTAAATCTCCCTCTCGTAAATTCAAAACCATCTCTACCCGCTTTCGATCCAGGAACCCACCCAAATCTTGNGGGGAAGCGTTATGGATAATCTCCATTTCTGTTCCTAGGTTCTGGTAAAGAGTATTTATTGTCCCGGGACCAAAGCCTGGTAAAAGGTGAAGGGGAAGGTGAGGTAAATATTCGGGACGCTTGGGAAGGGGATGATTGACCTCTGACAAATCGGAAATTCGATTGGAAACCCCGGGAACAAGTCCGTTTTTTGAACACCTCGGACAGATATTTTTCTTCGTTTTCCCGGGAAAAAAGCCACAATAACGGCAGCGAGTTGCAAAGTATTTCCCCATAGAAGGGGGAAAACCCCTAAAGGTAATTGACTTTTCTTCCGAAGAAACAATCCTGAAAAGGTGTTCAAAATCCCTTACACCCGTGTCAATTTCCAGGTACTCCCTGCCAATATTTTTCCCCGAGTGAGCATCAGACCCTACAATAAAAGGGAAGGAATGTAACTCCGAAATTTGATCAGCCATTTTTCTATCCGCACTAAGGCCAAGTTCAATAAAATCAATTTCGTCAACCAAACCTTCAAGGTTTTTCAGGCTATCAAGCTGGCCAAAGTATCCTTTAAATGGTGTAAAGGCATGGGCGAGAGCAAGTTGCCCGCCCAACTCCGTTACCAGGGGCAGGGCTTTGTGAATTCCATCACGTAAAAACTGAGTACTTAGCCCGGCGTTCGCTATCCTTTTTCCCAAAAAGGAATGAAATGTTTTTAACTCTCCCAATCCGGGAAAAAAGGCAAGAAAGTGAACCCGGGCTCCGTTTATTTCCATTTCCCACTCTGAACCGGGAATAATCAGAAGACCTCCGGGAGTCCTAAAACCCCCACCCGGACATTCAGATAATTCCTTACTACAAATTAAATCGGTTAATTCTTGCAAAACTCCACTGCAGGCAGCGTCGACAATTCCAAGAACATTAATTCCTTTAACTCGTTCAGCATAATCGATTGCCCGAAGGAGGGTAAGCTCAGAAGACGCAGTTATCTTTACCGGTTTTCCTGCAGCTCTTCCCAGGTGGACATGCAGGTCACAATAACTTTTCAACACTTGTTAATTTCCTGCAGAAAAAAGTGAAGCCCTATAATGGTTTTTGTCCCTTTCTGCAGCCCTTCTTTAATTTCCTTTTCCCCAATAATTACTTTTTCCAGGCCTTTTTCCTGGGGAGGCCCTTCACTTTTAAGCCCTTCAGCCTGAAACAAATATAACTCTTCGTTACTGTATCCTGGGGAGGAAAAAAATTTCTGGATAAGTTTAATAGATCTACAGCTATAACCGGTTTCTTCTAAGAGTTCTCTTTTCCCCGACTCTATAGGTTCTTCGTTTGGTTCTAATAATCCTGCTGGTAATTCTAAAATATATTCATTTACCGCAGGCCGGAACTGTCTGATTAATATAATCTTATTATCCGGTAAAACAGGAAGAATAACCACCGCTCCAGGGTGTTTAATTACCTCATATTTTCCTTTTAGCCTTTGCAATTTAAGCAGTTTTCCGGAAAAAATTTCTTCCCGTTCCCTTTTCATTAGAACCACCTTTTCCTGATTTAAGAGCCTTTTCTAATCCTGGAGAATATTTACAATTAGCCTGGTGAGATCCGCCAGGTCGGAGAAGGGAACATACTCATCTGTTGAGTGAGCTTTTTCCATCCCGGTGGCCAGGTTAAGGGTGGGAATCCCTTTTCCGTTAAATATGTTAGCATCGCTACCCCCACCACTGGCCAATAATTTGGGTTCTTTCCCCAGTTTTTCCAGGGCCTTTTTACATCTAATCACAGCTTCATCTTCTGGGGAAAACTCGAATGCAGGATAAAGGTTTTCGGCTTCAAATTCCAGTTTTGCTCCCAACTCATCAGCAGCTTTTTGAAAAATTTCTTCCATTTTTCTGGTTTCTTTTTCTAATTTCTCTGGATTGTGACTTCGAATTTCTCCTTCCATAGATACCTCATCGGGAACAACATTTCTGGCTTTTCCACCCTTTATTGTCCCGATATTGGAAGTGGTTTCCGAGTCTATTCTTCCCTGTTCTATTTTTCCCAGGGCTAAGCTTGCTACCTTAATAGCATTTATCCCTTCTTCGGGGCTCACTCCCGCATGACTTGCTTTTCCTTTTACCTTAACTTTAATACCGTTATGCGTAGGTCCTTTTATTATTATTGTTCCTACAGGGCCATTGGAATCAAAGGCAAACCCAAAATCTGCTTTAAGAGAACCGTCTTCCAGGTTTTTTGCCCCTAACAAACCAACCTCTTCTGAAACCGTAAAAACAAGCTCCACAGGATAATGGTCTAAACCGTTTTCTTTTATTGTATAAAGAGCTTCAAAAATCGGTGCAATTCCTGAGATATCGTCTGCAGCAAGGATGGTTTCACCTTTTGATCGGAATACTCCATCTTCTAAAACTGGCTCGATGTTTTTTCCAGGCTCAACTCTATCAAGATGGGCGGTAAACATAATCGTTGGAGCTTCTTTGTTTTTCCCTGGTAGATAGGCAATAATGTTACCAGCGTTGCCCCCTGTTTTTTCGCCTGCCTTATCTTCGGAAACCTCCAACCCGAGATCTTTCAAATGCTTAATAACGTAATCCGCAAGTTCCCTTTCCTGTCCCGAGGGGCTATCAATTTTTACCATCTCAACAAAAAACCGCTCCAATCTTTTTTCGTCAATCATTGGGTCACCTCTGTTTATTCCCGTGCAGCCTCCATACCCTTTTTCAGGGCTTCTTCATTCAGGGGAATTAGTTTGTGGTGGCGTTCCGGTAAATTTTTTTTCAAAGAGGACAAAATTGAGTCTACCTCAACTATTTTTACTTTTTCAATTACTGCTCCCAGGGCAACCATGTTAGCTGCCCTATCGCTTCCTACCTCTCCAGCTAATTCATTGGCAGGGATTTTAATCACTCTAATATCCTGGCGATCCGGTTCCTCTTTAATAAGAGAGCTATTAATTATCAGTATGCCCCCTTCTTTTAACTGGGGAGCAAACTTATCCATGGAAGGAAGATTCATTGCAACTACAACATCTGGATTGGTTACAAAAGGTGAACCTATTCTTTCCTCGGATACAATTACGTGGCAGTTAGCAGTTCCTCCGCGCATTTCCGGTCCATAAGAGGGTAACCAGGATACTTCCTTTCCTTCAATCATTCCCGCTCCTGCCAGGATCTGCCCCATAAGCATAACACCCTGGCCGCCAAATCCTGCTATAATAACCTCTTTCATCACTTGTTATCCCCTCCTTCCGGTGTTCTATATTCTCCGAGGGGATAATAGGGAACCATGTTACTTTTTACCCAATCTAAGGCTTCATTGGGATTCATTCCCCAATTTGTAGGACAGGTTGAAAGAAGTTCAACAAGGGAAAAACCCTTTCCTTCCTTCTGAGTTTCAAAGGCTTTTCGGATAGCTTTTTTTGCTTTTTTAATCTCCTTATTATTAAAAAGCCCTACCCGAGCAAGATATGCAGATCCCTCAAGAGTTGAAAGCATCTCAACAACCCGAATTGGGTTCCCCGCAGATTTAGAATCTCGACCATAAGGGGATGTGGTTGTTTTTTGCCCAATCATTGTTGTGGGGGCCATTTGTCCCCCAGTCATTCCATATATTGCATTGTTTATAAAAATGGTGGTTATATTTTCTCCCCTCATTGCTGCATGAACGATTTCGGCTGTCCCTATTGAAGCCAGGTCACCATCACCCTGATAGGTGAAAACAAAATTATCTGGCAAAACCCTTTTAATCCCTGTTGCTACGGCTGGAGCCCGCCCATGGGCAGCCTGCTGGAAATCACAATCAAAATATTCGTAGGCTAAAACAGCACAACCGACAGGGGCAACTCCTACAGTTTTTTCCCGGATACCCATTTCATCCATTACTTCTGCAACAAGGCGGTGGGTAATTCCATGAGTACATCCCGGACAATAATGAGTGGGTTTGTCCATTAAAGATTCTGGTCTTTTAGCAACAACTTTCATTCTTTTTCACCCCTTACCAGTTCCATTATTTTTTCATAAATTTCCTGGGAGGTTGGAACCACTCCTCCGCTCCGACCATAGAAATATACAGGACAGCGACCATTGGCAGCAAGACGGACATCTTCAACCATCTGCCCACAGCTCATCTCCACAGTTAGCATAAATTTGACCTGTTCGGCTACCTTTCCAACTACCTGATCTGGATAGGGGAACAGGGAAATTGGGCGGATTAATCCGATCTTTACTCCCTCTTCCCGGGCTCTCTCAATAGCACTAAGAGCAATTCGGGCCATGGATCCAAAAGCAACAATTGCGTAATCAGCATCTTCGGTTTTATAGGTTTCTACCCGAACCTCTTCTTCCTTCATCTTTTCATATTTCTTCTGTAACCTGATATTTAATTCCTCCAGTTTTTCTGCCTGAAGGCTCAAAGAATTAATAATATTGGGTTTTCGATCTTTGTTGCCAACAGTGGCCCATTCTTTTTTAGGGAGATCCTCGGGAGAAATCTCCTCACCAAACTCAACTGGTTCCATCATTTGGCCAATCATACCGTCTCCGAGAATCATTACAGGATTTCGATATTTATCAGCAAGTTCAAAAGCTTCTGTAGTCAGGTCAACAGCTTCCTGAACTGATTGGGGAGCCAAAACCAGAAGGCGGTAGTCTCCATGACCCCCACCTTTTGTGGCCTGAAGATAATCGGATTGAGCAGGCTGAATTCCCCCTAAACCGGGTCCTCCCCTAATTATATTAACAATAACTCCGGGAAGTTCTGACCCGGCCATGTAGGAAATTCCTTCCTGTTTAAGGCTAATTCCTGGACTGGAGGAAGAAGTCATAACCCTCGCCCCGGCTCCTGCCGCTCCGTATACCATGTTTATTGCAGCAACCTCACTTTCTGCCTGTAAAAAGACCCCATCTTCCATTGGGAGTCTTCGGGCCATATAGGCAGGAAGTTCATTTTGAGGGGTTATCGGGTACCCAAAAAAGAAACGACAACCAGCCTTTATTGCAGCCTCAGCTATTGCTTCATTTCCCTTCATTAAAATTTTATCGGTCATCATTTACCTCCTTCCTCTTTATAAACTTCAATTACTGTATCTGGACAGATCTCATAACAAAAACCACAACCGATACACTTATCCATTTCATCCACATATGCTGGATGATATCCCTTCTTGTTAATCCCATCACTCATTTTTATGATTTTTACCGGACACACCGGGGGACAGAGATTACACCCCTTACATCTTTCAGAATCAAAAACAACTTTGGGCACTACTGGTCCTCCTTCCCTTTCCGTTAGTTAACTATAAATTTGTGGTTCTTCACGACCCTGCAGAACCCGGAGGGTTCCCTTCCAGAGAGCTTCCATTTCCTTTTCTCCAGGTTTTACAACTACTGGGGCAATATATTTCACTCTTTCTTCAATCAAATTTACCAGCAGAGGAGAATTGGCCATTCCCCCTGTTAAAATTACTGCGTCAATTTTTCCTGAATTGGCAGGGCCAAGACTACCAATTTCTTTAGCAATCTGGTAGGCCATAGCCGCAAAAACTTCTTCTGATTTTTTATCCCCATTTTCTATCTCTTTTTCAATCTGAATAAGGTCATTTGTTCCAAGATAAGCAACCATTCCTCCCTGTCCTTTTATCCTTTTCTTAATAAAATTTTGGGAATGTTCTCCCGAAAAACAGAGTTTTACAAGGTCACCCACCGGAAGACCTCCTGAGCGTTCAGGAGAAAATGGCCCTTCTCCATCAAGGGCATTATTAACATCAACAACTTTCCCCTTTCTGTGAAGACCAACAGAAACTCCCCCACCCATATGGGTAACAATAAAGGTTGCTTTTTCATATTCTGTTCCCATTTCTTCTGCAACATCCCGGGCCACGGCTTTCTGGTTTAAGGCATGGAAAATACTTCTCCGTTCAATTTCGGGCATCCCGGAAAATCTGGCAATCTCATCCATCTCATCAACTATTACCGGGTCAACAATAAATGCCCGGGCATTAATTTGCTGGCCCATCTGATAAGCGAGAATTCCAGCCAGATTACTTGCATGTTCCCCTTGAACTCCAGCCTGTAAATCTTCAACCATTTTTTTGTTAACTTCCCAGGTTCCGCCGGGGATGGGCTTTAAAAGCCCACCCCTGGCAGAAATTGCATCAATTTCCTCTACCTTAAAGCCCGCCTCTTCCAGGGTTTCCAGGATTATTTTTCGCCGGAAACTTTCCTGATCCGCAATTCGCTTATATTCTTTCAGTACATCGCTCGAATGGCGAACAGTTTTGTCCAGAACACATTCCTGCCCTTCGTAAAGGGCCATTTTTGTTGAGGTTGACCCAGGATTGAGAACCAGGATCCTATAATCCATATTCCCCACTCCTAGCGTTTGATATAGTTGCTGCGAACTCTTCCCATTTTTTCAATACGCTCTTCTGCCAATCGGTCAGCAGCCTTATAGGTAGGTATATTATCTCTCTCAGCGATTTCAAGAACCATTTTAACACTATTATAAATTTCTTCAACTGACTTTAAAGCTCTTTCTTTATTATATCCCTTTAGTTCATCGGCAACATTAATCAATCCACCAGCGTTAATTACATAATCAGGGGCATAAAGAATTCCTTTTTTCTCGATTTCTTCCCCGTGACGCTCTTCAGCCAGGACGTTATTCGCTCCTCCGCCTACAATTTTACACTTGAGCTGGGGAAGGGTTTTGTCATTAATAACTGCACCGAGAGCACAGGGAGCAAAAATATCCATATCCACGCTGTAAATCTCGTCAGTGCCCACAGCTTTAACCCCAAATTCATCCACAACTTTTTTGACTCTTTCTTCATCAATGTCTGTTACTACAACTTCTGCTCCTTCGTCTTCAACAAGGTGCTTGACCAGATAATATCCGACGCTTCCAACACCCTGAACTGCTACTTTTTTACCTTTCAGGCTGCGGCTTCCATATAGCTTTTCAGCACAGGCCTGCAATCCATGATACACTCCTTTGGCAGTAAAAGGAGAGGGATCTCCACTTGTTCCCATCAGACCCACTACCGAGTCGGTTTCCATGGCCACATAGTTCATATCATGGGGTGAAGTTCCAACATCTTCAGCAGTAATATAGCGGCCGTTTAGGCTCTGGACAGCCCGGCCAAAAGCCCGCCACAACTCTTCGCTCTTGTCCTTTTTGGGATCACCAATTACAACACCTTTTCCTCCGCCAAGATTTAAACCGGCAACAGCAGCCTTGTAAGTCATTCCACGGGCCAGGCGCATTACATCCTCAATTGCTTCCTCTTCTTTTTCATAAACCCACATCCGGGTTCCCCCCAGAGCAGGCCCAAGGGTGGTATCATGAATACAAATCAAGGCCTTCAAACCAGAAGTTTCATCATAGGTAAACACCAGTTGTTCAAAATCATACTTTTCCATGTAATCAAATTTTTTCATTATTTTTCCCTCCTTGAGGTTTAATTCAAATGGCCATTTTCCCCAGGCCTATTGATAATAATTTTGTCTGGGCATCATCCGCTCGGGAAGTCAGTACTACCGGTACCCTGGCCCCCACCACAATACTGGCAGCCCGATACCCACCCAGATAAAGCATAGCCTTGTAAAAAACGTTCCCTGCTTCAATGTCCGGCATCAGCAAAATATCAGCTTTCCCGGCAACCTGGCTGGTAATACCTTTATGCCGTGCTGCTTCTTCGTTTACCGCATTATCGAGGGCAAGGGGGCCATCAACAATAACTCCCTTTATCTGACCCCGGTCGGCCATCTTCGAAAGGGCAGCAGCTTCCAGAGTCGCCTGCATATCAGGATTTACAACTTCCACAGCTGCCAGGGGAGCAACTTTGGGTTGTTCAATTCCAAGTTTCTGGGCTACTTCAGCAGCATTTGAAATTATCTGAGCCTTTTTTTCCAGGTCGGGAGCAATGTTCATCGCCCCGTCAGTCATTATGAGCAATCTTCCCAACCCCACATCCATTACAGAAAGGTGGCTTAAAAGCCGGTCTCTTCGAAGCCCATATTCCTTGGTTAAAAGGGCTCGTAAAAGAGTAGAAGTTCCAATCAATCCCTTCATCAAAAAATCTGCCTTGCCTTCTGCAACCAGTTCCATGGTTTTATGAGCAATTTCATTGGGATCAGAGTAGTCAACAATCCAGCTGGGGTCTACCTCAAAGTTGGCTTTTTTCCCCGCTTCAATTATGGCTGTTTTTTCCCCAACAAGTACAGGCTCTATCATCCCGCTGGTTTCAGCATCTCTTACTGCTGCCAAAACCTCGCTATCAGCCGCTGCGGCAACTGCCATTTTTGCTTTGGGACTTGTCTGAGCAGCTTTTAATAATTCCTCTAAGGACCTTAACATCACTCCACCTCCTCGCCATATTTTTTTGCTTTCTCAACTCCGGAAAGAACCCGATAAGCACCAAGGGCAAGGGCTTCCATCTCCATAGATCCAGGGACTATCTTAACAGGAGCAATAAATTCCACCCGGGCTGTTATGCCTTTTGTAAGGTAATCAGAATGAGCAATACCACCAGTCAGGATAATTTGGTCCACTTCCCCTTTTAAGACTGTAGCAACCATGCCAATTTCCTTGCTAATCTGATATATCATGCCCTCGTAGACTTTTTTGGCCTTTTTATTTCCAGAAGAAATTTGATTTTCAATTTCCTGACAGTCATTTGTTCCCAGGTAAGCAAGCAAGCCTCCCCGGCGGGTAATTTTGTTCCGCAATTCTCTTGCATTATAGTCTCCGCTGAAAGCCATTTTTACAAGATCGCCAACAGGTAATCCACCTGTTCTTTCTGGAGAATAAGGACCCATTTCATTAGCATTATTTACATCAACAATTCGTCCTTTTTCCAGAGCTGCTATCGAAATACCCCCACCCAGATGGGCAACCACAGCATTAAATTCATCAAGTGCTTTTCCTTTTTCCTCAGCCACTTTTCTAGCCACTGCTTTTATGTTTAAAGCATGTCCAAGGGAGCGGCGTTGGATTTCCGGGATTCCTGAGTAACGAGCCAAGGGAGTAAATTCATCAACAGAAACGGGATCGGTAATGAAAACTGGTAAATTATCTTCTTTTGTAAGTTCATAACCCATTAAACCGGCGAGGTTTGAGGGGTGCTGGCCCTGAACCCCTACTTTTAAATCCTTTTTCATCTTTTCATTTACTTCATAGGTTCCACCAGCAAGAGGTTTTAATAACCCACCTCGTGCAGCAACTGCTACAAAATCCGTGATTTTATAACCCTGTTCCTGCAAAAAATTCCGGACCACTTCAACTCGGTAATCTAATTGATCGGGAATTTCAGGAAATCTTTCCATCTCTTTAATGGGATGTTGAATATTTTCATCAAAAATTATTCCTTTCCCATCATCCCAAACAGCAATTTTCGTTGAAGTTGAACCGGGATTTAAAACCAGAATTTTTTTGCTCATTCCCAAGAGCCTCCTTACTTCCCTGGAAAAATTCTTTTTATCTGGGATACTCCTTCAATTCGATTTTCGGCCATCATATCAGCAGCCTTTAGGGTAGGTATCTGGTTTTCCCGGGCAAGGCGAAATACTTCTAAAAGCATGTCGTAAATCCCGTCAGCTTTTTTGAAAGCCCTTTCTTTGCTGTATTCCTCTTCAGCTGTTTCATCAGCAACCTGGATCAATCCCCCAGCATTAATCACATAATCCGGTGCATAAAGGATGCCTTTCTTTTCCAGGGCTTCGCCGTGTTTATCTTCTTCGGCAAGGACGTTGTTGGCAGCACCCCCAATAATTTCACAGTTAAAACGATCAATTGTGTCATCATTAACAACACTACCCAGGGCATTTGGAGAAAAAATATGACATTCAACATCATAGATTTTTTCGGGATCTACAACTTCCACTTCGGGGAAATCTTTTTTAATTCGTTCAATGTATTCCTGATTAACGTCAGAAACTACAATTTCCGATCCTTCTTCGGAAAGGTGTCCTACAAGTTTGTGACCAACTTTTCCAACCCCTTGAACCGCCACTTTTAACCCTTCAAGGCTATCAGTTCCGTATTTTTCCTTAGCACAGGCTTTTAAGCCTTTCCAGGTTCCATAGGCTGTAATGACAGAGGTATCGCCGCTACCTCCATATTCTTCCGGCAAAGCTCCAACAAAATCAGTTTCTCTTCCCATTACCACAAAATCTTCAAAAACAGTCCCTACATCAGTTCCTGTTGAGAAGCGACCTTTCAGTCCCTCTACAAAACGTCCCATTGCGCGAAAGAGATTTTCTGACTTGTCTTTTTTGGGGTCAGCGTAAATTACCGCCTTTGCTCCACCAAAGTCAACCCCTGTTGCGGCAGACTTATAAGTCATTCCTTTTGCCAGGCGCAATGCATCATAAATTGCTTCGTCCTCATTGGGGTATTTCCACATCCTGCACCCACCAAGCCCCGGTCCCAAAACAGTGTTATGAATCGCAATAATTCCTTTTAGGCCAGATTTCTTGTGCTGGCAGAGAAAAAGCTGTTCATGGCCTTCTTTCGCCATTTCTTTAAAAATTTCCATTTGATACCCTCCCTCCTGTTTCTTTTCAAAATATATTAAAGCAAAACTTGTACCAAAAAAAGAACCCCGGTCAAATCTGGGGTTCTCGCCAGGCTCTTCTGCAGCTTCCTGCGGTTTGTGCAACTTTTTGCAGGAAAGTTTTTTCATTCAAGGTTGTGCTTTTTCATTTTATAATACAGGTTGCGCTCAGAAATTCCCATTTTTTCGGCTGCCATTTTCCGATTTCCGTTGCTTAATGAAAGAGCCCTCCTTAATACCTCCCTTTCTTTTCTATCCAAAGCATCTTTTAAATCCAGTCGACCATCTGTGATAGGTTCTTCTTCCCCTACCTGAGTATCATCAAGTCTGTAAGCAAGTCCAAGGGCGGGAAAATGGTGTGCCTCTAATACTTCGGAATTATAATCAACCTCAATCATTGCCCTTCCTACAACATTTTCCAGTTCCCTGACATTCCCGGGCCAGTCGTATTCCTGTAAGAGCTGGAGGGCTTCAGAATTGCATTTTTTTACCATTCGTCCATACTCCTGGTTAAATCTTTTTATCAGGTGGTTAACAAGTTCTGGAAGATCTGATTTTCTCTCCCGCAAAGGAGGAAGGTATATCGGAAAAACATTTAACCGATAATAAAGATCTTCTCGGAAATTTCCCTTCCGAACTTCTTCTTCTAAGTTAGCATTAGTAGCAACAATTACCCTTACATTGACCGTTTCTGGTTCAGTCCCCCCCACGGGAGTAAATTCTTTTTCCTGAAGGACCCGCAATAGTTTGGCCTGCATTTGAAAATCCATTTTTGCAACCTCATCAAGAAAGATAGTTCCATTATTGGCCTCAGAAAAAAGCCCTTTCTTTCCTCCGGGACGGGCCCCGGTAAAAGCTCCTTCCTTGTACCCAAAAAGTTCACTCTCAATAAGGGAATCAGGTATTGCTGGACAATTAACCCTTATAAACTGGGCTTTACTCCTTTTGCTCTCGTTATGGATTGCGTGGGCAAAAAACTCTTTTCCCGTTCCGCTTTCTCCTCTGAGCAAAACCGTTACGGGGGTCTGGGAAGCTTTTTTTGCCTGCTCAATAACCCTGTCCATTTTAGGGCTTGAACCTATAATATCCTCAAAGGCATATTTTGCCCGAAGCCTACGAAGCATCCAATTAGCCCGGTCCAATTCATCGGATAGTTTTTTTAATTCCGAGATATCATGAATAACTCCAACGCTTCCCCGCAACTTCCCGTTTATAATAATAGGGGCAACATTTACAATTACATCCCTTTTTTGCGGGCCAACTTTTAGGGGAACCCCCGAAACAGGCTTTCCTGTTTGTAAAACCTTGTAATGCATGCTTTCCCCTTCAGCGATATCAACTGTTGCCGGGCGTCCTATAACATCTTTTTCCGTTAAACCAGTCATTCTGGAATAAGCAGGGTTAATAAGCAAGCCCCTTCCATTCTCATCGACAACAGAAATAGCATCCTGGGCAGAATCAATTATAGCCTGAAGCATTTGCAGGCTTTCCCCTTGAAGGGGGTTAGAATTAAGTACTGCCAAAAATTTCTGAAAAGGAGGCGGTAACTCTGCTTCTTTTCCACTTGATTGGAGCTTTATAATCAAATCAAATTCTTTGTTTGTTACCTCTTCCCGGTAAACCTCTATTCCCCTCATTAATTCAAGTTGCTGAATAAAGCTCTGCCAGCTTTGCAGGGAATCAGGAATTAGAACTTTCATTTTTATTTCCCTCCCACCGCCCAGGGGGGGTTCAGGTGGATTTTTACAGGCAAAATTTCCCCCGGAATATCAATTTCCGGAATCAGTTCATGCAAAACCGCAGTAAATTTAATCGGAATTCCCTGCTCTCTGGCAAGGGCTTCAACCATGTTATAACTTTCTTCTACCTCCTGGGAAGAAGTCTCCTTACCCAGGTTTCCATTGGCAACAAAATGGGTAACCTGTAGACGTGAAGCGCTTTCAATAGCAGCCTTTAGTTCAATCAGGTTTCGCTTACTTGAGGAAAAAGGTCTATAAGGGTTTATTACCATAATAAGCTCATAATTCCCGGGAGTTAAATGCCTACCCAAGCTCCCGAGCACTCTTGCCCCATCATCATCTCCCCCAACATCAATAATAGTTTCCCTATCAGGATCCTCTAGAGCCCGAAAAATATCGGAAGTTATTATGGGAAGATCGGCCTGGGGCATGCTCCTGGGATAAATTAAATCAATCCCCGCCTGATCCAAGGTTTTTTCCGCTTCTCTGAGGCGAAAATAGGGTTTTACAACGTCAAGGTCAAGTAAAAAGGGAGGGGTTTTCCTGGAAAGTGCATAGTTAATAGATATTTCGGTTTTTCCGCTGCCAAAGTTTCCGGTAAAAATTTTTATTCGAGCCATGTTTTCTCTCCTTCCCATTACTTAATTCTCTTTCCGTCTTAATTTCCCTTTTTGTTAAAACATCCAGTAGAATAGGAAAAAGAATAGGAAGAATTTTGCTTTTTCCCTCCTTTTTTTATCAAGAAAATTTTCCTTCCTGGGGTTTTTTCCCCAATGGTTTCGTTTTGACCCAATCAACCTAATTTATCAGCATTTTCCCATTTTTAATTTACTTTTGAATTCTTTTTCGCAAACTTTCGGCCATTTATTACCTATTTCATGGGATATCAATTTAAAAAAGGATTTCTTTAATGTAACAGCGAATAGTTAAAACACATTAAAATTAAAAGGGAGGATCTATATGGTAAAAAGAAAATCTTTAATCCTGTTGTGTTTGGTCTTTTTGCTGGCTTTTGGCTTAACTCTCAATGCCTCAGCCACCCGCGTTCCAGAATTCACCATTGTTACCACTACTGAAGGTTACGATCCAATCCGTTACGAGGCGGCATTCTTGATTCAGGATGCCTGGGCAGCGCTGGGAATTGAAGTTAATGTTCAACCGCTAGAATTCAGCACCTTGATTGATAGGTTTTATAATGAACAGGACTTTGATATTGCTATTGTTGGCTGGTCAGGCCGGGTTGATCGCCTTGATCCACAGCATTTCCTAGGAACCCTTCACTCCGGGCAGGTGGACCTGGGAGGAAACAACCCTGGTGGCTACGAGAACGAAGAATATGACAGGCTCTTTGATATGCAGGCCAGGGAATTTGATCCCGATAAGCGCCGGGAGTACGTCCTGGAAATGCAAAAAATTGGCATGGAAGAACAACCCCTCAGCATTTTATTCTACAGAGATGAGGTCCTTGCTTATAATGTAAACACTTTTGCGGGGTATGTCCCCATGGCCGGGGAAGGCCTCTACACTGAATGGCTTCCCTTCGATGTTTACCCAGTTGGCGACAGCAGAACCCTTACCATTGGAACCAGCCAGGAACCCGACAACATTAACCCCCTCGACTCAACAACTGTCTGGGGCTGGAAGTTCATGCGCCTCTACTATGACAAACTTGTCCGCCTTTCACCTGACATCGAACCACTTCCATGGGCTGCAGAATCTGTTGAAGCCTATGACGATCGCACCATCGAGGTTGTCATTCGAGACGACATGCTTTTCCATGATGGCGAACCTGTAACCGTTGAAGACGTTAAGTTCTCCTATGATTACATGATTGAGCAGGATTTTGCATACTTCCGTCCCTTCTATGAGCCTCTTGAAGAAGTTATTATTATTGATGACCAGACCCTGCACTTTGTTCTTAAAGAACCTACCTCTTTCTTCATTACAGTAACCCTGAGCCAGATACCTATTATCCCCAAACATCTCTGGGAAGATATTGCCGAAGCTGATCAGCTGGCTCCCGAAGATATTCCGACGATAGGTAGCGGACCAATGAAGTTTGACCGCTTTGATCGCGGGGAATACAAGCGTCTGGTTAAATTCGAAGACTATTTTAAAGCCGATGAAATTGACATAGATGCAATTGAATATATTATTTACGCCGATGCAGAAGGAACTTATACCGGTATGGTAACTGGAGAAGCTGACATGACAGCATGGAGACTTGAACCCGCTCAAATCACCCTTGCAGAACAAGAAGACCATCTGGAAGTTGTCAGTGTCCCCGACTTTGGTTACTACCATATGACCTACAACCTCCGCCTGCCGGCTCTTGATGATCCCGATTTCCGCCGGGCAATCGCCCACGCCATCCCCCACGAGACATTTATCGACGTTCTCTTAGATGGCCGAGGTGAGCGAGGAACCTCAATTATTGCTCCGGTAAACACCTTCTGGCATAACCCTGATGTTCCCATTTTTGAGTATGACCTGGATACTGCTAGATACCTACTTGAGCAGGCTGGTTACTGGATTGATGATGATGGCCGTTTAAACATGCCACAAGATTAATATCTCAGGGGAGGGGGGAGACTCCCTCCCCTCTCTCTTTTTAACTCCAAAATTAATTTTAGAAACCGGAGGGAGCTTATGGGCAAAAAAGAGTTTATAATTCGTCGCCTTTTGCAAATGATAATAACCTTTCTGATAATACTAACCGGGCTCTTTTTCGTTTTTCGCCTTACCTTACCCGACCCAACAGCAGCCCTGGTCATGGAAGGTTTATCTGCAGATGCACAGGCAATGGTTAGGGCCCGTTTTGGCCTTGACCGACCACTATGGCAACAATATTTCATTTACCTTGGTAATTTTTTTCAGGGTGAATTTGGTATGTCTTTTCATTACAGATCGGCAATTGCTCCGATAGTCTGGGAAAAATTATTGAATACCCTGGTTTTAATGTTCCCGGCAATAATAATATCCTACTCAATCGGTCCCCTGTTAGGAGTAATACTGTCATGGCGAAGGGGAACCAGGGTGGAGTTCGGTGGAATTGTGGGGGGACTATTTCTCCGTTCAGCCCCTGTTTTCTGGACAGGTATGATCTTTATTATGGTTTTTGGGATCTGGCTGGGCATTTTACCAACAAGCGGAATGAGAACGCTACCCTATGAAGCAGCCCATTTTTGGGACAAAATATTTACCCTGGATTATCTCTGGCATTTAATCCTGCCGGCATTTACCATTGCAATGTATTATGTGGGATTACCAATGTTAATAATGCGAAATACAATGCTGGAGGTTATGGGAGAAGATTTTATAGAGCTCTGCCAGGCCAAGGGTTTAAGTGAAAGGACAATAATGTACAAGCACGCGGCCAGAAACGCCTTGTTACCCGTTGTCACCCAGGCAGCAATTACAGTAGGCCTTGCAGTAGGGGGGCAGGTGGTTGTGGAAGTTGTCTTTTCCTGGCCGGGGCTTGGGAGAGAAATAATCCAATCTGTCCGAACCAGTGATTTTCCGATGGCCCAGGCCTGTTTCATGCTAATGGCGGGAATGGTAATGGTAATGAATTTCCTGGCCGATCTTTTATATGGGTACCTGGATCCCCGGGTTGTGTACCAGAAAGGGGGCAAATAGATGAGTCAAAAAACAAGCCGCTGGAAACAATACCAACCATATTTTCAGTCGATGAAAGCACCATTTAAAGCAATCTGGGCCGACCCCTTGGGGCGTCCCGGTTCAATTCTTTTTCTAATAATCCTTTTTGTGGCAATTTTTGCTCCCTGGCTGGCCACTCATGACCCCCATGAAATGAATGAGCGGGTTGAAGCAACTGCTGCCTCTTTTATTGAAGGTGAATGGGAAAGAATGCGAGTAATAGGTGACAAACCCTTAAATGCAACTGCAGTAATTTCTCCCGGTGAAAGCTATGCAGTTGGTAGGGAAGGTATAATTTTTCACTATGATGGTAATAACTGGGTAGAGCAGGAATCACCTGTTGAAACTTCACTCCTTTCTGTTGACTTCTTTTCTCCAGATTTCGGATTCGCCGTTGGAGAAAATGGAGTAATAGTAAATTTTGACGGTACTTCCTGGCAAACAGTAGAAAGCCCGGTGGAGGTAACACTTTTTGGTGTTGCTGTGCCCTCAGAGGATAAGGCAATTGCTGTTGGTGAAGATGGAATTATCCTCAAGTGGGACGGTCAATCCTGGGAAAGCGTTGAAAACCCTGCGACCCGCAACCTCAGAGCAATAAGTATGATCAATCCGGATTCTGGAGTAATCGTGGGAGATAGAGGGGCCATTTTCCACTACGAGGATGGTGAGTTTCTAAGTCCCTCTTACCGAACTTTTATGGATGGAACCTTCCGGAGGTTAAACGCTGTTGCAATTTCTGAGGAAGGATTTGGTTTTGCCACGGGTGAAAGAGGTGAAATTCTTGGTTATGACGGTGAAGACTGGTACAACATGACCAGCCCAGAAAGCCGAGAATTAAACGGTGTGGGAATAGTCAGCGAAGAAGAAGCCTATATTGTTGGGATCCGTGGAATTGTCCTAAAATTTGATGGAGAAAACTGGACCAGGCTGAGCCTTGGCTACCACCGCAGTTTCAGGGGTCTTGACATTTCCGATGGTTTTGGTTTTGGAGTGGGTACTGACCCCTATATTAATGAGCTGGCCCGACCCAGTAGAGATCACTTATTTGGGACTACCCACCTGGGCCGGGATATCTGGAGCCAGGTAATGTACGGTTCTCGGACGGCTTTAATTGTAGGAATAATTACGGCCCTTATTGTAAATATTATTGGGGTAGTAATTGGCCTTACTTCCGGTTATTTCCGGGGGCGTGTTGATAATATCCTGATGAGGATAGTGGATATTATGTATGGGTTACCCCTTGAGCCTTTTGCCATAATCCTGGTATTAATATTCCGCCCGAGTTTATGGATAATAATCCTGGCCATTGGCCTTTTAACCTGGAGAACAAATGCCCGGATTATAAGGTCCCAGGTTTTGTCCCTGGTAGAAAGGCCATTTATAAAAGCGGCCCGGGTTGCGGGTGCAAGCGATTTAAGGATAATTCTGGTTCATATTGCTCCCAACGTCCTTCCCCTGGCCTTCCTTCAGCTGGCTGTGGCAATTGGTTATGCAATAACAGCCGAGGCCACCTTGAGCTTCCTGGGTCTTGGTCCTCCCAGGCTTTATAGCTGGGGAACCATCCTTCACGCNGCANGNCTTTCCGGAGCCTGGCGTACAGCCTGGTGGTGGGTAATACCTCCCGGTGTTTTCATCAGCTTTACAGTGGTCTCAGTGTTCTTAATCTCCAGGTCTCTGGAGGTTCTAACCAATCCCCGTCTGAGAGGAGGTAATACCCGTGCTCCTAGAAGTAAAAAATCTTAAAACCTATTATCAGGTAGATGAAACGGTAGTAAAAGCTCTTGATGGAGTTTCTTTTAAACTGCAAAAAGGAGACAACCTGGGCCTTGTAGGCGAAAGCGGCTGTGGAAAAACCACTGCGGCAAAATCCATTAACAGAATCCTTCCTCCCAACGGGGGCATTGTTGATGGTGAAGTTATTTTTAAAGGAAGAGATCTGGTTCCGCTAAACAATAACCAGATGAATAAAGTTCGCTGGAAAGAAATCTCCATGGTTACCCAGAGCGCAATGAATGCTCTTGACCCGGTTTACAAAATTGGTGACCAGATTACCGAAGCCATTCATACCCATGAAAATATGAGCAACAAAGCTGCTTTTAAAAGAGCTGAAGAATTATTCCGAATGGTTGGTCTGGAGAAAAAGAGACTTTATGATTTTCCCCATCAACTATCCGGGGGGATGAAACAACGGGTGGTAATTGCCATGGCTCTGGCTTTAAACCCGGATCTTATTATTGCCGACGAACCTACCACCGCCCTTGATGTTGTTGTTCAGGACGGAATATTAAAGCAGTTTGTTGACCTTCAGCATCAGATTAAGTCATCGATTATCCTTGTTACTCACGATATTTCAGTAGTAGCTGAAATCTGCCAGAGGGTAGCAGTAATGTATGCCGGAAAAATAATGGAACAGGGAACAACCAGGGAAATTTTCAAAGGCTCTTTCCATCCCTACACCTTAGGACTCTTAAATGCCTACCCCACTCTGGAGGCGGCTAAGGGTGATATTATCTCCATACCCGGAGCGCCACCCGATTTATCCCGGGACATTTCCGGATGCCGCTTCCAAGAACGCTGTCCTTTTAGTACAGAAAAATGCAGTGAAGAACCTGAACCCATTGAGGTTGCTCCCGGACACGAAGTTCTCTGCCATTACCCGGAAAAAGTAGAGCTATTCCGGGATGAGACTAAAAAACCATCAACCTGGCAAAACACTAACCTTCCTTCCCGGGAAGCAACAAAGACAGCAAAAGTTGGGGAAAAAAATGCTCTGGAAATTCAGGATCTGAAAAAACAATTTACCATTAAGCAAAGCTTTTTTGGAGGGAAAAAGACCGTCCTTAAAGCCGTTGATGGAGTAAGTTTTTCCGTCAAGGAAAGGGAAATTCTGGGGCTGGCAGGTGAAAGTGGTTCAGGTAAAAGCACTATTGGAGAACTCCTTGCCAATCTTCAGAGTTCCACTTCGGGGCGCATCCTGTACCTTGGGAAGGAAACCGAACTGCAAAAAAGAAAGCACGACAAAGCCTTCCGCAGGAATTTCCAGGTAGTTTTCCAGGACCCTTACGAGACCCTCAATCCTCGTTTTACAGTCCTGAATACGATAATGGAACCTTCGGTAATTCATAAAATTGGAAAAACCTACGAGGAACGCCTGGAAAAGGTAAAAGACGCCCTCAGGCTGGCCGAGCTTACCCCACCGGAAAACTTCCTAACCAGATTTCCCCATCAGTTATCCGGTGGACAAAGGCAAAGAGTTGCCCTGGCCAGGGCTATTGTCCTTGAACCAAAATTTATTATTGCTGACGAACCGGTATCAATGCTGGACGTTTCAATCCGAGCGGGAGTTTTGAACCTTTTGAAAAGAATGCGGGACGAACTTGGAGCTTCCCTCATTTATATTTCCCATGACCTGGCCACAATCCGTTATATCTGCAATCGAACGGCAATCCTTTATCTTGGGCGAATAATGGAAATCGGGGAAACGGAAAAAGTAATCGCAGAGGCTGCCCACCCCTATACTCAAATGCTCCTGGCAGCAGTCCCCATTCCTGATCCCGATACAGACAGAGAAAGAGTTGATCCCCGGGGAGAAATTCCCGACCCCATTGATTTACCCAATGGGTGCCGCTTCCACCCGCGCTGCCCTAAAGCTTTTGCCATTTGCGGTTGGGAAGGGAAAGACCTGAGAAACATCCTGGAAAGCCCTCTTTTTGAGGATATGATTAAATCCTTTAAACAGGAAATTTCAGGGTATAAAATCGAGGGATTGGACCTTTTAATCAAAATGGATTGGAAGGGAAAAGCCCGCTGGGATGAACTACAGAGAACACTTGAAGAGATTATGAACAAACATAACTCTTCAATGGTTGAGGCTATGGAAGGGTTTAAGGTTGAGGAAAACCAGCTCAGGGTTTCCTTCCCGCCGAAAGAAGACCCTAAAATCAAAAATATCGACTCCGAACACGATGTTGCCTGTTATCTCTACTAAAAATAAAAAGGCGGCCAAAACGGCCGTCTTTTTTTTATCCATTTTTAACTTCTAAACGAAGTTTATCGGCAATATTTGCAATAAACTGAGAATTTGTAGGTTTTCCATTTTGAAAACCCACAGATTTCCCAAACATTTTTTGCATTTCTTTGAAATCACCCCTATCCCAGGAAACTTCAATAGCATGACGGATTGCTCTTTCCACACGAGAAGGGGTGGTATTGTATTTCTTTGCAACCAGGGGATAAAGTTTTTTGGTAACTGCACCCATTAGTTCTATCTCCTGAATTACCATAATAATTGCATCCCTGATATACCTGTAACCCTTTATATGGGCTGGAATGCCAAGTTGCTGCATTATTTTTGTAACCTTCACTTCCAGGTTGTCGTTCCTTTGAACTGCTACTGGTTTTTTTTCATAATATGTCTCACCTTTATTGCCATTTAGTTGCCTGATCCTTTCTGCAAGCAAATCCAAATCAAAAGGTTTTAAAATATAATATTTTGCTCCCAGATCCACCGCCCTCTGAATTACTTCCTGATGACCTAAAGAGGAAATTACAATTATTGTCAGATTGGAAACCTTACCATTTTTATTTAACTTTTCTAAGACACCAATCCCATCAACCTGGGGAATAACAATATCAAGAAGTAACACATCCGGGGTTTTTTCTTCAATAAGATCCAAACATTCAAATCCATTATTGGCAATCCCTACAACTTCAAAATCCTCCAATTGTTCAAAATAATCCTCAACCATTGCACAAAACCCTTGATAGTCATCTGCGAGTAAAACTCGAATTTTTTTCTGGTTCATCGAAAAAAACCACCTCCAAATTTTTTTCATTTATTTTTTTCTATATTTTATAAAAATCTCCTTTTTTCTGGAAATTATTTTTTTCACAAAAATAAGGCGTCCATCCGGACGCCCCCCAAAACCTTTTTTTAATCAGAATAACTTTCTTTCCTTTCCCGGGCTTTTTCAAGCATTTCCCGGGCATGGGACATGGCGGTTTCTGTTAAGTCTCCCTCAAGCATCCTTGCCAGTTCACGAGATCTATCTTCCTGGGGGAGGTCTACCACCCTGGTCCGGGTTTTCCTGTCGGTTATTTCCTTGTCAATAAAAAAGTGTTTATCAGCCATGCTTGCAATATGAGGCAAATGAGTAATTGTAATCACCTGGCGTTTGGAACCTATCTGGACCAGCTTCTCCGCTACTTTTTGAGCTGTTTTCCCTCCTATTCCGCTATCAATTTCATCAAAAATCATAGTTGGAACCTGGTCCTGGTCAGCAGTTAGAGCTTTCAAGGCCAGCATTAATCGAGAAATTTCTCCTCCTGAAGCTATTTTTGTCAGGGGTTTCAATTCTTCTCCCGGGTTTGGAGAAAGCATAAATTCCACCTGGTCAAAACCATGTTCCCAGAAGGAAACTTTTTCTTCTCCCACATTAATTCCATTTTGATCGGGAATCTTTTTAAAGTCCACTCGGAATTGAGTTTGAGGCATAGCCAACCCCTTTAGTTCTGCCACAAGGGAAGATGCCATATTTTTTGCTGCCTTTTTTCTCTCCTCGGATAGCTTTTCAGCCAGACTTAAGAAATTTTTTTCAACTTTATTTATTTGCTGTTCCAGGCCCTCTGTTTTTTCTTGATTATCCTGGAGAGTTCTGAGCTCTTTTTTGCCTTCTTNTAGAAATTTGAGAACCTCATCAAAGGATGGCCCATATTTCCTTTTTAAATCATTGATCTCCCCAATCCGATTTTCAATTTCCCTTAATCGATTTTCATCAAAAACAACTTCCTCCGCATATCCTCTAAGCTCGCGGGCAAGTTCCTGCAGTTGGTAATAAGAACTCCTCAGTAACTCTTCGGAAACCTCCAGTTTGGGATCAATTGATTTTAATTCTTTTAGATCCTTGTGCATTTGTCCCAACTGGTCATTAATTCCCATTTCTATTTCCTCACCGCTTAGGAGAGCAAAAAATTCCTGGCACTTGGTATAAAGAAGCTCCACATTTGTTAAAATCTTATGTTCTTCTGCAAGTCTTTCTTCTTCTCCTGGATCCAATCCCGCTTCCTCAAGTTCTTTTATTTGAAATTCCAAAAGATCAATTCTTTGTTTACGGTCCTTTTGTGAAGAGCGCAATTGTTTCAGTTCCAGGCGGTGGGACTGTAAATTTCTGTAAACCCCTTTGATTTCTTTTTTCAGTTTCTTTAAATTATCTCCCCCAAACCCATCTAAAAACTCCAGCTGATTATCAACGGAAAAAAGCGACTGATGTTCATGCTGGCCATGAATATCAATCAGATGAGGGGATATTTCTTTTATTAAAGAAAGGGTTGAAATCTGACCATTTATTCGAACCCGGTTATTTCCTGACCGGGAAATCTCACGGCTCAAAAGAAGTTGATCATCCTCAACATCAACTCCTATTTCTTCAAGTTTTTTCTTTAGTTCAGGAAGGTTTTTAACGGCAAAAAGGGCCCGGATTTCAGCTTTTTCCGCGCCCGTTCGAATAAAATCGAGGGAAGCTCTTGCCCCCAGTAATAACTCCAGGGCTCCTATCAAAATTGACTTCCCGGCGCCAGTTTCCCCGGTTAAAATATTAAGCCCCGGGGAAAACTCAATGTCCTGCCTTTCAATGAGGGCGAAATTATTAATCCCCAGTTCAACCAGCACGTTAGCCGAACCTCCTACTCAATTCCTACAAGTTCCCGTAAACGGTGGACAACTTCTTTTCTATCACAATTTTCTTTCAAGGCCACAAAGATGCAATCGTCACCCGCAACACATCCCAAAACCTCTTTCCATTCCAGGTTATCAATTGCCGAGGCAAGACCTCCTGCCGTTCCAGATAGAGTTTTTACAACCACCAAATTTCCAGTGGTTTCCACGCTTAAAACAAAATTTTTAAACATCTTTTCAATCCAACGAGCCATTTTGTATTTGTCAGCTTCGGGTGGCATTGCGTATTTGTAACTCCCATCCTCTATTGGAACTTTAATTAAACCAAGGTCTTTGATATCACGGGAAACAGTGGCCTGGGTAACTTCAATTCCTTCCTCTTCAAGAAACCGAGCAAGTTCTTCCTGAGTTCTTATTCTTTCATTTTTTACTATATTAATAATCTTTAAATGTCTTTTCCCTTTCATACTTTACCCCCTATCCCCCTTGTAATTCAGGCGTTTTTGGAGAATTTGATAAAAATCTTTCTCCGAAAACCGCACAAGGAGGGTCTTTTCTTCTGCAGCAGTTATCTTAACCACATCATCTTTAACAAGACGCAATCCTTCCTGACCATCAACTGTTAACATTACCCGGCGATCAGCCCGCCTGACTTTTATTTCAATTTTTTCCTCTTTACGGACAACCAGGGGACGCGCATGCAAGGAATGGGGACAAATGGGAGTTACAATTAATGCTTCAACCATCGGATGAATAATTGGCCCTCCAGCACTTAAAGAATAAGCGGTAGACCCGGTAGGACTTGCCACAATTAATCCGTCTCCGGGAAAAGTGCTGATAAAAATATTTTGGAGGTACAGATCGAGTTCAATAATTCGGGCAAAAGCTCCTTTGCTGATAACGATATCGTTTAACCCGAGTACCCGGGCAATTTCAAGCCCCCGTCTACATACCCAACCTTCAATCATTGACCTTTCCTCGACCCTATATTTTTTCTCCAGGATATTATCCAGGACAAGGTCTAAATCTTCAACCTCCATCTCGGTTAAAAAACCCATTCTCCCCAGGTTAAAGCCCAATATTGGGATATTTGAGCCTGCAAAAAACCTGGCTGTGTGCAAAAATGTCCCGTCTCCCCCGAGAATAAGGATTAAATCTGCTTCCTTGCGAAGCTGACGTCGGGAAAGAGCATTCCCTTTATCCTGAAGCCCCGGGGCATCTTCCTGGGAAATATAAACGGGCAAATCCCGCCCCTTCATTTTCCCAATGAGAGCTTCCGCAACCTGAAGGGCCTTTTTTTTATCTTCGTTTACAACTAAACCAATTTTCAAAAACAACACCTCTATCTTATCCCGAGATCCCTAAATCAAAAAGACTTTTGGAATTTATTTCTCCTTTTCTACCCTTCTGAGCCAGGAGAAAATACTCTTTATTGCCCGAAACACCGGGTAAACAGGATGGAAGGACCCCAATTAAACCCAGTCCTTCTTTTTCTTTACATTCAGCGACTTTTATTACCGCCCTTAGTTGGTCCTGTTCATTTCGAACAAGACCCTTTTTCCCCACCTTTTCAGGTCCAACTTCAAACTGGGGTTTTACAAGGGTGAGGAAAAATCCCCCGTCTTTTAACCCTTTTACCAGGGGAGCTATCACCATAGTTGCAGAAATAAAAGAAAGATCCAGAACAACCAGGTCAAGATCTTCTTCAATTATATCGGGAGAAAAGGACCTAAGGTTAAAATTTTCATAGACAATAACTCTTTTGTCTTCTTTTAATCCCTGATCAATCTGATCCTTTCCTACATCAAAGGCATAAATTTTCCGGGCTCCCCTTTCCAAAAGACAGGCGGTAAACCCACCAGTGGAGGCTCCTCCATCAAGAACAACCATCCCTTCGGCATCAAAACCAAATCCATCCAGAGCCCCGGAAAGTTTAATTCCCCCCCGGCCAGGATAAGGAGGCTGAGGGGCAACCTTTATGTCCACATCAATTCTAACCTTTGCTGAAGGTGTTTTTATTATTTCTTCCCCAACGGTAACTTCTCCTTTGCGAATGGCAGACTGAGCTTTATTTCTTGAAGAAAAAAGCCCTCTTTGTACGAGCAAAAGGTCTAATCTTTTCACCATACCCGGATTCCTTCTTTTTTTGGTTTTTTGAACTGGAAACCCAAAATTCTTCGATCCTGTCCGCCATATTTTCCACATCAAGACCATTTTCTCTCAAAAGCTCATCAATACTTCCATGGGAAACAAACCGATCAGGGAATCCCAGGTTCAAAGTGGGTTTTTCAACTTTCATTCTGCTCATTATTTCCAGGATACCCGAACCCATACCCCCGGCAAGGTAATTCTCCTCCAGGGTTACCACCATGGAAACATCCTCAACCCAATCTTTTAAGAGTTTCTGATCAAGAGGTTTAATAAACCTGAGGTCAGCAACCCCAACGGAATACCCCTTGTTTTCCAAAAGTTCTGCTACCTGGTAACCCTCCCAAACCATGCTTCCACTACCTAAAATCAGAATATCTTTTCCACTGCGGAGAATTTCTCCTTTTCCTTCAACAATGGGATGATCGCTGTTTAATGGAACCTTTGGAAGGCTTCCCCTGGGGTACCTGATAGCAACCGGACCAGAATATTCATGGGCCCAGGCAAACATTTTTTCCATTTCCCCCTGGTCACGGGGAGCCAGGATTGTCATATTTGGGATATGGCGGAGGAAAGAAAGATCAAATAGCCCCTGATGAGTTTCTCCATCAGCTCCCACAAGTCCTGCCCGATCAATTGCAAAAATCACGGGAAGATTTGGTAAACAAACATCGTGAATAATCTGATCATAGGCACGCTGCAGGAAGGTGGAATAAATTGCTACAACAGGTTTCAGTCCTCCCCTGGCCATACCAGCTGCAAGGGTCACCCCGTGTTGTTCCGCTATTCCCACATCGAAAAACCGATTAGGAAATCTTTTGGAAAACTCATTTAAACCTGTCCCATCAGGCATTGCGGCCGTAATGGCAACAATTTTTTCATCCTTTTCTCCCATTTCGCAAATAATATCACTAAAACAACTTGTAAAACTTTTTCCTTCCGAACCGGTTTTACCTTCTCCATTCTCCAGAATAAAGGGCCCCGTTCCATGGAAACGGGCGGGACTTTTTTCTGCGGGATGGTAACCCTTTCCCTTTTCGGTAATTGCGTGAACTAAAAGGGGACCATCAAGCCGCTTAGCTCGCTGAAAATACTGCCTTAAAGCGGAAATATCGTGTCCCGAAACAGGCCCTAAATAGGTAAAACCCAACTCTTCAAAGAAAACTCCGGGCAAAACAAGGTATTTAAGGCTATCTTTAATCCGGTCAGCAGCAAAGGCCATTCTGCCTCCAATAGCCGGAATCCTTTTCATTAAAAACTCAGCATCACTTCTTAATTTTTGATAAACGGGTTCGGTTCTGATCCGGGCAAGGTAATTTGCCAGGGCTCCCACGTTTTTTGATATTGACATTTCATTATCGTTAAGGACAACAATTATCTTTTTGTTTAAATGGCCAATGTGATTTAAAGCCTCTAAAGCCATTCCACCACTAAGGGCCCCATCACCTATCACAGCAATTATTTCGTGGTTTTCTCCTTTTTGTTCCCGGGCAAGGGCCAGCCCCATTGCGGCAGAAAGGGAGGTGCTGCTATGGCCTGTCTCCACAATGTCATGTTTGCTTTCGCTTGTCTTGGGGAATCCGCTAAGTCCTTTATATTTCCGAAGGGTTTCAAATTCTTTTTGCCTTCCAGTAAGGAGTTTGTGAGCATAACACTGATGGCCTACATCCCAAACAACTTTGTCCTGAGGGCTGGAAAATACCGAATGCATTGCTACAGTTAACTCAACAACACCAAGGTTGGAAGCCAGGTGACCCCCATTTTTGGAAACCACATCAATTATTCTTTGCCTGATTTGCCCCGAAATATTTCTCAATTCTTCGGGCCCAAATTCCTTCAATATTTCCGGTCCTTTTATTTCGTCAAGGTTGACCATTAACTTTGCCCTCCCTTTTTCCCTCCAGGAACAAAACTCTGAATCAGGGCAAGAAAATTTCCAACTGCCCCGATTATTTCATTTGCTCTGTTAATACCTATACCCTTACAAAAACCTTTACCCCCAACTGTTAAGGCCGCAGCTAAAGCAACAATGGAAATATTCAAAACTGCTTCACTTATATCAACTATAAAGGCCAGGCGAACCACCATTAAAGCCCCTAAGGCTCCACTAACAGTCCCACAAATATCACCAACAATATCGCTGCAAAAGGTGGCTACTCTGTCCGCATTCTGGACAAGTTGCAGACCTGTTTTAGCGCCAAAATCCTTTCTTGCAGCACGGGCATTGAATGGGGCAACATCAGCAGCGGCAGCAGCAACCCCGATCATGTCAAAAACAACTCCTACAGTTATAATAAAAAGAAAAACTATTGCGGCATAAATTGAAGCTAAATTTGCAACCGCCAAACGGGAAAAAGCCACCACCAGGATGGCAATAAAAAAAGTGGAAATTCCCATAGTTATTCCCGTCCGGAGGTTTTTGGTCAAAATTTTTCCCCCCAAAAAAATAATTCCAGGCGCATCGGCGGCAATAGACCGGATAAATGCTGCGGCTTAGGTCCAGCAGGCTTTCCCAGTGATCTCCAAAAGGTTGCCCTTTTGGCGGTTTCCCTTTAAATCACTCTGTAATGTCACCATGTACAGGGCTGGATTACCACTCAGACCACACTTCAATCCCCGGTCCATCCCCACAGCGGGACAGCCTAGAAGTTTTCCTTGACAGCCTTAATTACTCCCTAGCTTCTTTTGCAGTAAGGGTTTCAGAGGTAAAGGAACTGTTTCCTAGGGCCCCTGGGAAACAGAACTTAACGACCTCCTCTCCCCTTACCACTCAAAGCAGGCTACGCTGCAGCTACCTTGCGGTTTCTGCAGGTTCCCCGGATACCAGCTCCCGACTGGTCTCCGGGCCTCCGCGGAATCAGGGTCCACGCCCACATGCCATTGTGGATCGCCCCGAGTTCCTTAACTCCCAGCTGTGACCCCCGACTGGGCGTCAGTAGCCACAACCAGGAACTTCATCGATGTGCCCTTTGACGGATTTTTAGGCCCGCCTTCAGGAGTACAAAGCTGACTAGAATACTGCACCGCCGATGCGCAATTAATTATAACATAACCCCTTAAAACTGGCAATTATCACCTATCCCGGGAAAAAACAAAATCTGACAGTTCAATAAAAATTTTCCCCTTGTCCCCAAGCTTTGCCGCAGAAATATTAGCTGCCTGCCTTTTTTCCTCCGCTTTTTCCTTTGCTCCATCTAACCCAAGCAAGCCAGGATAAGTTGCTTTACCTAAAGAGGCATCTTTTTGGCCTTCTTTCCCCGTTTTTTCCGGGTCTCCAACAACATCCAGTAGATCATCGGTAATCTGAAACAATAAACCTAAATCCTGGCCATAAATTTCTAATGCTTCTAAGTCCTCCTCTGGAGCATTCCCGAGGATCCCCCCACTCAAAATAGATGCGGTAATAAGAGCCCCGGTTTTTTTTCTATGGATTTTTTCCAACTCACAAAGATTAATTTTCCGACCTTCCCCTTTGAGGTCCAGGTATTGACCTCCTACCATTCCCTCGGGGCCAGATGCTTTTACAACCTCTTTTATTGCCCTTTGAACTTTTTCCGGGGGAAAGTTTTCCCCCACCGAGTTCATCAACTCAAAAGCCAGTGTTAAAAGGGCATCCCCAACCAATAAAGCGTTGGCTTCACCATAAACCCGATGAGTTGTCAGTCTTCCCCTCCGAAAGTCATCATTGTCCATTAAGGGAAGATCATCGTGCACAAGGGAATAAGTGTGAATTGCTTCAATACCACAGGCAAAGGGCAGCACCTTTTCCTCCTCTGGGGAATACATTTTGAATGCCTGGAGGAAAAGAAAGGGACGAAGCCTTTTTCCATTGCCAGCAAGAGCATAACCTATTGCTTCTCCAAGTTTTCCCGGAATATTTCTATCTTCAATTATCCTGGGCAAATAGGTTTCTACCACCTGTTTGGTTCTTTTCATTTCCGCCATTATTTTCTTCATTTTCTTCCGGGGTTGCAAAAGGTTCTGTCTCTATTTCACCATCTTTCTCCTTTACCAGTTTTTCAATTTTACCCTGGGCCTCTTCAAGTTTTTTCTGGCAAAGGCGGGAAAGGCGGACCCCTTCCTCAAAAAGTTCAAGGGATTCATCAAGTTTCAAATCCCCACTTTCAAGTTTTTCAACTATTCCCTCCAGTTTTTGCAGGGCCTCTTCAAAATTTAATTTATCCTTTTGCTTTGCCCCCATTTCCATCCTCCTTGTCTTGATTGTCCCGAGTAGAAACAACATTAGCTTCAGCCTCACCCCGGGAGAAAATAATTTTTACCCGATCTTCCTTTTTTAGTTGCCGGTAATCCTTATAAACTTTTTCACCAGAAATATCAGTACAGATGCTGTACCCCAAGCCGAGAATTTTAAGTGGGCTTAATCCTTCCAGACGAGCAACCCTTGTTTGCAACCTTTCTCTTTCCATTTGCTGATCATGTTTGATTTTTGTAGCCATCTTCGTTTCCAGGTCATCCAGGATCTGTTGGCGCCTTTCAATTATTTCTTCAAGAGGACGAAGAAAAATCCTTTTCTGTCGAAGGGTTTCAAGCTCATTTTCCCTTCTTTCCAGGAGGTCAAAAAGACCCTTCTTTAACCTTCTTCTATATTCTTTTATATCTTTTATTATTTCCCGGTGGTCGGGAACAACCATTTCTGCGGCAGCAGAAGGGGTAGGAGCTCTGCTATCAGCCACAAAATCAGCAATGGTAAAGTCTCTCTCGTGGCCAACAGCGGAAATAACGGGTACGGGGCAGGCATAAATTGCCCGGGCCAAAACCTCTTCGTTAAAAGCCCAGAGTTCTTCCAGTGACCCTCCCCCTCTTGTTACAATAATTACATCTACGTCAGTCCGGGAAAGTTTTTCCAGAGCGTTAGCAATTTCCTCTCCTGCGCCGTCACCCTGAACCCGGGCAGGAGCAAGAAGTAACGAAGTACCTGCAGAACGCCTCCGAAAAACCGCGAGTATATCCTTTATTGCCGCCCCTGAAGCTGAGCTAACAACACCTACTTTTTGCGGAAAAGGAGGAAGGGGCTTTTTGTGCTCCTCCGCAAAAAGCCCTTCTTCCTCCAGTTTCTTTTTGAGCTGTTCAAAAGCCAGGTGTAAAGCACCTACTCCAGCAGGTTCCATATCCTGAACATACAGCTGATATTCTCCGCGTTGCTTGTAGATATCAATAAAGCCCCGGGCCATCACATCGAGGCCATCCTCCATTTTAAACTTGATTTTCTCGGCCTGACCTTTGAAAAATACCGCCCTTAACCGAGATTCTTTGTCTTTTAGGGTAAAGTAGCAGTGCCCGGAGTAATGCTTGTGAAAATTAGATATCTCTCCTGCAACCCAAAGGTCACTTAACAGTTCTTCCCGCCGCAAAACACCCTGCAGGTAGCTGGTGAGCTCGCTAACGGTAAGGACTGTTTTATCCATGGGTTTTAAAAGATTCCAGGGTGTTCTGTAATAGCATAGCAATTGTCATGGGGCCAACACCGCCTGGGACAGGGGTAATAAGGCTGGCAACTTCTTTTGCTTCATCAAAAGCAACATCCCCAACAAGTTTTTTCTCCCCTACCCTGTTAACTCCAACATCAATAACCACTGCGCCTTTTTTAATCCAGTCTCCCTTGATCATTTCAGGGCGCCCGACAGCTGCAACAACAATATCAGCTTCTCTTACAACTCCCGGCAGATCCTGGGTCCGGGAATGACAAATTGTTACAGTAGCATGGCGCTGGAGAAGTAGTAAGGCAGCGGGCTTACCAACTATGTTGCTTCTTCCAACAACAACGGCTCGCTTTCCTTTTATTTCAATTCCCGACCGATCCAAAAGTTCAATTACACCCCGCGGGGTACAGGGAACAAAACTTGGATCACCGGTCATTAAGCGTCCTACATTAAAGGGATGAAAACCGTCAACATCTTTTTCAGGGTCAATAGTGTAAAGGACTTCCTGCTCATCCAATCCATCAGGTAAGGGAAGCTGAACCAGGATACCATGAATCTCATCATCTTCATTTAGCTGTTTAACCAGATCGAGAAGTTCAGTTTGTGTGGTGTTTTCGGAAAGACGGTGGGTTCGGGATAAAAATCCTGCTTCTTCACAGGCTTTCCCTTTCATTTTCACATAGGTTGCGGATGCGGGATCTTCCCCCACCAGTACTACAGCAAGACCTGGAATTTTTCCTGTTTTTTCTTTCAGTTCAGCAACTTCCTTTTTTAGTTCCGCTCTGATTTCCTTGGCAATTTGCTTTCCATCGATAAGATTTGACATGCAATTTCCTCCTTTGATTTCCCGGACGATTTTATTTTTCATTCGTCCTTTTTCTTTTTCCAGTCCAGGGCTCCTACAGGGCAGGCTTCAACGCATTCACCGCATTCTGTGCAGTTTTCAGGAAGGGTCGTGTTGAAAGCAGTTTCAACTTTTGTTTTAAAGCCCCGGTTTTTGAAGCCCAGGAGATAGTCATTTACAACCTCGCTACAAATTTTTACACAAATTCCGCATTTTACACATTTTCCGTTATCAAGGATAATATGTGGATGTCGGGCATTATAGGTTGGTTCACCCTTTTCTCCTCCAAAGGTTTCCGGATGAGCACCATAGACTTCGGAATAATCTTTTAAGCGGCAATCATTTTTTGCTGTGCAGCTGCACTCGATACAGCGCTTTCCTTCTTCATAAATTTCTTCTTCAGTAAAAGTATGGCTTACTTCCTTAAATGTTGAGGTTCTTTCTTCCAGGGGAATCAGGCGCTGAGGAACCCTTCCCATTTCTTCCGGGTCAAACAGGAAAACAAGATCATCCTCTGAAAGGCTCTGCCAGTGTCCGCGGGAAACATTAATCTGGCGGGGCAGTTCACATTTTTCCCCCTTCAGGTAAGCAAGAACTCCCAGGGCAGTCCTTCTCCCACCTTCAACAGCTTCCACTACAGTAGCAGGGCCGCTAACACAATCTCCAGCAGCAAAAACATTACCTTCTGCACGACAATCAGCTTCCTCCACATCTACGTCTCCCCACTTGTTTGTAGGAAGTCCATCGGGAGCTATTGTTTTCTGCCCAATTGCAGCAATTACAGTATCAGCAGCAACTTCAAATTCACTTCCTTCAATTGGGACCGGTCTCCTTCTTCCTGAAGCATCGGGTTCCCCCAATTCCATCCGCAAGCATTCCAGGACCAGTTTCCCATTTTCCCTGCGCAGTTTAATGGGCTGGGTTAGAAAATTAAATTGGGCTCCTTCTTCCCTGGCTTCATCAATTTCTATCTGCTCGGCAGGCATCTCTTTTTCCGTCCTGCGGTACATACAGTGGACCGGCTTGTCTGTAAGTCGTAAAGCACTACGTACACAGTCCATTGCCGTGTTTCCACCGCCTACAACAATTGTTTCTCCAGGATCTTCTCCCTGCCAGTTTTTACGGGCTAATTCTTCCAGCCAGTCAATTCCTCCTCTGGCAAGTTCCTCACCTTCAGTCCTCATGCCTGTTGCACTCCATGATCCTACTGCAACAATTACCGCGTCATATTCCTTCTTTAGTTCCTCAATCTCGATATCCTTACCCAGTTCCTTATTGCAGAATATTTTTATTCCACCCATTTTTTCAAAGTGGGCAATCTCCCTATCAAGGGTTTTTTTGGGCAATCGGTATTCAGGAATTCCATAGCGAAGCATTCCACCAGTTTCGGGCAATTTTTCATAAATATCAGAAGCTACACCTTCTAACCTGAGAAAATAGGCTGCTGCCAGCCCTGCAGGTCCAGACCCAATAATTGCAACTTTTTGACCTGTCAGGTCTTTACGTTCCTCCATATATTCATCATAATAGAGGTCAGCGGAAATCCGCTTAAAATCATTAATTGCTACCCCTTCATTATCAAGAGCATTTCGCCTGCAGTCCTTTTCACAAAAACGGGGACAAACCCTACCAATTGATAAAGGTAAGGGAATTCTCTCCTTGGCAATTTCCAGGGTTTTCCTTAAGTCGCCATCACGCCCGGCCCGTACATATTCTTCTACCCGGGCATGAGCCGGGCAGGAAATTGTGCAGGGCGCTTCACAATCTCCGGTATGCTCGGAAAGGAGTAGGTCAAGTGCACTACGCCGCATATCCCGAACAGCATCGCTGGAAGCATCGACTTCCATACCATCCTGGGCAATGGCTGAACAGGATGGCATCCAGTTACCATTTTTCCCTTCCCTAACAATGCAAACAAAACAGGAGGTGGTCTGGCTAATTCGATCCTCGTGGCACATTGTCGGGATCTCTATTCCATTTTCCCTTGCAACTTCAAGTATTGTCTGACCTTCGGGGGCAATAACTTCTTTTCCATCTATTTTTAATTTAATTTCTGACACTGACTTCCCCTCCTTTCGCAATCCGAGCTATTGCATCTACCGGGCAAACCTCAATACAACTATTGCACCGGGTGCAAACCTCGTTATCAACAACATAATCTTCGCTTATACAGTCAACGGGACAATTTTTTATGCACTGCCCGCATTCAATACAGGTTTCCTGGTCAATGAAAACATCTACCAAGGCTTTGCATTCCATGGCAGAGCAAAATCCTTCTTCCACATGTGCCAGGTACTCATTGTTAAAATATTTTAGGGTTGAAAGAACCGGATTGGGGGCAGTTTGTCCCAGCCCACAAAGAGACCCCCGGATAATTTTATTACCCAGGTCACTAAGAAGTTCAACATCCTCCGTGCTACCTTCTCCCCCTGTAATTCTTTCCAGGGTTTCTAACATACGCTTGGTTCCGATCCTGCAAAAAGTGCATTTCCCGCAGCTTTCCCGAGTGGTAAATTCCAGGAAATAACGGGCTGTTTCTACCATACAGCGATCATTACCTATAACAATTAACCCACCAGAACCCATTATTGCCCCAAGGGAGGTCAAGGAATCATAATCAATTGGAGTATCAAAGTGATCTGCAGGGATACATCCACCACTGGGCCCTCCAATCTGAACGGCTTTTACGCTTCCTGGTTCAGCCCCTCCAATATCATAAACAACCTCGCCAATTGAAATCCCCATCGGGACCTCGACAAGTCCCGAATATTTTAAGTCTCCGGCCAGGGCAAAAAGTTTAGTTCCGGTACTGTTTTCAGTTCCAGTTTCAGCGAACTTGGCTCCGCCCTCCCTGACAATAAAGGGTACGTTGGCAAAGGTTTCAACATTATTAATTGCCGAGGGATACCCATGGAAACCATAATCTGTTGGATAGGGTGGTCTGTACCGAGGAGTTCCCCTTTTTCCCTCTAGCGAATGGATAAGAGCTGTTTCTTCCCCGCAAACAAAGGCTCCTGCGCCCTCTTTAACCATAATGTCTACGGGCTCTCCATCAATAATATTAAGACCCTCTTTTTCTATTTGTTCAATTGCGATATTTAAGTTTTTTACTGCCAGGGGGTATTCTGCCCGGCAGTAAATAAATAACTTGCGGGCTCCAGTTGCTTTTGCCCCAATGAGCATTCCCTCAATTACCTGATGGGGAAGGGATTCCATAAGGGTTCTATCCATAAAAGCCCCAGGATCACCCTCATCAGCATTGCAAATCAAAACTTTTTGTTCACTTTCTTTTGCAGCAAGGAAGCTCCACTTAAGGCCGGCAGGAAATCCTCCACCACCCCGGCCTCTAAGCTTTGAGGTTTTTACCTCTTCAACAATTTCATCTGGCTTCATTTCCAGAGCTTTTTTAAGTCCCTCGTAACCCTTATGATCTTTATATTCATCCAGGGAGGTAGGAACTATTTTCCCGGCAAGAGAGGTAATTAATAACCTTTCTTTATCAATCCTGAGATTATGAGGTTGGAAGCGGGTAAATTCATCCAACTCCAGGAGTTTTTGCAAATCTTTTTCTTTTGGCTGAACTTTTTCAAAAATATAGTTCCCGGAATCTGTTTCTACTTCTACAAGAGGTTCGGCATAGCAATGGCCGATACAACCAACTTCCACCACCTCTTTATCCTGAGCAATTTCTTTTAATAACTCCAGAACTTCGCCTGCTCCGGCGGCAATACCGCAGCTGGCCATTCCAACTTTTATTCTTTTTATCATGCTCCAGCTGCCTCCTTTTTCTTATAGTCTGCAATAATTTTTAGAAGTTTTTTTCTATCCAGTTTTCCGTAAACCTTGCCATTGATACTTATTACCGGGGCTAAACTGCAGCAGCCCAAACAGGCAACGCTTTCCAGAGAAAAAAGACCTTCTTCATCAGTTTCCCCGTCTTTAATCCCAAGATCATCTGTTATCCAATTCAAAATCAAGGTTGACCCAATAATATGACAGGCCGTTCCATCGCAAACCATAATCTGGTATTTCCCCGGAGGAACCCTTTTGAACTGGGTGTAAAAACTAACTACTCCTTCAACCTCGACTACTGGAAGGTCAAATTCTTCCGCGATTCTCTCTATAGCCGCATCAGAAATGAAACCCTCTTTTTTTTGCTCCGTTTGTAAGACTTTAATCAAGTTCGACTTTTCCATGACTTTTTCTTTGCTCATATTTTTCCTGCCCTCCTTGCAACCAAAAATTTTCAATCCTCCCAAAACCAATCCTAAATTGCCATACTTATAATCTTTTTTCTAATAAACACCCACCTTTTCCAATTCGTCATAAACCATTTTATTCCTGCCAAAAAAACCAGATATTCCTTGACAACAAGGGCTCAATAATTTATATTATATTTGTAAGCCGAAGTGGCGGAATTGGCAGACGCGCACGATTCAGGGTCGTGTGAAGTTACCTTCGTGTGGGTTCGAATCCCACCTTCGGCACCATTTAAAACAAAGCTCCCTTTTGGGAGCTTTTTTGATTCGGGGAAAAATTCAAACCTCAAGGACAACCTACCCCTCCCCCCAGGGTTCCATTTTCCTTTTCATTTTTTCGGCTTTACTCAGACTCCTTTTCAAATACTCAGGAGCCCGGGAATTTTCCAAAATACATTTCGCTGTCTGCCAGAAAACTTCTTCTACTTCTTCCAGGTCCCGGGGGTAAGCTTCTCCGCTTTTATGCCGGCACAAAAAAACCAGATCAAAAACTGGTTGCCCATCATCAGTAAAAAAAACCTTACTCTCGAGGTAATCCATTCTTTCTTCTACCTTAATTCCTACCTCTTCCTCAATTTCCCGGCGTAGAGTTTCTTCGGCTATATCCTCGAAACCATCTTCCTCTGGTAACTCCAATTTCCCACCCACCAAAGCAAGGGTTCCGGGAGCATATTCTTCCTTTTCGCTCCTTTTTATTATTAGCCATTTATCTCTGCGGAAAACTGCTCCCTCAACATTAACAATAAAATTGGAATTTTTCATTTTTCCTCCTAAAAATTTTAAATCTGGGCAAAGAAAACAAGGAGAATAACTGCAATTACAAGGGTTACTGCCAGGATTATCATATCAAAATTCAAATTGAGAAGGCTCCACTTACCCCAGCCAGCATCTGCTGCAGCCTTTTTCTTATCTTCTTTTCTTTTCTTTTGCTCTCTTCCAATCTTTTCCTGTTCTTTATCCAATCCTTCAACTGTTTGGATATTTCCTGTAAGATACTGAAAAATCCCTTCAAGCCTTTGGACAAGCCGGAAATGGGGATAGCTTTTTTCCTCAACGCTTTCCCTGCTTAAACCCTTTTCTTCAAGGGCCATTAAACGGGAAAAAAGTATTTCCAGTCGGTTCTTTTCTTTTTCGGAAAGATCTTCTTCTTCCATCATTTTAGCAACCCTCTTGCTAAAATCTTCCACACTCCCAATAAAATCACGAGAGTCCACGTCTTCTTTATCAACAGGTTGCAAAACGCCTTCCCCTGTTAACCAGTCCCAGAAACTTTGCAGATCAGACTCTTTTTCTTCCTTGTTCCCGTAGTCAAGGATAATTTCTAAAAGTTTTCGTTTGTCCTGCTCTTCCGTTACTTTTAAGGCAAACCCTGAAAATAGTTCATCGGTTCCCTTTCCAATTGCATCCACATATCCGTCCAGATGGGTAATAAAAGGCAATCCTTTTTTGTAACCTTCAACCAGGGCTCCACCAAAACCCATCAATCGATTATTAATGAAAAAATAAACTGCTCCAAGGATAGCTCCCAGCCCGCTAATAACCGGGTCAATAAATAACTTTTCAATTGAAACCCAACGGGGTAGATCAATCTTTTTCTTAACCAGGAATAAATTAAGACCTGTTAAACCAAGGCCCATAAGGAAAATTTTAAAAGCTCCCTGTAGATCATAAGCATTAAAAAAATGATAACCGGCAAGCTTATAATCAACAAATTCCCAATCCAGATTAAAAGCTCCCGCAGCCGGGAAAATTATACTTTCCATCGTAAAAGTGGGAAATAGGCCAATAAACAGCATAACCCCAGTTAAGGCAATAAATATTCCCTGAACCAATGGTTTCTCCTTTTCCCCTGAAAAACCGGTTTCCCTGGGGGCAAAGAAAACATTATAAATCAGTTTTATACAATAAGCCGTCGTTCCTGCAGCCCCAATATTAAAAACCGTTTCCGCATAACCGTAAATCACCATTTGAGTTTCGCTTTCCGCAAAAGTAAGGGCATGGTGAATCATGGTTTTGCTGGGATATCCATTGAATAAAGGTAATCCCATTAAACCCGCAGCAGAAACAACTGCAAGTATAGTTGTAACTGGCATTTTCCGCCATAGGTTTCCAAGACGATAAATATTTAATTCTTTAGTCCTTAGGAAAATATACCCCATAGCGAGAAATAGGCTGCCTTTAAAAAGGGCATGGTTTAATACATGATAAAAGGAGCCCAAACCTCCCATAACACCTGTTTCAGCCATTATGGCTCCCCCACCAAGGCCAACCATTATATACCCCGCCTGGCTGACACTACTGTAGGCGAGTATCCTTTTCCCGTTGTGCTCAAAAAAAGCTAAAAGAGATCCCAAAACCATTGTTAATAAACCAAAACCAAGAATTACTTGTCCAAAAGTCAGGGTGGGAGCCATAAGGAAAATCAAGCGAATAATCCCAAAGACACCGCATTTTTTCAAAACTGCCGAGAGGATAGCACTTCCCGGCGCGGGAGCTGCAACGTACCCTTGAGGAACCCAGAAATGAACCGGTACAAGGCCTGCTTTTATTGCAAACCCGAGCAACATACCTCCAATAATAATTAAATCAACTGTAGTGCCTCCAGCAAGAGCTCCAGCCAGTTCACCATACATTAAAGTTCCCAAACGGTGGTAAAGTAAAAAAAGGCCCAAAAGAATGGTTAAACCGCCAAGAACCCCAATATAGATATATTGTTTGCCAGCTCGATGAGCCTCCTGGGTTTCCTCATGAATTACTAAGGGAAATGAAGCAAAGGCCATAATCTCGAAAAAAACGAACATGGTAAATAAGTCCCCGGCCAGAAATACGCCAAGGGTCCCGGTAAGGGATATGAGGGAAAAGAAGAGGAATCGGGTGGAATTATGGCTTTTTTGCATATAATCAAAACTGTAAAGAGTATAAAAAAACCAAAGCCCCAGGGTCATAATGGCCAGAAAAACCCCCATATAATCTGGAGCAAGGACAAATCTAACACCCAGAAACCCCTCCCAAATAAATTCTATTGATTCCCCTAAGGCAACAATAACGGCCCCGATAGCAATTCCTATTGCTCCCAGGGCCAATTTATGCCCGGTCTTAAATACCCTTATTTTAAAAAGGGCGCCAGCTGCCAGAAGGGGAGCAAATATTGCGGTTATAAGCAATGCATTTTGCATGCTCGGCCCGATTGCGTTAACCATTGTATCTACATCCTTCCTTAATGCTGGAAAAGGGCCCGTGCAGAAAATTCGGCAAGAACAAGTGGTAAGTTAACGGGAAGAATATTAAATATGACCAGGCTAAGGGCCAAAATTAGAATAGGAACCAACATACTTGCTCTGACCTCGTCATAACGCAACATGTCCCCATAAAGCACTGTTCCTTCTTCGGGTTTTCTAAAATAGGCCAGGATAACAATTGGCAGGTAATAAAGAGCATTAAGCATACTACTGATTAAAAGGACCACCGCGTACCCCGGCTGTCCGGCATCCAAAGCACCGAGGGCAAGAGCCCACTTACTTACAAAGCCGTTCAAAGGCGGAATACCTATCATTGCCAGGGCCGCAAGAGTAAAGGCCCCCATAGTATATGGCATTTTTCGTCCAACCCCAGCCATCTGGCTAACGTACTTAATGCCTGTTTTGGTAATAATTGCTCCTGCAGTTAAAAAGAGAGTGCTTTTTATAGTAGCATGGCTAACAATGTGAAAAATATCACCAGCCAGGCCACGCTCGGTTAAAAGGGCTCCTCCCATAAGAATATATCCTATCTGGCTGATACTGGAGTAGGCAAGGCGCCTTTTAAGATTATCCTGGACCAGGGCTGCCATTGATCCATAAATTGTTGTAATAGCTGCAAAAATCAAAAGGATAGTGGGCCAACCCGTGTCCTGCATCATTTCAATACCATAAACATTATAGGTTACCCTAATTATTCCATAGGCACCGGTTTTAATCAAAATACCTGAAAGTAATGCACTTGCAGGTGAAGGAGCTACCGGGTGGGCTGCAGGCAACCAGGTGTGTAGCGGAAATAAACCTGCTTTGAAACCAAAACCAATAATAAAAGCGACAAAGGCAATCAGGGAGACAATATTTGCATCGGGAATGATCCCCAAAGAACCAAGATCAAGGGTTCCCGCAAGCTGGTAGGTAATTATTACCCCGGTGAAAACCAGGATCCCACTGAGAATTGTTACCATCAGATACCGGGAGCCAGCTTTAAATGCTTCGGGAGTTTCAGCGTGAATAACAAAAAGGTAACCGGAAAAAGCCATAACCTCATAGAACAAGAAAAATGTGTAAAGATTCCCTGAAAGGAAAACCCCCAGGGCACCGGCAAGGGTAAAAACATGGACAGGGAAATAGCGGTTTGGGGCATGGTCATCCTTAAGGTATTGTAAACAATAAATTGAGGCCAAAAGCCACACTCCTGCTGCAACAACAGCAATTAAAAAACTTAGGGTATCTACCCTGAATGTAATGGTAAAAGGGTACATGGCCACCAGGTAATTTGCAACAAGGGTTTCTCCCCGGAGGACAAAAAACCCTAAAAAGGCCATTACCGCAAAAGTAAGGGCAGTCCCGCTAATAAAAATCCAATTGCGTAACAAAAAAGATTTCTTTTGGAAAATCCCGACCAAAGCAGTGAAAATAATTGGTATTAAAACGACCAGTCCCGGTAAATGCGAATATGTTTCTACTCCCTGTACCATCCCAGTTGCCTCCTCCTGTTAATTCGTAGTGTTTTTATTATTGACCCAAAAGATGCTGGGCCGCGTCTGAAGCAATTTGTAGGGGAACAAAAGGTAATAACCCTAAAATAATTATTCCCGCAGCCAAAATTACAATAGGCAAAATCAAGGTAATAGGCGCTTTATCAATTTGTGTTTCTTTTTGCGAGTCTCCTCCCAAAAAGGCCTTTATTAAAACAGGCAGGTAATAAAGACCATTTAACAGACTACTTAAAATAATAACAAGCAAATACATTAATCCGGCTAGACCACCATATTCCAAAGCACCTAAACTTATATACCATTTGCTAATAAACCCATTTAGCATGGGAATCCCCACCATAGCAAAAGCCCCAATCCCAAAACAAATCATAGTAATTGGGAATTCTTTACCCACTCCTCCTAGTTCATCAATATTGCTGGTCTTTTTCTGGTAAATAATAACTCCGCAGCAAAGGAACATCATCGATTTGATTAAAGCATGGTTAAGAATATGCAGAACTGCTCCGGTTACGCTAAATCCAGTTACAAGACTGAGTCCCAGGAATATGTACCCGATCTGGGCAACGCTTGAATAGGCAACAAGCCTTTTAATATCCTTTTGGTTTAAAGCCATTATTGAACCCATTATAATTCCTGCAACTGCCATAATCTTCAATATCGTAAAAAGGGGGGTTGTAGAAAGCATTTCAATTCCATATAAGTTAAAAAGAACCCTGGTCAGGCCCACAATATAAACCTTAGCGGCAAGGCCTGCAAGAAGGGCGCTTGAAGGCGAAGGAGCATAAGAGTAAGCATCTGGAAGCCAGACATGAAGGGGGAAAAGTGCTGCCTTAACTCCAAAACCAACAATAAAAAAAGCCTGTGCCAAAAGGGCAACTCTGGGATATTCCTGGATAGCATTAATTACTTCTTGACCGGCAAAAGTCATATTCAAGTGCCCGGTTATCATATAAATCAGGGCAATCCCAAAAAGAATTGGACCAGAACCAAGAGCAATCATAATCAGGTATTTAAAGCCTGCTTCAACAGCCAACCGATTATTCCGAATAGCTACCAGGGCGGGACCGCAAAGAGAAACAATCTCAACCATAACGTACATGTTAAAGAGATCATTTGTAATTACCATCCCCACCATTGCCCCGGCTATCAACAAAACAAGGGTATAAAACCAACCTCTCAAAGCATAATTAATTTCCCTTTGAATATGCCGCCAGGCAAAAACAAGAACCAAAAATCCAATCCCGGTAACTATAACAGCCATATAGGCCCCTAGAAGATCTGCAACAATTTCTATCCCCCAGGGCGGAGCCCAGTTTCCCAAATGATAGTGAATATTCCCTTCCTGGACAACCCGAAAAAGCAATATTATCGAAAAAACATGGGAAAGCCCCATTAAAAACAGGGATATATAAGGAATTAGCTGGTTTTTAAAGCGGCCAACTATGGGCATAATAAAAGAACCCAAAAGGAGTTGAACCACAATTAGAACCGGTAACTGATATATCATTCTCTTTCTCCTCGCAGCATAACAATTTCATCAGCATCCAGGGTTCCATAAAACTGGTAAAGTTTTACCATTAAGGCAAGGGCAAATGCAGTTATACTAACCGAAACAACAATACCTGTTAGGATTAAGGCTGACGGGAGGGGATTCATGTAGGGGCCTCCTTCTGCCCCTCGCCCCATTATCGGAGCCTGGCCCCCCTCAACATAACCCAGGGCAACAAAAAACAGAAAGATTGATGTTTCCATTATGTTAATCCCAATAATTTTCTTTAAAATATTGGAATGGCTTAATGTAGTATAAAAACCAACCATAAAAAGAATAAGGGCATAATAAAAAAAGTAATTCTGGCCCAGGGCAATAATTGCTTCGGCCATCCTTAATCCTCCTCAACAAGTGAATAATAAAGGCTAACAACAGTTACTGCAACTTTAATTCCGATTCCAAAAGAAAGCAGGGGAATTAAGCCTCCACTGATTAAATACCCAGGAGTGCCAAGGGGAATTCCAATCTGGCCATTGGTAAGAAAGTTACCCCCAACCATAATCCCCAAAAGCCCAAGGGCAACATACCAGATAGCGCCCAAACTTTCAAACAATGATGCCCGTTCATGGGAAAGTTTTTCCAAACCCTGAGAAGCGTCAAAGGTAAGGGCATACAAAACCATGCTGGCCGCAACAATAGTGCCTCCAGCAAACCCCCCCCCCGGACTCAGCCTCCCCCCGGACTCAGATGGCCCGCGGTAATTACGTAAAACCCATACACCTGAATAAAGGGAATAACAAATCTAACTACTATCTTTAGAATCAGGATCTCCTGCATCCTCATCGGTTAAACCCCTTTCCCTGTCTTCAGGACAAATAACACCTAAACGCAA
>SL_5KL_010_SEDDRAFT_10000132_pt1 | contig 43323 bp, 39 predicted proteins | sample SodLakKL_010_SED_FD_9118 | JGI IMG/M metagenome (IMG submission 9118)
TTTCGAGCCGATCGCCGTCGATACCGTACTCGACGGTAAGTGTTAGCTGGCGGGGACCGGGATCCGCCTGTCCGCTGACGTCGGCATCGAAGCTGAGCGCGGCCGTCTCGTTTTCCTCAAGGTCGTCGACGGCAACGCTGGGTTCACCGATATCGATCCGCTCGGAGGTCGGCTCTGCGCGGACGACGGGCGTTTCGACATCCTCGGGGCCGGTGTTTTCGAGCGTGGCGGTGATCGTTCCCTGTTCGCCGACTTCGAGTGTGCTGTCGAGATCGGTGATCTCGAAGGTTTGGTCCGCCGTTGGCTCGACCGCGGTTGCCAGTGTGGGCGATTCCCGCAGAATGCCGTCTTCGTTCTCGTAGATGACTTGCAGTTCGAGCAAGTAACTCTCGACGCTCACATCGGGGTCAATCCGTGTATCGAACACCACTGTCTCGGTTTCGTCGCTGTCGAGATCACCGAGAAACGCGGCCGAACTCGGCGAGTCCGTGTTGCGGTCGGCTTCGTTGTCATCCGGTGGCTGTTCGTCCGACTCTTGCCCATCAGGCTGTGGACGGTCAGCGGCTCCGCCGTTGGCCGGACCAACAGTGACTCCGCCCGTAGGCGAGCTGGCCGTAACACGGACAGCCTCCGCGTCGTCGCTGCCGACGTTTTCGAGATCGACTTCGACGGTGCCGTCGGTGCCGATCTGTGCGTCTGTTTCGACATCGTCGACTTCGAACTGCGAGCTGGCTCCGAGTTCGACGTCGACATCAAAGTTATCGGTATCACTCTGGTCGACTGCATCGCCGCTGTCATCGTAGCCGGTATAGCGGTAGCTCACCTCGACGTCCAACTCACCGTCATCACCGTCGGCATCAGCCGGTGCGGTGACCGACACCGGGACGGTTGCGATGTCGCCGGGCGGAATCGAACCAACCGTGCTCTCGCCGCTGTCGACCGTCAGTGGGGCATCATCGTCGTCGACGGCCACGCTTACGCCACGGGCGGTCGCCGTTTCGTCGTCGAGCTGCGTGCCGGCTTCGATCTCACCGGTGTTGAGAATCACGAGCTCGACAGTCGTCTCCGCGCCGGCCTCAACAACCGGTTCAGCCAAGAACACGTCGAGTTCCGGCTCCGAGACGGTCTGGTTGGGTGTCTCGAAAACGTCATCTATCAACAGTGTTGTCTCCGGTGGCGTCGCCGCCGGCTCAGTGTCGACTGGCTGCAGTGGTTCGCTGTCGGCCGTGACGATACCGCTCACAGCGATAGCCATCGCACAACCAACAAAAAGGCCGACCAACAAGATCTCCCGACGCTTCGGCCTGTTCATCTGTGAGGACTCCGGCTGCTACGAACGGCTAACTGGTTGCAGTCGACAGAATCGAAACGGGCGAGCCCATCCATATCAGATAGCTTCTCAACCATGCCATAAATGATTTATTCATAACAAATTGAATGCGTATGAAGTTCCGTTTATACAGACAATCCAACAGCAATCCGGCCTGTGGCTGGCGGTTTTTGCGACGCGCCGCGTTACTGTCAGGGATGAATCTGGTCTGGCCACAGTACTGTGGGTACGCTTGCATTGTCACTCTGCGTTGAGAACCGTTGCAATCGTTGCAATCGCATGCAGGCAAGCGGGTGATGCGTTCAGAAGTGCTTACTTACTGCCTCAGTAATCTGAGTAAAACGACGCTATGCAGGACAGCCGGTAAATTACTCCGTACCATTTTCAGCAGTAACTAACAATGACGGTGCGGGGTGACCGTCCATATGGATGACCCGAATGTTTGAACTGACCGGCTTCCAGCGAGACCTGTTGTACGTCATTGCAGGTCTCGGTCGACCTTCCGGTCAAATGGTCCGCCGCGAAATCGAAAAGCACGTCGACAACGTCAACCACGGCCGACTGTATCCCAACCTCGATACACTTGTGGAGTACGGCCTCGTCGAGAAAGGCCGCCATGACCAGCGAACGAACTACTACGAACTCGCACCCGAAGGCCGCGAGTTGATCGAACAGCGCCGCGAGTGGGAAGACGAGTACGTCGCCGCACCCGCAGAGTAGCTTCTCAGCGGCTCAATTTTATTGACTCACCGCAAGTGTGGTCGACTCGACGAGTTCCTTAGCTCGTTCAAACAGCCGATCGGCAGCCGCAGGCTCCGGCGCATCAGCCGTAATCCGAACAACTGGTTCGGTCCCGCTGGCACGGAGCAAAAACCACCCGCTGTCGGTTTCGATTCGGATGCCGTCGGTGGTATCGATTCGGCTGTACTCGCCGTTGAGCCGGCGTCGAATCCGGTCGATGGCATCGTATTTCGCGTTGGCATCGAGACATGCCCTCCGTGTAGTGTGTTGACCGCGAAACTGACCGCACTGCTCGGACAACGGACCGCGATCTCGAACCAGCGCGAGCAGTTTACAGGCAGCCAGATGACCGTCTGGACACCGAGTGTGATCGCCCCAGATCCACAGCCCGCTGGGCTCGCCACCGAAAACGATCTGTGAGTCGTCCATCGCCTCGGCGACTGCCATCTCTCCGACTGCGGTTCGGACGACCTCACTTCCCGCTGTGCGAACTGCCCGCCCGACACGCGAACTGGTGTCGACAGTCAGTGCAACGCGGCGGCCGGCGTCGGCGGCCTCAACAGCAAACAGCGCGAACAGCACGTCACCGGGGATGAACGCTCCCGTTTCGTCGACCGCGAGCATCCGATCGGCGTCCGCATCGTGGGCGATGCCGACATCAGCATCAGTCGACTGGACGACGCGACCCAGCCGTTCACAGGTTGTGGCTGTCGGCTCGGGCGGTCGGCCCGGAAACGTCCCATCAGGGTGGCTATTGAGCGTCAGCACCTGACAGCCCAACTCGTCGAGCACGTCGGCGGTCAACCGCCCGGCTCCGTTGCCGAGATCGACAACTGCTGACATCCCAGCCATCGAGTCAAAGATCGAACGAAGCTGTCGACGGTGATGGTCACGACAGCTACCGTGTCGGCTTGTTGAACCGATCTTGTCGGCCGGTACCGGCGAGGCAGTCCCTGCGTTAGCCCGGCGGACGAGGCTGCGATACTCGTTGCGAGTAAGTGCGCGACTTTCGGCAGTCCAGAGTTTAAAGCCGTTGTCGCCGGCCGGATTGTGCGAGCCGGTGATTGCCACGCCGAGATCCGCCCCAAGCCACGAAATACTGCGGGCAATCGTCGGCGAGGACTCAACGCCAACTCGGACGACCGCCCCGCCGCACTCTTCGATGCCGGCAACCAGGGCGCGCTCTAACAGTCGACCGCTGGCTCTGACATCTCGGCCGACCACAACTGTTGTTGCTTGTGATCCAAGCGCTCTCCCGAGCCGTATCGCCAGATTTGTTCCAATGGTGTCACCAACAGGACCACGGATTCCGCCCGTTCCAAACATGGACTGCTACTGTCGACTCTTCGGCTTGAGTATAGGGTTCATACTGCGAGTAAGGCCACCACCTACTGAGTCCCAACAGCGTTAGGGTGGGTCCCGCAGTCGCTGGCGAGAAACCGATCACAACATAACAGAATAGGAGACAATTGCAGCCGCCCTCAAACCGACTCCCGTCACCCGTAGGGGTCGACTACTCGACGGTGACGCTTTTGGCGAGGTTGCGCGGTTTGTCAATCGAGCGTTCGAGCCGGTTGGCCACGTGATACGAGAGCAACTGAAGTTGGACGTTCGCCAGCAGGCCGTTCAGCTCCGGTGTCGAACCCGGAATCGAGACGAAATCGTCGGCGGTCGCAGCGACCTCGTTGGCGTCTTCAGGAGCGATCGCGATTACTCGTGCGCCACGCGCTTGGACCTCCCGAACGTTGTTCAGCGTTTTTTCGTCGTGATCGCCGGTAAACACCGCAATAACGACCGTATCGGGTGTGACTAACGCCAACGGACCGTGTTTCAACTGGCCGGCCGCAAAGCCTTCGGCGTGCTCGTAAGTGATCTCTTTGAACTTCAGCGCACCCTCAAGGGCGACCGGATGGGCGATCCCCCGGCCAATAAAGAAGTGTGCATCCATTCCCTGGTACTTTCGTGTCAACTCGGCGGTCGGGTCCGCATCCAGAATTGACTCGATCTGTTCGGGCAGCGCGCCCAGAGAGCCCAGTAGCTCGCCTGATAACTCGCTTGGCTCGCCGGTGATATCCCGGTGAAGACGCTCTGAAAGAAGCGCCAACGCGGTCACCTGCGAGGAAAACGTCTTGGTTGCAGCAACACCGATTTCAGGGCCTGCCCGAATGTAGAGCACATCATCGGTTTCGCGGGCGGCCGTCGAGCCGATCACATTTGTCAGCGCAAGCGTTCGCGCAGGTGTGTCATGCAGTCGACGAAGCGATTCGAGCGTGTCAGCGGTTTCGCCGGACTGCGTCACTCCAATGACCAGTGTTTCGTCGTCGACCGGCATCGGGTTCGAGGCGTACTCGCCGGCTCGATGGGCGTACGCCGGGATACCACGCTGACCGAGCAAATGACAGCCGTACAGTGCGGCGTGATATGAGGTGCCGCAGGCGACAAATTCGACCCGCGAGATGTCGCTGAAATCACCTGGCTCGAAGTCATCGAAGCTGATCGATTCGTCTTCGGGGTCGAACCGGCCGTGGATCGTCTGGTTAAGTGAGGCGGGCTGTTCGTGGATTTCTTTGAGCATGTAGTGGTCGTATCCCGACTTTTCGGCGTCTTCGGAGGACCACTCGATGGTATCGATCGGCCGGTCGACGGCGGTCGCCGACCGATCAAAAATCCCGTGCGACTCGGGCCGTAGTACAGCAACGTCCTCGTTTTTGAGGTAGATCACCTGATCGGTGAACTCGATAAACGCGGGCACATCACTCGCAAGGAAGTACCCGTCATCAGCAAGGCCAACGACGAGTGGCGAGCCGTTTCGGGTCGCAAAGATCGCATCGGTGTCCTCGACAACCATCGCCAGCGCGTAGCTGCCTTCGAGTCGATCGACCGCGTCCATGAACGCATCGAACGGTTCAGCACCGGCTTCGAGGAACTCTTCGACGAGATGCGGGACGACCTCGGTGTCAGTGTCGCTGGTGAACTCCCGACCGCGACCTTTGAGCTCCTCGCGGAGGACGTCGTAGTTCTCGATAATCCCGTTGTGGACAACCGCCACCCGATCGGTCGAGCCAGTGTGTGGGTGCGCATTGGCATCGGTCGGTGGACCGTGGGTACTCCAGCGCGTGTGGCCGATCCCGATTGGGCCGGTTGGCTGTTGTCGGTCGACGATTGCTTTGAGCTTCGCGGCCTCGCCTTCGCGTTTGAGCACGTCGATGCCGTGGCCGTTTTTAACCGCAAGACCGGCCGAATCGTAACCGCGGTACTCCAGGTTTTCGAGACCGGCCATCAGTTCGCCGACTGCGTTACCCGAGCGGATCCGACCAGTAATGCCACACATCAGTCGACCCTCCAAGAAGTAGGTTTGTGGCGTGGCTCGGAGCCCGATAGTTGCATAGCAGTTCTTCGTCGTCGTGAGCGTCTGTACAGAAGGTCCATAGCTTTGGGAGCGAGTGTTTGAACAGGGGTTCTCAACAGGCTTTCAGGACTCCCAACGGGCTTTGTTATAGGTCCATTGTCACCAGCCACATGCAAATGAACACCGAGTAGGCGTTGTATACCAAAGCCGTACAGACAGTTTCGTCGTTGATGTCGCTCACTGTTTGGAGACTAGCAATCAGATAAAAGCTGTCAGACGGCTGTAGTCGCTACAGCGGGTGTGCGCGATTAGGCGACCGAATGGTGCGCCGTTCCCAGTAGAACGAATCCAAGCAGTGACAGACCGAACACCACGCTCAGCGCGCTTGGCACCGCAACCACCGCGGCTGCGAACAGCGCGAGACTAAACGTCGTGTGGCCCAGATAGTACGTCGACCACGGCCGCTGCTGTTCGTCGTCGGTGTCCAAAAACGGATACAGCTGCTCGGCGTTCTCTCCGAGTGCGACTGTTCCACGGTCTCCATTGAAATCGATAACGTCCGTGTCATCCATCTTCGGCAGGTGACACTGATAGAGACCAACATACACCCGTTTTCGCTCCTGTGAGGAGAGTGCGGTTTCGGGTTTGTCGTTTTCGATAGCCGCGATGTGTTCTGCAAGGTCGCTCAGTGAGACGGTTTCGGGGTTCTCACAGAGGAATTTCAGTACTCGTCGACGGCGTTCGTTTTTCAGGACTTCAAATACCAAATCCAACGACAGCGGCTCGGCTGTCGCGGGTTCAGGTTCAGCGGTCTGTGCTGAATCGGTTGATGTGTGTGTACGTTGCGTCTGGTGGGTTTCTGTGGGGGCTGTTTGTGAACTCATGTGTCACGGGGGTGTGAAGATCGGTAGCTCACGTGGGGTCGTGAGGCGACCGATGGTTGTACCGTGCGATCTCTACAGTCGACAGTGCTACCGAGTCGGTGGCTATGTCACTAGTCGGGACGCGAGATAGTAGCCAGCGTTGACCACTCGTAGGCTGTGCCTATGTTGGGCCAACCAACGCTGAGCGGCGTATGGCAGTGACTACGCTCGTCCGGACCGACACCAGCAGACGAGAGGATGGCGGGTGGAGACGGCTCGCAGGCGCCGTTTGGCGGCCACCTTTGTCGACTTGGGGACACTGTCGAACTGTGGGGGTATTGCATCGGTGTGTAGCTGTGCAAATGTGTATAGTGAGACAAGTTGTATAAATCTCACGTATGGTTTACTGATACTTTGCTGCCGTAAGAACCCCCTACCACCCAACAATGAGTGTGATATACTATCACATTATCACGCCCGTATTACTCACAGTAGAATGGTAGCAACAGGCTACTTTGGTTCAATAAGCGTGAGTTCCGCTCAGCATAGATTGAAGCCCAGATTGAAGCTCGACCTGTGGCTCATAGCCAAGCAGCGTTCGTGCATTCGACAGCGCTGCCCGGCTTCTGTCGATATCTCCCGGCCGTGGGTCGGTATGCCTGATCGGGACATCGGTGTCGACGAGATCACGAATCGTTTGGGCCAACTCCAGTATTGTTGTTTCAGTGCCGGTTCCGATGTTATATGCCCGGCCGGTGTGTGGTGTAACTCCTGCAGCGAGGTTGGCCCGAACGATATCCGAGATGTGAACGAAGTCACGAGTCTGTGTTCCCTCTCCGTGTACTTCGAGGGGTTCGCCGGCCCGCGCCCGCTCGACGAACGCATCGATCACACCGCTGTAGTCGCCACGTTGGCCGGCTCCATAGACGTTGAAATACCGCAGTGCGACGGTTGGAAAGTCGTACTGTTGGCCGTAGACGCGAACGTAGTGGTCGGCTGCGAGTTTATCGACCGCATACGGTGACAGCGGCGTGGGTGGTTCGTGTTCGTCGACCGGCAGCGTTGTTGGATCGCCGTAGGTCGCACAACTCGATGCAAACACGACGCGCGTGCCGTACTTGCGGGCGACATCAAGCAGTGATACCGTCGCAGCAACGTTCGTCTCGTGGCTCTCGATGGGTCGTTCTAGTGAGTCTTCAATGCTGACGATAGCTGCTTGGTGGTAGACGATGTCGACCGTCTCAAGCAGCGTTTCGAGCAGTGATCGATCTCGAACGTTGCCGTGGTAAAACTCGACATCGGCCGGCAGCGCCGCCCGATCAGCAGGTGAGGCGCTGTCAAGAACGCACACCTCGTTTTCGTCCGCCAGTGCGGCGGCGAGATGGCTCCCGATAAAGCCCGCACCGCCGGTGATCAGAATCGATTTGTCAGTCGGCCCGTGTGCGCTGTCGACCGTTGTCACTGCCTCGTCCGTGTTGTTCGGCATGCCGTGATCACTCATTGGGGCGACCAGACTGCCAATACGGTTTGTAATATACACACTGTCAGCTAGCAGGCACCCGTTTACTCTGCCGACAGTGGCTCGAAGTAGTGATCGACGGCGTTGTGCTGTCGCCGACACTGTTCGTCGACGATGTCGGCCATCGGTTGGTGCTCAGCATGCCACAGTCCCGGATGGACAAGTAGCTGGAACGTTTCTGGCAGTCCGTTTGGAAACGGTGGCTCAGCCGTCCATTTGTGGGCGGAATCCGAGAAATACCCGATCTCACTGAAAAACGGCGGCGAATAGGTGTTGGTAAAACTCTCATAAGAGCGATCAAGCACCCAGCGCGGAGGGATATGAAACGATGCGGTCGATATCTCCCGCTCAAGTAGTCGACTCAACAGCGTTAATTCGTCGTCAACTTTGGCCGCAACCGACTCGTGGTGTGGGTCGTCGTCGGCCGCCCAGTAGGCATGGGTATCGAAATGCAGTGCGATGTCATGGCCCAATTTCGCGATGCGCTGCAGAATGCGGACGTTCCGTGGCCGTAGCAGGTCGTAGGCTGGTGCACCCAGCAACACACAGTAGGTCGACTGGACGTCGAGTTTGTGTTCGCACTCGGCCATCGCCAGCGCGCGGTCGATCGAAAGGTCGACATCGTGTCGCAACAAGAGTTCGCCTGCAGCAGGCAGCTTTTTTCGATTGAACGACGAAAACTCATAGCCGGCCGCCTGAAGCGACCGAAGCAGCGTTTCGTAGGTATCCAGTCGGTAGGCAACTGTATCGAGGTCGGCCGGTGAATCGACGCTGTCAGTCATCGGTGCTTGTGGTCAGGTGCTGTTTCTGTTCGATGCCGTCGACGCGGTCGTGCTCGCCTGTCGAATCGAAGACCATCCCTCCCTTAGGCTGCCAGCTTTCGGCTTCCCAGTCGGTGACCAGTACCGAGCCATCGGGTGTCGAAACCACAAACTCGCCGGTGTCAAACGCTGCAAGAATCTCGCCGGCGTCGGCATCGAATCCGAAATCCGTCGAAAACGGTCGCACCGACCAGATGTTGATGCGCTCGCCGTCATGGAACGTAAAGGCACCCGGATACGGGCGAGTCACTGCCCGGACGAGATTGTAGATGTCGTCCATCGGCTCAGACCAGTGAATCTCGCCGTCATCTGGCGTTCGCTTGGGATAATANGTCGGCTCGCCGCTTTGGNTTTTGAACTCGTGTTCGCCGCGCAACACGGGGGCGAGCACATCCAGCAGCATCTCCTCGATAGCGAGAGTTACCTTGTAGTACAGCGACTGAATCGTATCGAACCGGGTGATATCGAACTTCCGGGTTGCGGCGACACCGCCGGCGTCGACATTGGCATCAAGCCGGATAATCGACAGCAGAAACCGGTCGAGTTCCTCGATAAGCGACCAGTTGAGCGGAGATCGACCCCGCCCTTTCGGCAGTCCGAACGCGCTGCCGTGATTACCGAGTACCCCCTGAGAGAACGTCTCAAGAATTTCGCCTGGAATAATCCGGTTCCACCCGTTGACGATCATGAGATCAGCCTCAAGTGCTTCGAAAAATTCGACATCCGAGTCGTCCATGCTGTAGACGTCTGGATAGTAGATCGGAATGTCGTGTTCGTCAGCAATCGGCGCGAAGTCGGTGTACTTCGCGACGCCTGCCTTTCGTCCCATTTCGGGAGTAATCGAGACGAGCTGGCTGATCGGCACACCTTCTTCTAAGAGTGTCTCCAGAACGTGGTGGCCGGGTGTCGAAACGCTCGTATAGACGATTGTAGCCTCGTCAGGTATGTCCATGCTATCGGCCTACTCGCAGACCGACTGCTTTGTTATACTGTGGCCAATCGCGTTGTTCGGCTGATAGTCGACCCCTACGGTCGCCCAGTAGTGGCAATCTCCAGCTGAACTGATCGTTATCCCGAGAGTCTCTGGTAGGCGCGCTTTGCTAACTGCATCTGCGGGCCGCTGGATTCGATTGTGTAGTATGGCTGTAAGGACGCCCCAAACTTGCTTTTGTACTTGCAGAACCGGTCGGTGTTCGCGCCGACGAGATCGTACGCCCCGACCGTCTCGACTGGTGGCTTTTCGATGATATCTTCGATAATTTTCCAGTGGAGGTAGCTGTTGACAGTTGTTCCGTTATATTCACCGCGCGCACCGCCTTGCCAGAAGTAGGCCGCATCGTTCGAGTACAGGACGGTTATCCCACTCAGAAACTCACCAGTCGGTGTACGAACGACATAATTGCGGGCTCGCTCGTCAAGCGCCTTGAATAGATCTCGCACGTACTCCCATGACATCGACAGCCGATCGCCCTGTTGGTCGTAGCGTGCTTTGGTCTGTTCGTACACCGCCTGTGCGCCTTCGACCCCCTCGGTTTCTACGGTCACATCGAGATCACGGACACTGTTGATCTCTCGTCGAAGGCTTTTGCTGCAGTTCGAAAGCAACTGCTCGGAGGTACTATCGGAGACATCGAGTCTGTACGTAAAGGAGGTCGTAATCTCGAACTCACGCCACCGATACGGTCGTGGATCGGTGTAGGCCGTATTCCCAACTATTCGGAACAGCGTTCGCGAGCTTTCAAGACCGAGTTCGTCAACCACCGCCGCAGCAAACCGGCGATTAAGCCGCTCCTGTTTACTGCGTTTCGGGCTGGCGGGCATCAAGATTGGCCCCAACCGCGGCACACCCAGGCTGGGTGGCGGCGAGGTGACGACCGTTCCGACAGATCGCTGCTGGACAAAAAGTGGGAGCAGTCCAACCGGGTTCTGGCCGTTGTAGCCTGCAAACAGCCGAAGCTCGCCACTGGCGTGCTCATCGAGGACGCCCAAGGCGTCTGCGGTATGAAATGGTTCGAAGCCACTCCGGGGCAGTGCGGCGTCCCACTCTGAGAGAGGAAGGTGTTCAAGACGCATGAAATCGACCGAACAAACCACCGAGAACCGTTTTGTTAGTCCCTGACTATCGTCGCTGAGCGGCAGTAATCGGTAGTTCAGGATGCTCAAGTCGATCGTAGAGCTCGCCCGGCGAGCCGACCCAGCCACCCAACTCCTGGGCGCGAACGATAATGCGGCGGTACAGTTCGGTGTAGTTCGGAAAATCGAGCTCACTGAAAAAGCGTGGATGCCACAGAATCGTCATCACGGCCTCATTTTCGGCGGCTTCGTTGAGAATCTGTTCGCACTCACGCCAGGAACCTTCGAGATCACCTTCGACATTCGGCAACGCCAACTCCATAATCGTCAGCGGGAACACGACGAACTCGTCGTTTAGCGGTCGTTTCGGCCCGTAGCCGTGATCGAATCCGTATCTATCCGACGAGCCGAGACTGCAGTCGTAATCGAGTCCGATCTCTCGGTGGTGCTCCCACGTTTCGGGAATCGAGAGATTCAGATAATGTTGTCGACCACCCTGAATCGGTTTGCCGAGAATGCGATCAAGCGTGCGCTTTTCGGCGGCCAGTCGCCGACGGTCGGTCGGTGATTCGTACGACCCATGTAAGCCGATCTCCCAGCCTCCGGCGTCCAACTCGGCGATGAGGTCGACGATGCGCTTGTCGTCAACGTCGTATCGACCGCCGAACAGCCGCCAGCTGTCTTTGCTGATCCACTCGCGTGGTGGTCGGTCTCTGAACAGTCGTTGTTCGTTCAGAAAATAAAACGCTGATCGAACGCCCAGATCGGCTTCAAGATCCATGATCTCCTCGAACGTCCAGAACGTGTTCGTCGTTGGCAACAGCGACCGGAGATGGGCGGGATCACGGTCTCGGAGGGCGTACGCTACCGAATGAAACGTTTTGTACGGTCTGTCGACATCGTGGGTCAGACAGAGTGCGAAGGTGTGGTCCTCAATCATAGTCGATCAGGGCTTGAGCTGAAGGCCGTATTTAACCACGTTCGTGGCGGCGTCTTTGGTGCGTTCGGCGAGCAGTTCGGCGTACGATCCTGCCCAGCGGTTGGGATGGATTAGCAGACAGCCACGGTCGATTTCGCCGGTCGAGAGCAACTCGATGAGTTCCCATGTCGAATCGACTTGCACCTGCTTGTCGCCTTCGCCCATTGTGTGGTCTTTCACTTTAAGCGGTCCGTCCTCCCAGGTTCGACCAGTATCCGAAAAGTAGGTCACTTCAGAGAAATCCATCGAGAGGTAGGCTTCGCCTAACAAGTCGTAGTCGGCGTATACTCGGTTGCCTTTCCACATGTCACGGTTGTCGTGAGCCGTCAGTGGGTTGCCGTGCATACAAACAGTGTCGACCGAACAGAGCCGACGGAAACGCCGGAGGTTTCGGTCAAACGAGTCGTGGGCAGCCTCGATATCGCCGTCGGCAGTATCGAGATCTTCGTAATGATAGCCGACTTCGTGTCCCAACTGCTCGGTTTGTTGGATTAGCTCCGGCCGGAATGTTTTGGAGATAATCCGGTAGTAGTACGTCGTTTGAATATCTCGGACCGCCTCAATGCGCGCCATCTGTAGGGCNTTCATCGGCTTTCGGTCGACGTCATGTCGAACAATCAAGAACCGTTCCGGAAGTGATTCGGTGCTGAGGTACTCTCGGACGGTAAGGAACTCGTAGCCCGCATCGAGACCGGCATCCAGAAGCGACGCATAGGCCTCGTCGCTGAAATCCGCCGGCATTAGTCGCCTCCTCCATCGGTGGCCGGCCGATTAGCTGTCTCTGGNATGTACGTTTGGGATTCGATGTCGAACGCGCCGCGACCGCCAACCGTGTACACCGTGTGTCCGACTGTCTCTGAATCGAGGACGGCGCGCGTGTCGACTACGACAGGATCCTCGAAGGCATCCCAATCGATTGCCGAAAACTCCTCGTGTGCAGTAACAAGGACGATGCCGTCGTAGGTGGTCTCATAGCAGCTCTTAAGCGAAACTGGAGTAGCCTCGAACTCCTTGAAAGACTCAAGCAGTGGGTCGACGATCTCAACGTTCGCACCGTTGGCTGCCAGCGTTTCGGTGAGTCCAATTGCGGGACTCGCACGGGTTTCTGCAACGCCAGCGCGGTACGTGCCGCCAAGAACCAACACCGTCGCATCGCCGAGCGTGGTCGATCGATCGGCAAGCATCGAGGTAAGTTTCCCGACAACGAAGGCGGGCATCTCGTCGTTGACGTTGCGTGCGGTGCGCAACAGCGGACTCTCGGCGTCGTATTCGCCGAACAGAAAGTACGGATAGTACGGGATGCAGTGGCCGCCGACACCGGGTCCGGGCCGCAGAATGTCACACTCATCTTGAGTGTTGGCGACTGCGATGGCTTCGCGGACATCGATGCCGAGATCGTCGGTGTAGGTCGCCAACTCGTTGGCCAGCGCGATGTTGACATCACGGTGGACGCCCTCGAAGACTTTGACCGCTTCGGCAGTTGTCGCATCGGAGGTGCGAATCACGTCGTTCGACGTTAACTGATCGTAGACGAGTGCGGCCGCCCGCGTGCTTTCGTTGTCGACGCCGCCGACGATTTTCGGCCACGAGCCGCGGATATCTCGGATCGCGCGGCCGCTTTTGGTTCGTTCCGGACAGAACGCAAGGCCGAACTCGCCGACCGACAGTCCGCTTTCGGCCGCTAACAGTGGCTCGATCACGTCTTCGGATGTCCGTGGTGGCACCGTCGATTCGATAACGACCAGGTCACCAGCGTTGAGTCCGTGGGCAATGTCTTCGGCGACTGATTTGACGATCCGCAGATCGGCGGTCCCCTCGTCGGTGAGTAGCGTTGGAACGATCACGACGTGAAGCCGGGCGTCGACGGCTGCGGCCGCGGGCTCCGAGACGGCCTGTAGCGAGCCATCGTCGACGGTTCGTTCGAGTAACTCGGCCAAGCCGGGTTCGCCGTCGACGTGAGATTCGCCCGCGTTGACCGACTCGACAACCGCGCTGTCGACGTCCGCGCCTGTAACGCGACCAGTACGATCCGCATAGACAGCCGCAAGCGGTAGGCCCATCTTACCGAGGCCGTAGACGGCCACTGGAACCCGTCCGTTGAGCAGTGCCTCGCGCTGGGCGGCTTCGTCGAGTTCGCTTCCGTACAGACCGATATCATCTTCGATTGCCATTAAATATCATTGCCTCCCTGCAGTGGCTTAGGCAGCGGTCGATGGACTGCTGGTGTGCCGACCGCAAGCGTGTTCGGCGGTACGTCGTCGGTTACGACCGCACCGGCCGCAACGAACGACCCTGAACCGATAGCGACCCCGGGGAGAAGTGTTGCGTTTGCACCAACTGAGACGCCGTCTTCGAGAATCGGCCCCGTTAGTCCGACATCCGTGCGGATTGGATACGGATCATTAGTCAACACCGCATGTGGGCCTAAAAAGACGTTGTCACCGATTGTCGACGCGCTGGGGACATACACACCGGTCTGCATGCTGACCCGATCTCCGACCGTCGTCCGTCCGTCGATCACCGTATTGGTGCCGACAGTAACGTCGTCACCGATTGTGGTTTGCTCGCGGACGAGAACGTTGTGTCCCGTCTGAAAGCGGTCGCCGATTTGTACGTCTGGATAGATAACCGATCCCGACCGAATCGTCGCCTCGTGGCCGACTGCTGGCGGTGATCTGTCTTCGGTGTCGACAAGCCGGACATCCGGCTGGATCTCGCAGTTCTGTCCGAGCTGTGGTTCAGTGCTCATTACGGCCCTCCGTGCGGCAACGAGCGGCTGTTTGTGCGTGCTGTGGTTTGGGGTGAGTTGTGTCGTACATAAGTAACCCACGAGTGACTGAGCGTGGAACTGGTGTATGCTTCAGAAAGCGGTTGCTTTGTTATGTGATCCTTTCTACCCGTCACAGATGAGATCTGCACTCGCAGCCACTGCCTTCGGCAGGCCAGTCGAATCGGCCTGCTCCTTGGTGAGGCCAAAAGACAACGGTAGGTACCCACTACTTAGCTGGTCGACTCGTTTGGCTATAGCTACAATCTTGCTGTCCGGATTCGACTCACTGTGCAGTGTTGGACTCTGTCGACTCGACCGTCTGACTGAGACACAATCCGGTTAGCTGATGGGTTTCCTGTGTGGAAAACAATGCAAAGCCAAGCATAACAAAGCGTCACTAATCGGTCGTAAACTACATGCCCGAAGCCGAGACCACTAGTTTGCGGACGCTTGTGGTCGGACTTGATGGAGTCTGTTCGTCAGTTCTCGATCCACTGATCGACGACGGCCTTCTTCCAAATCTGGAATCCATACACGCCACCGGAGCAGTCGCACCGCTCGAATCACAGCTTCCACCGTGGACACCGAGTGCATGGCCCTCGATGTACACCGGCAAAAACCCAGGCAAACACGGGGTGTACGACTTCCTCCAGTTCGACGGCTACGAGTGGGACGTCGTCAACCGGTCGACGGTGAAAGCACGGGCGATCTGGGAGCTGCTGTCGATGCAGGGATACGAGAGCATCGTTGTTAACGTGCCCGTGACTCATCCGCCACGAGCGTCCAATGCGACCGTTGTCCCCGGCTATATGGCTCCTGAAGCGCCCGACTGCCATCCGCCAGGAACGTGGGATGAACTCATCGATGAGCTCGGATCCTACCAGCTGTATGCCGACGTACGGTACAGCGAGGCCTCGAAAGCAGAACGGCTCAACAGCTACAACAAACTCACACGCATGCGTGGGGAGGCCTTCCGGTATTTACTTGCTGACCGTGAGCCGGAGTTTGGATTCATTCAGTTTCAACAGACCGATACAGTCTACCATGAGTATCCGGACGACGAGGAGGTGATTCGGTCGGTCTACCGGACTGTCGACGACGAGATTGGAATGATTCTAGAGGCGTGTGATCCAGAGCTTCTGTTGGTCGTTAGCGATCACGGTCTCGGGCCGATGGACCGAGAATTCAGAGTCAATGAGTTCCTTCGAGACCGCGGAGTCCTCGAAGCAACGGCGGGTGATGGAGGGATGCCATCGTGGTCAACTCTCGCCGAAACCCAACTCCAGAACGGTGATAAAACGGCCTCAAAGAGTCGCTCAAAAGCCGAACGCGCCATCGAGTTGGCCGCTAGCGTCGGGTTGACGAGTCAGCGACTCGCGGCGGTTGTCCAGCGACTCGGCCTCGAAGAGCAGGTTTTGAACATCGTCCCATCAGATGTTATTCGGGCGGGTTCCGAACGCGTCGACTTCGAAGATTCGCATGCATACATGCGGTCACGAACTGAGATGGGCATCAGGCTCAATGTCGAGGGGCGCGAACCCGACGGCGTAGTCAGCCAGGCGGAGTACGACTCGGTTCGTTCCGAGCTAATCGAGATGATTCAGTCGGTTCGGACACCGAGCGGCGAGCTGTGTTTCGAACAGGTGCTTCCCCGTGAGGCCGTTTTCGACGGTCCGTACGTCGCGGATGCACCGGATATCGTTATCGTCCCCGCATCGTTCGACCAGTATCTTTCGGCGTCACTTCGTGGCGACTGGTTTGATGTGCCATCTGAGTCTTGGGAACACAAACGCAACGGTATCATCATGGCTGCAGGGTCGGACGTCGACCCCGAGGCCGACACTGCGGGTCATCTTTTCGATATCGCCCCAACGATTCTTGCCGCGTTCGATCTCCCGGTCGACCGGGAGATGGATGGTGATCCGCTTGCCATCGTCTCGCCAACTGGCCGACGTCAGTATCCTCCCTTCGAGCCCGATAACTCGGTGCCAACTGACGACGGGGCCGTCGAACAACGACTTGCAGACCTCGGCTATTTGGAATAGTATGGCAATCGAAATCACAACTATTCACGACACCGAGGAGTGGAACGAACTCGTCGAACAGAGCACCCAAACAACGCCGTTCCATCGTGCTGAAGCCCTTGAGACGATTACAGCGCATACCAATGGCGAACTGTATCCGTTCGCCGGACACAAAGGACAGGAGCCGGTCGGCGTGTTTCCGATGTTCGAACTCTCGAAAGGCCCGGTGAGTACGGCCTTTTCGCCCCCTCCTGACCTCAAAATCAGCTATCTCGGTCCTGCGCTGTTGAACCACACCAAACAGAAACAACGCCGACGTCAAAAAACCAACACTAGGTTCGTTCGTGGCTGTCTGGACGAAATCGACGCTCGGATTGATCCAAAATACACACATTTCCGGACTAGTATACTGTATTCGGACACCAGACCGCTGATTTGGAGCGGCTTTGAGCCGACGACGCGCTATACGTACGTTGTCGACCTCTCGGCGTCGACTGACGATCTCTTGGCGGCGTTCAGTAGCGACGCCCGAAGCAATATCACCAACACCGACCCAACACGGTATTCGATTACTGAAGGCGGAGAGGCCGAACTCATCACCACGATCAACCGGCTTCAGGATCGACACGCCGAACAAGGGGTAAGCTTCAAAATCACACCCGATTTCGTGGTCGATCTCTGGCGACAGCTCCCCGACGGAATGTGTCGAATCTACACCTGCCGAGTCGACGGAAAACTAGTGGGCGGCCACATTACTCTTGAGGCGGGTGAGACGATTTACGGTTGGCAAAGCTGGGGGGACCGAAATGCCGAGGTGCCGGTCAATGATCTGTTAGACTGGGAAATCGTCACCACAGCGCGTGACCGCGGCCACCGTCAGTACGACCTCGTCGGCGCGAACAACGAGCGCATCTCGAAGTACAAAGCAAAGTTCGCCCCAGAACTCCAAACCTACCAGACGTTAGAGACTGGCACGCCAGTGATGAATATGGTCTCGGAGTTGTACAAGCGCATTCGGTAAGCCGCAGCCTACTCGGTTGTTTTTGAACTCATAAGGGCGTACGTTCACAGATACAGAATCAGTCCTTGCAAACTACCCGAGTGGATGGTGGCTCTGTGTGAGAACTATTTGTCCTCAGGATCGATTCGCGTATTGATCGACCAGTTGAACAGCCCGTCGACGACCATTGCAATCAAAAGGACGAACGCGCCACCGAGTGCGCTCGTCGCCGACTGGCTGGTGCCATCCGTTTTGTCGCTTCGGAGTGCCGCCAGCAGACTGCCAACCGTTCCGACGGCACCACCAACGTATAATACGAGAAGTGAGACACCCTTCGGGCTGTGCCGACCCGACCAGAGTCGCCACAGAAACGTCCGCAGCAACATCAGTGAAACACGTGGTATATATGTAAGATAGTTTATGTGACTCTGTTCGTCGCCGTAGTTCAGCGGTGATGGAACGTCTGCGACCGTCTGTCCGGAGACGTTGAGTCGGACCAACAGATCGTTACAGTAGCCGTAAAACTCGTACATTCCTTCAATATCGGCTTCCTGGAGTGCCTTCAACGAAATCGCCGTATACCCCATCTGCGGGTCACCGATCTGCCAGTAGCCGCTGGCGATTTTCGTTAGCACCGTCAGCATTCGGTTACCCACCTGCCGGAATTTTGGCATTTGTTCGTGGTCGCTTTCGTTGAGCAGACGATTGCCTTTGACGTACTCTGCCTTGCCGTCGACGATGGGATCGATAATGCGGTCGAGAACCGTAGGGTCCATCTGGCCGTCACCGCCCATCACGGCAGTGACGTCGATTTCGTCTTCGCGAGCATGGAGATAGCCTGTTTTAATTGCGCCACCGACACCACGGTTTTCCTCGTGTTGAATCGGAACCACTCGTTGATCGAACTCTGCGCCACCGTCAGTGGCGGTTACCGCGTTGTTAACGGCAGCCGCAGCGTTGGTGATTTCATCCCATGTATCGTCGGTCGACTGATCGTCGATCACGTAAATGCGATCAACGAACTCGGGGATGGTTTCGATCACGTCTCCGACGAATCCGGACTCGTTGTACGCCGGTACGACAACGGCGACTGTATGGTCAGTATACATTGATGTATCAGGCCGAGGGGTCGCCCGGCCACTACTGAAGACACAGCCCGTTTGAGGTATTGTTATGTCCTGCCTGACGGTGCCGACAGCCACGATGTCTCACCTGTTACAGCAGTCGACACTGATGGGGGCACAGCAATTGACACTGGTGGGCAGAGATACGCACGTGTCGTGGGCAGACACCCCACCTCTGTGCTAATTGCAGTCGCGTGGTAGTAGCCAACTACCACTGTTTTAGAATCCATAACAAACTGTTTGGAGTACTGTCTGCCAGCAATGAGTCGACGACGCAGAAGACACCACACATTACAGAGCGGAGGCTACTGGAGTAACAGACAGCCATCCAGTTCTCTCTCGTTTGAGTTCAGAGGGAAAAAGCCGTGAAGTACACTGGACGTACGGTTTTGATGAGTGGCCTCTGTCTGTTGGTGATCGCGGTACTGTTTGCTCCGAGTGTCTCGGCCGAACCTGTGACAAATACATCCGAACCATCGTATCAGGTTGTACAGGGCGAACAGGTCATTCCAATCGAGCCAATAACCGGCGATGAACCTGTCGAGGAGTTTTACGACTATCGGAACCCGGAGGTCGGTGATCGAGACCATCCGTACTGGGGTCGGTCGTATAGCTCCGAAGGAACAACCGAGTACCAACAGGACGATACTAGCATCCTCATGCTGTACGATGGCCCCGAGGGGGTAAGTCTCGTGGCTGTTCACGACCGATATCACGACGACCAAGATGCAGGAACCACCGGCGGCTCAGTCAGTTGGGAGGTCAGTGGGCTTCCGGAAGACGGTGAATGGGCCGTTATCGACGACGATTACGGCTGGCTCACTGAAGACGAACAAAAAGACGACATCTTCTATCTCGATGAGGACCACCAAACGGGTGCGGCTGGGAACGATGGTGAGCCACCGAGCGATGTCGACGCCATGCTGAGTTGGGTTTGGTTGACTGGCCGAACCGACGGGATGGCGTTCCGAGGAATCGGCTCCGAGCCATCGATTACAATTGATCCTGCATTCAACAGCGAGTCATACCACCGGTATGGCGACCAGCGTCGAGCCGACGAGCCACCGGACCGCCCGGGGATGGGCGAACGATACAACGGTACTGTCGACGACTGGCAACTTATCGTCCCGGCAGGCGACGACGAGTTCGACCGTATCTCACTGCCGAGTCTCGATGAACCGATTGAGATCCGCAGTACCGAAAGCGAGACCGAAAGCGAGATCCCAGAGATGAGTGTTGAGTCAGTCTCGCTTAACGAATCGACAATCGAACCCAACGAGCAGGCGCGGCTTACTGCTGTCGTCGAAAACAGCGGTGCGGCCAACGGCAGCTACACCGTCGGTCTTGAGGTGGCTGACACTGAACTTCAGACTGAGACGGTAGCTGTCGCTGCCGGGGACCAACAGACAATCGAGTTTACCCAGTCGTTTGCTGCAGCGGGTGTCTATGAGCTTTCGGTCGACGACGAGCAAGTGAGCCTGTTGGTCGAAGAATCCGATGACACTGTAGAGACACCAACGAATGCGTCGACTGACGAAACTGAGGAGACCATCCCTGGGTTTGGCCCAATAACCGCGCTTGGCGCGCTACTTGTCAGTGTGGCCGCAGCCTGGATTCACTGCCGTGACACTCCCGGTACTGCCTAGTAGCATGAGACTCTGTGTCTGATTCTGGCTCACCTAGATGGCGGCCACAAAGAGGGACTCTCCGTTTTGGGTCGACGAACTATCGGCGAAAACTTGCGGCCCCGAGTCGATGAATTTCGGTGTCGACATCGGGACTGAAGCCACAGCAGTCGATGACGACCGAATCGTCGAAGGCGCTCCAGTCGAGATTCTCGAATGCAAGTCGGAACGAAAGGACGACGACGGCATCGGGATCGAGTCGGGTTGCTGTCTGTAGCGAAATCGTATGTGGGGTGAGACTCCGCGGCAGGTCTGCGACCGGATCACAGATGAGCGGTCTCGTCTCTGCGCGAGTCAGCTCTCGGATCAGCAACGACGCAGGCATGCTATCTGCTGTCGAGCTGTCCGTGGTTGGAACACCCAATACGAGGANGGTCTGATCGTCGTTGTCGGCGTCTCCGTCAGAATTCTCCGAGACGTTGTCGAACTCGAATTCGGTTGCTTCGGACTGCTGGCTCGCTCCTGGCGAGTTGTCAGCGAGGGCTGCAAGCACTGTCTCGGCGATCAACCGTGGAAACTGTTGGGCCGACGAATAAATGCTATCGAGCACTGGCGTCTGGTCGAACAGTGCGTCTCGAAGAAAGCCAGCACCAATCGGCTCTGTGCCGTCGACTCCAGGGCTGGGAAGTTCGATTTCGCCCCGCATCGAGATGAGTTCGGTGACTGCTGGCACCTTGATTTCGGGAGCCGACAGTGCCAACTCGTTTGACAGACATCGCAACATCTCGGCGGCGCTCCGTTCGATTGCCTCCACACATTCGGCGGTTCGAAGCGATGGTGTTGCCGAGACCGTTCCGGTCGTAAGTGCCGAAAACAGCTCTCTAACAGCCGTCCGGCTTCTCGTATCGCCGCCAGCGACAACGAGCGTTCCTGTTCTAATCGACCGCAACGAACGGTCTCTCGGTAGCGCACAGACCGCCACGCCGAACTCCTCGCGGCAGAGGTCACTTTCGTCGACCACTGTTGGGACGACGACGCTGTCGGTAGTTCCTGGCGGTACCGGCGTTGTGAGTACCACCAGATCGCCGGTCGACAGCTCGGTTGCAATATCACGGACCGTCGAGCGAAGCCGCGAGAGATCCGGTGCGTCGTCCGAACGCAACCCTGTTGGTACGGCGACGAGATGGATTGTTGCCTCGGCAGCGGCTGCCGGCAGTTCGGTCGTTGTCCGAAGCGAGCCTCTCTCGGTTGCCTCCGTTAGATACTCCGAGAGCAGTGGATCGGAAACTGGCGAACGACCGTGTTGAATCGATCTGATACGGGTTGTATCGGTGTCTGCGGCAGTCACCGAGGGAAACGCACGCGCACAGAGTACCGATAGTGCAAGGCCAGTCGAACCGAGACCGTAGACGGCCAAACTGAGTTTGGCGTGGTTCAGCGAGCCGTCGACACCGATTGCAGTCCGTTCGGGGTTCGTCTGTGGCACGGAGTTACTCATCCGTCTGTGGCAACCGACTGAATCCGTTTGACAAGCTCAAGTGCGCGAATACCATCGTCTGCCGACACAATCGGCTCGTGGTCGTTCTGGGCGGCTTCAACGAAGGCAGTTAGCTCCTTTTTTAGTGGCTCGCCGTTTTCGACTGTCGGTCGCTCGATAATGTTTTCGTGCCGGTACCGGACATCGCCGTTCGTCTCGATATACTCGGGTACCGAATGGCGGTTTATCTGGACTGATTGGGCCATATAGTCGACCGTAATCCGACAGTCCTCGGCGGTCACCGACAGCGTTCGGACCTTCTGTTGGGTCACCCGGCTGGCGGTGAGCGTCGCCACAACCCCGTTTTCAAACTCAACAGTAGCGGTCACGTACTGATCGCCCGCGGTTTCGGCTGCCGATACAGATGCGACCGGTGCATCAACCAACGACAACAGAATATCCGCATCGTGGATCATTAGATCCAGCGCAACCCCGTCTGCGATCTCACGGTTCGTTGGTGGACCTAGTCGCTGGCTGTCGAGAGCGATAATNTCCTGCTCCGAGGCGATTTCCGAGAGCGTTCGGACGGCCGGGTTGAACCGTTCGACGTGGCCGATCTGCAGGGTCACACCCGCCTCGGTAGCCGCAGCAGCTAGCTGCCTGCCTGTTTTTGGGCTTTCGGTAATCGGTTTTTCGAGCAATAGGTCGACGCCAGCGTCGATAGCGGTCAGTGCCAACTCGTAGTGGTAGGCTGTCGGCACGACAATCGAGACCGCATCTGCAATCGACAGCAGTGACTCGCGCGACATCGCTGTGGTGCCGTACTGTTCGGCCGTCTCGGCCGCCTGCTGGCTGTCGACGTCCGAGACGCCAACGAGTTCAGCCGACGGCAGTTCGTGATAGACGCGGGCGTGATGTTTTCCCATGCTACCAACACCAATCACGCCGACTGACAGCCGATCAGTCATCAGCCCCACCACCCTGTTCGGCCACTGTCGGCGGCTCTGCCGCAGCGGGTTCGTCGAACCGACCGTATGCGGTCAACACAGTCGTCAATCGGTCGACGTCCGTCTCGGAGAGCCCCGGGTGGACCGGNACCGAAANGACCTCGGCGGCTGCCCGTTCGGCCTCGGGAGCTTCAACGGCGAGGTCTTTGTACGGTTGCTGTTTGTGAATCGGTGTCGGATAGTACACTGCCGTATCGATGTTTGCGCTCTCCAGATACGACTGGAATGCCGCTCGGTTCTCGGTCCGAACAGTGTACTGATGATAGACGTGTGTGAACCCTGTAGGCTCACTTGGTGGACTCACGGCGTCGACCGACTGGAGTGCATCAGTGAGTTTGTGGGCTGTCGATCGACGAGCAGCTGTATACGAGGGGAGTTTTTCGAGTTGTGCGAGGCCGATTGCGCCACCGATGCTCGTCAGCCGAAAGTTGTGGCCAACCGACGCATGAGTGTAGCTGTCGGTGCGGCCGTGGTTGACGAATCGCCGGGCCCGTTCGGCAACCGTCTTGTCGTCCGAAAGAACCATTCCACCCTCGCCGGTGGTCATGTTTTTCGTCGGATAAAAGGAAAAACAGGCAGCATCGCCGAGCGAGCCAACGCGTTGGCCGTCGATGGCAGCTCCGTGGGCTTGGGCGGCATCTTCGATAAGCAAACAGTCGTACTCATCGGCTAGCTCGCGGAGTCGACCCATAGGGGCAGGGAGTCCATAGAGGTGAACCGCAAGAATCGCCTCAATGTCGCGGCTCGCGAGCACCGCTTCGACGGCTTCGGGATCGAGATTGTANGTTTCGGGATCGATATCTGCAAAGGCAACCGAGGCACCTGCCAGCCGAATCGCGTTCGCGCTGGCGATAAACGAAAACGGAGAGGTGAGAACGGTATCACCATCGCCCAATCCGAGTGCGCGGATCGCCGTCTCAAGCGCTGTCGTCCCGTTCGAGGTTGCAACCGCGTGGTCGACGCCGCAAAACGCCCCAAAGGCCGATTCGAACTCTCTGACAGGCGGTCCGTCCGCCAGTCGACCGCTTTCGAGGACGGCTTTGACCCGCCGGTGTTCTGCCGGACCGATATCTGGGTCAGCGATTGGGATCTGTCTCATCGTCCCTCCCGAACGCCGTCTTTCGTAGATGATGCAGGTCCGAACGCAACTATAGTGTCTGTTGGATACATGATGACGATCGGTATCAGCCGTGACGCCATGGTCACGGATGCAGTATCAGTCAAAAGCGTGCTTTCGGCCTTTGTTATGTGTCCATTGCGCCTAGTAGTAGCCTACTTACAACCGCTTCATGACTCTTCGTCTGTCAGGGCTGGCGGCTGTGCCGTGATCGGCTCGATTGTCGCGTCGTCGGTATCGATACTGCTGTCGAATGTGGCTCCATCATCTGGCTCATCACCGTCGACCACGCTGACAGTGAAGTGAGTATGACGGTAGGCCGTCTCGCTGTCGACTGTTTCGGGTGGCTCATCGGTGTACAGATAGTAGTTGAGTCTGTACTCTCCCGTCGTACCGAGTACGACCGTCTGTGGCTGTTCAAGCCGCTCAGAATCATTGAGTGTGATTGTAAAGCGATCGAGTTCGGTTGACTCGATGGGAGTAACCCCTTCGTCATCCTCAAGCAGTTGCTCAGCGGTGACGACTACCGTGTACGTCTGCGCCGATTGCTCGTGGTTGTCGATGCCGACAACGAGGTCCGTCTCCTCGTCCGTCGAGACTTCGTCCGGATAATCACCGAACGTTAGCTCTCCGTCTGTCGATTCAGTGAGTATGCGTAGATCGGTGTACTGCTCGCCATCTTGTGGGGCCGCAAACACATAGCCGACCGATATAATAGCCACGACGATAGCCACTGCGAGCGCGAGAGTAACAACTCGTTCGGTACGCGGCATTGACCCGGATACCGGCGCGAGCAGACTCGTAGTGATCGCTGCAGTCGGAACCTGAAACTGGTCTCCGGGTGGGAGCTGCAGCCGTCGAACAGTCCCAATAGCTGTCCCGACCAGGATGCTGCCGACAAGCGCCGGGGCGATCACATTATCGAATGCGTCCACTGGCAGTACTTCAAGGAGGAGGCCGAAAAGCGGAACAAATGCGATACTCAACCCGAAAGAAAGCGCTAACCGTTCGGGAACCGTCACCCGATCAAGGTTTCGCGCCGTCGACAACGGCTGTGTGTGGTCGGTTGTGGCTTCTTTCGGAGGCCGGCCGGTCCGTGGAAACAGAATACTAACGAAAACGTATCCTGGTAAGAAAAACAACAACGGGACAGCCGCCAGAAAGCGGACTGCCGAAAGCGACACTGTATAGTAGACCAGCACGCTACCGAGTGCGACCAGACACACACCGAGCATGTCAAGCGGCACTCGTCGTGTGGGCTGGTTATTCGCCGGCTGGGAGTCGGTTGATTCTTGAACAGTCATTCGTCCATAGAGAGTCGGCTACCGTAGGAGTGATAGANGGTCAGTCGATGCATAGCTGGTTGTTCAAACCGACGAGCGGTATCNCTTTGTTATGATTCTTATTATTGTAGTAGTCTATTCCTACTGTCTCGAACCGTGCAGAGATAGGAGAGCTAGTCGTGAAAGTTGTTCGTCGACTGATAGCCAGTGGGTCGCTGTTTTTGTGGCGATTGGCACGCTGCCGTAGGATTTCGACGGGTATACACGGGAAATGACTCCCTACTCTAAATAATAGACTCGTAACAAAGTGTAACACCAGTGTGTATCCAACTGAATCTCACGCCCGCCCGACAGCGGTCGGGTAACCACACAAACACCAACACATACTATACTGAATGTCCGACTCTGATTACCACTCCCTGTCGCAAGATACGGTCTTTGACCTTCTGAGTAACTCCAGACGTCGGTTCGTCTTGCATTATCTCGAACGTGCTGGCGGTCCCGTCCGGCTGAGTGAGCTCGCCGCTGAAATCGCGGCCACTGAAAATGACGTCTCCGTCGACGAGCTAACCAGCCAACAGCGTAAACGCACGTACGTTTCGCTGTATCAGACACACATCCCAAAACTCCAAGATGCGGGCGCGGTCAGTTACAACGCCGAAACGGGCATGGTTGAGTTGGCTGCCGGTGCTGGTGAGATCGGGGAGTATTTCCACCAACAGGGAACTGATCGTCAATGGCAGTACTACTATTTATTGTTAGCGGGCGTCGGATTAGTGCTGTACGCGCTTGCCGCGCTTGCTGGTGTCTCGACGGGCGTTCTGTTTCTGTTGGGCGCGGTTGTCTTCGGAGCGTTCGGCGTGATCGCAGCTACTCATTATCTCTCGATTCGCCGGGGGCGAACCGAACTCCCAACGAACCTCGTCGACCGTGAGTAGTTATTTACCGTTGTTTTCCGCCTCCCTCTCTGAGATCACGAAGCGTCAGGCAACTCAGACAGCCGTACACTGAGCCATCGTTCGCTCCGAACACACGAACGAACTGTTTTGTGACNTATGTTCCACAGTTCTGACACTGCCGTTTTGGTNATCGGTGGTCGTCGGCTGTCTCTGTGCGGTAGAGTACGTCCATGACAGTCACTGGAATTCAACCCGCTTTGTTATACCCGTCGTAGTAACGTTTCAGTCAGTTCGACGGTGGGAAACAACAGTAACATCAACAATCCTTATCGTCCTTAATTTGTTAAAACTTTCCTGACTGTTTCAGTCGGCGTTACCAAGTTGGTAAGATGATCCAAACATAATACCAGTTGAGACATAGCCAGAACAGACGCGTAAACAGTCTGTAACAGAGGGGTAGCATCGCCAACCTCATATGGACAGAAGGGGACAGTAGGATAGAGGCTGCGGCGTACTGCGGGAGGCAAAGCCGGGAGACGGTAGATCACACAGCGGTCGGATTCTGTGTGTACTCATGTTGGTGTTCGAAAAAGCGACGGCCGGTGTTGGAGCAGCTACGATCCGGTGGCGTTAGCCTGTATACCAGCCTTCGTACAGCTACGGGATACCCGCGGTGAGAACAATGATTGAGGAAACACATATGGACGAAGATTGGGACGAAATCGGATTCGTCATTAGCTCTCAGTATCGGATTGCAGTGTTGAAACGACTTGCAGACGGCCCTGCGACACCCTCTCGGATCGCTGAAGACTCTGGGATCGGAATCACACACGTTTCTCGAGCACTGGGTCGACTGCGCGAACGACGACTCGTTGAGTTACTTGTTCCCGAAGAGCGAAAGAAAGGACGTGTGTACGGTGTTACGGAACGTGGAGAGGAGCTCTGGGAACAGATTCAGGCTAAAAACCTCATCGACTGATGTAACTCACGGCTCGTTTTTCGACGGCAGGATCAACAACAGCGTCAGTGACGAACGCCACCGACGGGAGGGCACACGAATGTGTGTAGTTAGCGCGCGATCAGTAGGGACCGTTAGTCGTCCTCGGAGTTTGGAAGCAGCATCTCAGGACGCCGTGCATACGCTGGCGTCTCGACAAACTGTGAGATGCGGTCGAGTTCCTCCTCGGTCAGCCAATCAGACATGCATACATCAATTCTACACACTAATATAAAAATATAGAGGTACTGGCTAGTTTTTCAACTCTGTTGGTCACTGTTAGGTGCTCCCAGGCGACTGAACAATTAGCTCGTCTTCGTTCGTTACTGTTACCAGATGCGACCCAAACTCGAAACTGACCTGTATAAAACTGTCAGTGTTGCCGCCGCTTACCAACCGTTCAAGCGCATCAGGATCAATTACGTCGTACAGCCGCGGTTGCAGCGACAGTGCATCGACATCAGCAACCGAGGCAACGGCTTCGATAATGGCAAGACCCACAGATTGTGGCTCCGATCCTTTGTAACTGAACGTTTCTATCCGTCTGTCCGAGTTGTCGACCCCCTGTTCGAAGGAGCCTGGTGTGAGATCATCTGTCATAATAACGAACGTGTAGACGACGGCTAAGTGCGAGTATTACAAAGCCTTTCTGTATATGATTTCGACCTCTTCGAACCATTCGTGTTGAACGGCTCCGTCATGAGTGTGTGAACTGGATTAGTATGCCATTACCAACCGAAACAGGTGCTGAGGACAAACTCAGAACCCGAGGCTCACATTATATTACAAGCATAGGTATGTAATGTATACTCTCTCTGAAGACACATTGGGCGAGTTATCGGTATGCGCTTGTCTCGACAACAGCCGACTCGCTGGCGATCACGAATGCGTCCTGTTCAAGAAGTCGTGGATCCTGTGGTAAAAATAATAGATGTGCCTGACGTCGAGAGCGGGTTCGGATTATATCCCAGTCGCTACACAGATAACCGAGGTCTCGGTGCGGATCAGGGTCCGCCGAGACGGACTCCCAGCAAGTTTGTGAGTGATCTGCAGTCATAGCCATCCTCCCGGCGTTCGTTGCGGGTTTTCGATCGACGGTTCGCTTGTAGCGTCCTCAACATCGAAATGCGATGGCCGCTCGCGATCTGCTCCGGAGATCGTCACATCTGTTGCTTCCCACTCGTCGGCCGTCTCACCGTTCTGGTCCTCGATCGCTTTGCTGTCTGTTTCGTTGTGGATACGGACGTTCGATATCGTCCCTGAGCCACCTTCTGCGCCGCGGTGGAGTTGAATCGGCGCGCCAACGCCGACTCTCTGAATTATTGTACAGTCGGAGATATCTATATTATTGCCGTCAGACCGAACCCGAACCCCGCGTTGATTCAGTGTGCCATCCTGACTTTCGGGTGCCGGTTCGTCGTTGATTACCAAACAGTGCTCAACGCTGCTGTCATCCGAGCCAATCCGAATCCCTGATATGTTATTGTTGTGTGCTACACAGTGAGAAACGTGGACCTCACCGCTGGCTCCATCGTCGCTACCCGGAGAGTTGGCATAAATCCCATTATCATCGAATCCCCTAATGTAGCAGTCACTGATCTGGACAACGCCGGCGTGTTCTCTAGGAACATAGAACGCTTTGGCCTTTGCGCCGGCCTCCGATCCGTCCGGGAAGTTTAGATTGTCGACTGTTATCGTTGCCTCGTCAGCAGCCTCTAATCGAAACCGTGCACCCTCGCCAGTTGCGGCCCCACGCACTGTGAAATTCATCAGTTCGATGGTGCCGCTTTCAGCCGAGATGAGCTGATAGTATTCGCCGACAGTGTTGTTGAGTATAACCTCACCATCCCCGATGATGGCAGCGTTTTCGGTCGCACCCGTAAATCCCTCGCCGCTCCAGTCGTACTCGCCGGTTGGTATCTTGACCTCGGTGTTGTCTGCAACATATGTCTTGAGGTAGTCATCAATCTCATCTCCGTCCGTGAGTCCGTATTCGCCGAGATCAACCACTGTCGGCGCTGCTGCAACCGGGAGTGTCAATCCCGTGCTGGCTGCCAACGCTACTCCAGCACCGGCCCGAAGATAGCTACGTCTGGTGTGTCGCGTTCGACCCGAGCCGCGATTGTGGCTGTTGGCCATACACGGTAGGATCACGTTTAACAAATAACTATTCTGACCAGTTGTGTAATCATTCTCTTTTCTGCGTATTTATTACTCCATAAGTAGATAACAGTGATTGTCTGTATATCTGATCGTATGTTCCGCTTACTCCCTGTCTGTTGGGAGTCCGCAGTTCCTGCCAATCACCTGTTCGTTCGGCGTTTGCTCCCGCGTTCTACAGATCTTGAGGACCGTGAGCGGCAACCCATTGCCCACGGTCTTATCCGTGAGGCCACCGCGAGCGGAATCGACATTCGTTTCAGCATACAGACAGTAGGCACCACCAACTGCTCGAACGGTGATCATACTGGTAGTCAATGGCACCGAAAGAGAGCCGGCAGCCCTCGACAGTCGACACCGGGTTGAACTGGTTATCGGCCCATAACAATATAGGCGGTCATCGCATACACGGTCGATGTCTCTTCGCACGGCAGTTATCGGCGGCGGAACGGTCTCGGAGAATCACCTTTCGGGACTGGCCCAAAACCCAAAGACAGAGCTGGTCGCAATCTGTGATCTTGATGAAGAAACCGCAAGAAGCAAAGCTAGATCATACGGCATTAAGGCATATTTCGATATTGAGGAGCTTCTGGACTCCGAGCGGCTTGATTGGGTTCATGTCTGTACGCCACCGCAGACGCATCTCGCGGTGGCAGGACAAATTCTCAAAGCCGGGATTCCGACGCTAGTCGAAAAGCCAGTTACCGAAACCATCGAACAGTTCGAGGAACTCGCCTCTATCGCCGAACGTGAGGGTGTACCGTTTTCGGTCGTCCACAACCACAAATTCGGCCTTGTGATGCGGGAGGTACTTGATGAAATTGATTCGGGAGAACTCGGACAGATTCGTGGCGTCGACCTGTTGTATACTGGTTCGACGGAGCCAGATGTCGAAAATCGTGGTGCCTGGAACTTCGAGCTTCTGGGCGGGGAGTTCGAAGAGGGCCTTCCCCACCCACTGTATCTCGGATTGAACGCCGGCGGGCTTCCCCGGAGTGACGCGGACGTCTCGGCACAGACAAGCCTTGTCGGGTCCTATGAAATGGATTTCGGCTACGACTGCGCGCAGGTCCAATATGTGAGCACGGATGGAACACTCTGTACAATTAAGATGCTCTCGGGAACCAAACCTGTGCGTATACTGTATGTCCACGGCTCGGAGTCGACGCTAGCCGCAGACCTCGTTTCCCAGACACTCGTCCGACTCGACCGGGATTACAAGGCCTCACCGCTGGCCCGCGCACAGAACAACATCGATCAAATCGTCGACCGCGTGCGCGGAACCGCCGACAACGTCGGGGTCGTTCTCAAGGACAAACGCGCCGGCAGCTGGGAGACCGCAATCGAGCGCAACGGGAGTTACTATCAGTTTGACGAGGAAGCCGACGCCCTCCTAACCGACTCCAAACCACCTGTCTCGGTCGAAGAGGCCCGCTGGACAGTCAAACTCCAAGAAGCAATTCGCGATAGTGTTCGGTCGAGCGACACCGACCACGAGATCGAAGCCGAAGCCGAGACAGAGGCTCCTGCCGAATCCGAAGTTCCGTCCGACGACTGACGAGCCGCTGTTTTGTTTTCATCGTTCTGCGACGGCAAGCGTATACACTCCAACACTCACCTCACGAGCAGATTTGGTCGACAATCGCTCAGTCGGCAGTCGACGAGGGTGCGACGTAGGACCACAGCTGCTCAATATCGATCACACCCCAGGCCGCCGACAGCGTCAGCCAGATCCCTGCACCGACGCCGATGACAGTCGCTAGCGTCAGAACACCCGTTACGTATGGTAACAGCAGCCAGACACCCAGTCCCATGATGCCAGCAATGACAACGATGCGGGCGAGCGGCCGAGTTACCTCGGTAAACTTGATTGGGAGCTCTGTTTGGATAATGTATACACACAGAACGGTATACGATCCGAACGTGACCACAGAGGCCATTGCTGCACCAGTTGCCCCGTAGATTGGAATCAAAAGCAGGTTGAGCGTGACGTTGCCGATAGCCATCCCGCCTTTGAAGATGGCTCGGATTCGGGCACGACCGAGATAATCGAGGCTGTCAGTCGTGATCTTGTTCACCGAGTTGGCCAGAATAAATAGGCTAAATACTTGGATCACTGGTGTCGCACCGAGATACTCTGGGCCGAAAATATGGAACATCGCTGGTTCGGCCACGAGAATAAGACCCACCGTGGCCGGTATATAGAATATCAGGATGTGTTCAAGCGAGTACTCATACAGCCGTGCGGCCCGTTCAAGCCGGTCGCCTGCCTTGTCCTCGCCAAACGCGGGCGAGATGGTAAACCCAAGCGAACTTGCCGGTGCAACACAGGCATCCGATATTTGCTTTGCAACTGCATAAAACGCCGCAGGCGTTAATCCAGCGAGCGCGGTGACCAGTATCGTATCTATTTTCTTATCAATAACTGTCGCTCCTCGGGTTGCAGTCAATGGTATACTATACTCTGCAATCCGCCGCATGAGGCCGTCTTCGATCCGAGGAGCGGTTGGTAACTGTGTGTAAAACCGTGTGTACAGCAGCCAGCTGCCGATAACGACCGACAGTACGAACCCAAGCATATAGCCAGCCAGCGCGCCCCAGACGCCGAAGCCAACGAGTACTAACCCGACCGCAAAAACGAGTCGACCGATCTGTGCGGTCGCAGTAACAACTGCACTGAGCGCGATTTCGTTGAGTCCTTGAAAGATGCTAGTCAAATACTGATGCAGCGACTCGAAAATAACGTAAACCGCTGCTAAAAACAGCAGTGGCGCAATTGCTTCTTCGTTGGCAAGCTCAGCGATCTGGGTGTTGAAGACGACAAGAACTACGGCAGTCGCAAGTCCGAATCCGATAATAAATCCGACGGAGGCTTTGAGTATTTTGGGAACCTGCGCAGGGTCTGTTTCGCTGTACTCGGTGACATAGCGCGCCGCAGACGACGGCAACCCGAGTGTCGCAAACATCGAGGCGACACCGACCACAGAGATGACAGTGTACAACAGCCCGTACTGTTCGGTCGTGAACAGAAATCGTGTGAGAATCAACAACAGCAGTGCGTTGGTAACGATGTCGACGATTCGCGCGCCGAAACTCGCTTTCACGCCACTGGCAATGCGGTTAGCAAATGACATGTGTTAGGCCTCGTTGCGGAGTAGATACAGTGTGGCATCACCGTTGTCTTGCAGTCGGTAGATGTCCGATTCGGCTTCCAGTTGATCGAATCCGGTTTGGCTGAACCGAAGACCCCTATACAACTCCATCTCGTTTGTCCGGTCTGCTTGTCGGATCATTAGATACCGATCAGTGTCATAGAACGACGCCAGATCCTCGTTGAACGCCGTTTCGTTGACACCCGTTCGGTAGCCCGGGAAATTCATCGCCTCGCGGGCGGTTGGGCGACCATAGTAGGCGTCGACATACCGTCGCGGTCCGCTTCTTGGAGAGGTGAACAGCGTCTCCTCGGCGCGATGCTCGAAGGCGATTTCATAGCCGTCCATTGAGCCTTCGGTGACGTGATTGTTTGACTGATAGTAGTACGGCGAGGGATGGACGACAAGCGTCTGCATAATCAACATCGCTCCGAACAGCAATATGAGTACGGTTGTAACCGTTTTTCGGGAGATCGATAGCTGGGCTCGCGATGCAGCCTCTGCAATTGCTGTCGCACCGAGAATTGTCACAGAGACCATAATAAATCCCATAAACCGGAAGTAGTGGTCGCCCTGATCGGCAACAAAGACAATCAAAAAGACAATACTGAGCGGAACCAGCCCCGCGGTGAGATACGTAATTAACGCCGACCGTCCGGCGGCTTTGTTCGAGAGTCGACCGAGCATGTTGAGCCCGATAAGAACGGCTGCGCACAACCCGATGAGCAGGGTCACACCCATTAACTTTATAAATAACTCCTCGATAGAGCCTCCAAGAGCGGCCAGCGAGGCAGTTTGTGCCTCAGCCTCTCCGCCGGTTGTTGTCCCAACATCCTGAAACTGCATAATCACGAAGTTGATACGGTCGATCGGTCGGTCGTGTTGTGGAAGCCACGTGGCGAAAACGAGAAGCGTCAACAGTGTATGCGCATAGATAGGTCTATGATGGGCAATCCGGTCAGTCGGCCGGAATCGCCTGTAGACGAACTGCACAAGCGCGATCGCGCCTAGTAGCAACACGAGGCTCATCGATTCCTGGGGATGGATAAACACGAGCGCAACACAGACGAGTCCAAGGGCGATGCCGGTCGGCGTGCTGAACGCAAATCGACCCGAGGGTTCGTTTACAAATCGGAAGACGAGATACAACACGATCGGCAAGAACATAACCGCCTGACTCGACGGGTGGGGCAGCAGGTGAATCGAGAGGTTGTTCACCGGTACCAACAACAGCCCGGTCGCGATACCGATTGGCAGTGCCCACCGGCTATCTGTGAGATATCGCACGCATAGAGTCATGAATACAACACTTATCAGCGGGAAAATAACCAGTGGAACGAACTGGAGTGTATAAGTAAGCTCGAAACCGCTGAGGTCGGCCAGAAAAACGCTGAGCATATGGACTGCCGGATAAATGAACCCAAACGGGCTGCCGGTTCCGGCATCGAGTTCTCGCGCCCATCCCAGATGAGTCATCGAATCTCCGCCGCCATAAAAGAAGTAGCCTCGGATAATCGGCAGGGCGAACACACCCATCACGGCTGCAACTGCGAGGGCGAAGCCGGTTGCACGAAGCCGTCGGGTCGCCGACGGCGTGAACGCGGCGGTCAGTGCAACCAGTCCGGCAAGCGACGTTCCGATCCAAAACCCGAGGGGTGTCGACCGATAGATCGAAAGCTCGTAGCCGGTGGCAGGCCGACTGTGAGCGAGGAGTATCGCTCCGGCGAACGCGAGAAATCCGACTGCCAGCAGTGCCTTCAACATCGTCGTCCGTCGTCTCATATCAGTCATAGGTAGGATGTCCGATCATCAGTGGGTAACACAAGGCTGAACTGTCGAACACTGCTGTCGAAACCGCCTTTGTTATGGATCGCCTTGTATGAGAGTAGGTCACAGACTGATTAGTAGTCCGCCAACACTAATCGAATTGTAGTGGGTCTGTAGTCACGTATCCACTGGATACTTCATGGTAGTTCTAACCTACTGGCTGGCTTAGCCACACTCAGATCCGGTCAGTATCGCGCCGTTGGTTTCGAGTGGTTGTGTTCGGAGCGAACTGACTTCCGATGTCGCCTCACGGAGCACCACGGGCTCACCAGAGATGTTAAAGTAACTGTTCTGGACACGGTTGTTATCCGACCGAAGCAGCTCGATGCCGTCACGATCATCACCAGTCTGGTGAACACAGAGGTTATCAAACACACAGTCGTTTCGGTCGACAACATATACAACTGACTGGGTGGCCGACGAGCCAGTAATCTGAACGTTTTCACAGTGAAAGCCGTTTTCGCTATCGTACTCCTCAAACGACTCGTCTGGGGCCTTTGCTCGCAGTGCTGGCACGCCGTCGACATCGACCTGTATCTGTGTGTCGTAGACCTCTGCGGCGGTAAGATCCGACGACAACTCGATGGCACCGTCGCTACTGGAGACATCGAGAACCTCTACTGTACAGTTTTTGACGACGGCTGGAGGTGCTTCGGGATCAGGGCTATAGTTAGTGAGCCGAATCCCGCGCATGTTTCGGAATCCCTCGCTGGCGTTGTCACACCGAACGTGAACGTTCTCGACGAGTGATCCTGCACGCACGCGGACGTTGGAGATACCACTGTTGGCGTAGTAGCCGCCGTCGACGACTATTCGGCCAGCGGGTGGATCAGCATACAGGCCATTGTCAGGAAACCCTTCGATACGGCAGTCGACAAACCGGATGTCTCCGTGGCTTCCGTTTCCAACATAACAGCCCGAGATTGTCGAATCACCAACCGCTCCATCGGGTGCCGACAGCCGCTCGACGAGCCCGTTTCCGTCGGGATCAGTGACATCAACCCGAAAAAGGTTCGGCCCACCATCGGTTCTGCCTTCCACAGTGAGATCGCGGATGACGAGCTCGGAGTGTATCTGGGCATCTAAGAGTCGACCGCCGGTCTCGGGGGCGGAGATGTCGAACGAGAAGCCTTCGAATCGGAGACTTGCAGCCTCTGTTTGGCTGTTGAGCCGGAACAAGTGACTATCGAACCCCTCAGCGGGGACAATCGTTGCCTCGGGACCAATCATCGAAAACTCCTCAAACTCAGTGAATGACCACGTCTCATCAAGCGCGTACTCACCGTCGGGAAAATACACCACTGCGCCGTCTTCAGCAATGGCCTCGAGTGCAGGATAAATCGATTCTTGCCCGGTTGGGTCAGCACCATGGTCTGTAATGTCTACCGCTTCAGAGGGAATCGATCCGTTTTGCGACCGAAATCGAGACAGACAGCCCGCTGTTGCCCCAGTTACGATAGCGCAGACGCCCCCCAGAAACTGCCTCCGATTGCTGTCCATCTACCGGTTGCAGAGACACTGTACATATTTTGTTATACAGTTACAACCGAATTTCCAATAGAGCTCGACAGTATAATTGGTTCTTACTGCAGTGTGTTAGCCACGTGATTCAACTGTCTCTTCTGTTCCGTCGTCGTAGACTGCCACAACCTCGAACGTACCACTGTCTATCGTCGTCTCTTCGCCAACAAAGCTGAGTGTTTCTTCAACCTCTCCGTCGACTCGGACCTCCAAACTGCTCGCCTGTCCTCCATCCGACCATCGAATCCGGGTTGTTCCATCGGGATTTGTTTCGGTAATCACACTCTCTTCGAGCGATCCCTCGCCTCCGTCATCATAATCGAAGTTCCGGTCGTCAAACTCGCCTGCAACAACTGCTGCACCGACAACCCCCGCAACCGAGACTGCAGAAACAACCAACACCACGACACACCAGACGTTAATGACGTCGATTGTGGGGCTTGGTGGTTGTTCGGATGAGGACATGGTGGTAAGGAGCTAATACCGAAGTAGTAGTTAATGCATAACAGCGGTTAACAAATAAAAACCCTCCGTCCCGTTTCGGTGGTTTTCTGACTGTCCGAAATCCAGGACTACAGCCGAGTAAAAACCGTTTAGTGACTAGTAGTATTTGTATAACTATTGTTGAAGTCTCCAACTGTCGTGTAGCGATGCAACGATTTCAATCGGAGCTTCATACGCTGTTGTCGGATGCGTTCGATGGCTGGGGCTCAGACGACTACTTTGAGTGGAAATACACTCAGTATCCGAACTACGATCCCGAAACGGACAATTTCACGATCGAAAACGACGCCGGACGCGTTGTTGCGGCTCGGCGCGTGTTTCGACACACCGTTTGGACTCCAGAGGGAGATTCACTGTCGGCGCACATTCATGGTGGTACCGCAGTTGCCGAACCATACAGGGGCCGCGGATATTACACAGAACTCCTCTCTGAGTCGACCGAACAAAGCGAGCGCGAAGCAGACTGCCTGTTTACGTTCAACCGTGCTGGTAAGATCACGACCAAACACCACAAAAAAAACGGCTGGAACTGGATCCGTCTTCCAGTGTATGCGGCGGTGATCTCTCCCTCTCGTGTCTACTCACATTACATATCAGATAGTAATGTTATAACTAAAGTAGCGAGCCAGCTATCATTGATTGATCGGAAACTCACAGCCAACAGTGTTATCTCACAGTCAATGGCACGCGTTGCTGGCCGACTGTACGGTGATTCGGACAGAACATTCCACGCGACTGAAAAATCCGAGGAGAGTCCCCCAGAAAACGGTGTTACTGCTGGTTCAGCCCTCGACGATCGTGGAGATTCGGTACCGTCGTATAACATTCACCGGTATTCTGCGCCGATTGCTGAGTCGACAGTGCGGGAAATACATGAGCGGCTCCGGACAGAGCTCACAGAGTGGTATCATTTTGGCCGATCTATCGAACGCCTGAAACACTGTCTTTCATATCCGAATTTGAATTTGTTTGTCGCACGGAAGAAAACGACTGGTGAGATCCTTGATTTCGTGGCTGTAGGAACCATCAACAAAGAGGGGTTAACTGAGTCTCGGGTGCTCGAACAGAGTTGGTCGTATCCTCCAATCACACAAGCGTTGTTCCGGGCGGTCGACAGAGAGTGTAGACAAAACGGTGTCGACGTAATCGTCGCCGCAAGCACTATACAACCGGGTTCTCAGTGGGTGTCGCTCGGGACGGAGTATATGATGTGGCCACCCACAGCGAATAGCCGACAACTGCCGACTGACCGCCAACAGTGGCGCGTGACGATGTACGATATTCTTTAGCGTCCCCTTATTGCTTGCCGGTAGACCTCAACTAGGCGGTCGATCTGGCCGCGCAAACTAATTTCTTGGATATGATCCCGACCGTCTGAGGGCTGGTCTGCACGTAGAATCTCGATGAGTGATTCGGTGAGTTCCTCGTTAGTTGTCCGGACAGCCGTTTGTGAGACGCCGGTGAGTCTGTCAGCAACATCTCCGACGTCAACCGAAACAATCGGAAGGTTGCAGGCCATCGCCTCCTTGATCGAGTTTGGAGAGCCCTCTCTGTGAGAGGTCAACAACAAGACGTCTGCAGCGTTCATGTATCTGTACATCTCCTCGTGAGCGACACCACTCACCGTATGGAGTTCGATAGGCCGATTGATGTGGGATTCGGCAGCCGCAACGACTTGTTCGGCCTGAGGATAGTTTTTGACCGCTCGCGACGGTGGATATGGAAACAGAACGTGGTACGCCGAGGGGTCCCAGCCGAGGTCGGCTTGACAGCGGTTCTGTGGCGCCGGCCGGAACCGATCGAGGTCGATGCCGTGGGCGATAACGTGACACTCGCAGTCGAGTTCGGCTGCCATCGCCGGAGACATGACGATCACTTCATCGGCGAGTCGAGCCGACCACCGACCAACCTGTCCGTAGCGACCGAACAGATCACTCCCCCACAAAGAGACAACAGTCGGATGAAACCACTGTAAAACCGCTGGCGGAGCCGACAGTCCGTAGTTCGCATGGACGATATCGTAGGCACCGCGGCTGGCCCGTAGTGCCGCCGCATAAAAGCGAGCATAATCGATAAGCTGCCGCGAGTCGCCGTCGGAATCCGGAACGGTGACGATGTCGACTGTGATTCCTTTGGACCGGAGCGTCTCGACCTGCTGGAGATAGAACCGGGCGCGGTGGTTTGTCACGAGGCTCAACACACGCAGGTCAGCGTCTGCTGGCTGTTTCGTGGCTGTGGTCTCCGCCGTAGTCATTGTGGGGTCGTCTCGACAGACGATGAGTCGGCAGTTCCACGCTCTGTGTGTTCTCTTTTCGAGTCGACTGCAGTTTCGGTAGCTGCCTCGTTGATGATGTCCACCAGGTATGCGGTCAGATCGATCGTCTCGTCGACCAACGTTTCCCGGCGAGTGGCCCACCGGTCGACGGCCTGCGGGTCGGTCGCCAACTCGATTGCCCGGTCGTGGGCTGTGGTTTCATCGGCAACCGACTCAACGAGGCCCCGTTCTTCGAGTTGGACGAACACGCCGAGCTCCTCGTCGTCGGCATGGGAGTTGGCTCGAATCGTCGGTGTGCCGAGCAGTGCCGCCTCCGTTGCCATCGTTTCGCTGTCGCCGACAAAGAGATCAGCAAACGCGAGCAGGTGGTGAATCGCTTCAGGGTCGATCGGGACCGCATACGCGTGGAGATCCGCCGGTAGTGGTCGCTCCGACGAAATATACACCGTTCCGTGCTCTGAGAGTGCTTCGACGAGCCGCCGTTTGGCCGCCAGCGAAAACCCCGCCCGTCGGACGTCGTGGTGGGCACCCATCGAGACGAACCGAAGGACGAAGTACGTCTCATCCGGGTCGACGCCCTGGTTATGAAGTCGGTCAGCATCGGGATCGAACCAGTTTGGGTGGAGATACGCGAGCTCGTCGAATCCCTCGTGACGACGGTGGTTCTCGCCGAAATCCTGGCTGAAGTGTTCGGAGGTACACCAGTAATCAACAAAGGGCGCAATCAGTTTCGCCACTTTCCACGAGTACTCGGTGTCCGTGACAACGACACTGGTTGTTCCTGTCAGTGCGGACGCATGCACTGCCGACGGAAGCGCGCGACTAACGACAACGTCCGGATCGAATTTCCGCATGTATCTGAGCGTCCGAATCTCTCTGAGTGACCACTCGCCGAGGAGTCCAGCGGTGGTTGTCCCCTTCGTCGACAGCACCGTATGGTCGATTCCGTAGGCGTCCAGCAGGTCGGTCGTCACTTCTTTGTTTCGTGAACTGACGGCGACGCTGTGGCCATTGGAGACGAGCGTCCGAATCGCGTTCTTAAACAGATGGACGTGCGCAGGGTGTGTCAGATCGAACTGAACACGCATCAGTGATCACACACGGATCGTCGAAGTCGGTTGGTTGAATTCCACTGACTACTCGCCCACCCCGTTTTTGAAGCGTATCTGAAAGGCAGTTGTCTCATGTGGACAGAGGGTGTCGTTTCGGTGTTTGTTATGATCTTCCTACCACCACCAGGCGCGGTTTCTCAGCGTAACTGACGGTCTCGAAATCTCAGATAGTTGCCATCTAACTACGTTTATTTTTGCTTAAATAGCTAATATAGCTACTTGCTGTTTAGATAGCCACCTGTAGGGGAATCTACAAGCAACATCATCCCATCGCTGTTGAGACAACCGCCGCTGACCGAGATCGCTGGAGCTGCTGTCCCGCCAGTAGTTCATCAACGAGCCACAGCCCCCGAGTCGACCGCGTTCGCCAAAACAGGTCAAAGGACAGTATGAATCTGGTACCCACACAGGCAGTTACTCATCTTCCGAAAGCCGCGTGGAGTAGTTCGAAACACTTCGTATATAAACAGCAGCTATCAACGGGCGGTCCCACCAATGAAGCCGTCTTGGACGCCGTACTCAATGAGTACGAAGACGACTCTGTCGCCCTTGTCCATATCGGGTTGCGAGACATCAAAACTGCACTCGGAACCGATCCCTACGAGGCCATTCTCGACAAGCTCCGGTCGCGGTTCGATTCGATTCTCGTTCCCGGGTTTACCAAGTCGTTCCGGAAGACGGGTGTGTTTGATCTCGAGGAGACCCAACCCGAATTGGGGGCGTTTTCCGGGCTGTTCTTCGAGAACGCGGAGTTTCGGACGCCAGATCCACTCCATTCGATACTCGGCGAGGGACCGTACCGTTTCGAAAGCTGTACGTTCCGAGACACGTTTTCGCCGGGAGGCTGTTATGGCCAACTCAGCAAGGACAACGTGCTGTGTCTCAACATCGGAACGCCGTGGCTCGTCTCAACACAGCTCCACTACATTGAGCGTATCTGTAACGTCCCGTACGCAAAAACAATCGAAATCGACGGCGAGTTACGCACCAACGGATCGACAACCCGGATTGCTCAACAAAACTACAAGAAAAACAACTATCTGTACTTTTGGAACCGCCGGGGGCTTCGGGATGCCATGGTTTCGGCGGGTGTAATGGATCACTACTCGCTTGATGGGCTCAACGTGATGGCCGTCCGAACCGGTGATATGCAGTCGTTTCTCGTTCCACGGATCGAAGCAGACCCCTACTATCTCGTCACCTAAGTGTATGCAACGCTGATAGCAGTTAGTCGGTCTTTACCGGCTGGTCGACGCCCGACGAACGGTCGCCGGTTGGTGAGTCAGTCGACTTGCCGGTATCGATTACTCGGTTGGCCCACGTGCCGCGCCGGAAATATGCGAAGACGAGCGCTGCCATCAGGACGTTTGAGGCAGCCTCACCGTACCAGATGCCAGTCGCACCCCATCCCACAGGCACCGCGAGCACGTACGCGACCACCGACCGCAGGACGATGTAGCCGACAAAGGCAAACAGTAGTGCCAGCCGTGTCCGTCCGCTGCCGCGGAATCCACCTTGGATAACGAAAAACACCCCGAGGAAAACGTAGCTGGCGGCCACAATCTGGAGGTACTCGCTGCCGATTTCGACAACCGCTGGCGCACCCATCCCGGTCACGAAGACGCTGACGATAAGGGGGGCAAACAGATAGACACCGAGTCCGAACACCAGAAAGCAGCCAATAACGATACCAATCGCGATGCGAACGCCACGTTTTGCGCGGTCGACCTGTTGNGCACCGAGGTTCTGGCCAACGACGGTTTCGACGCCCCGAGCCAGTCCAAGCGCAGGGAGCACGACCATAGAGGTGACACGGGAGCCGATGCCGTAGGCTGCGACCGCCTCAGCGCCAGCGACCGCGACAAGTGCGGTCAGAATCGTCACGCTGAGGGCTTTGGTGCTGACTTCGAGGCTGGCCGGCGCGCCAATCGAGAAGATACGGCGGATCGTCTCCCAGTCAGGGGCGAAATCGGCCGCCGAGATTGTAATTCCAACTGACCCCGAAACCAGCAGCCAGATGCCGATTGCCGCACCGATCCCGCGAGCGAGAATCGTCGCTATCGCCGCCCCTTGAACGCCGAAGCCGGCAAAGCCGGTCGCCGCAAACAGCGTCGACTCAAGCGACTGCAATCCCAACCAGGCGAAAACGACGTTGTCCTGAAACCCGAGAATGAAAAACGGATCGACGATCACGTTGAGCCCAACGCCGAAGGCCATCAGATACAGCGGCGTTCGGGTATCGCCCCAGCCCTGTAGAAGTGACTGAAAGACGAAGAAACTGAATATAAACGGAATGCCGATGAACATCGTTCGAGTGTAGGTGACTGCCATCTCGTACTCGGTAGTGCCAGGGACCGCCCCAACCAACTGGAGAAGCCACGGCGCGAGTAGATAGCCCACCACTGAAAACAGCAGTGAGACGGCAACCACAAGCGAGATCGTCTGGCCAGCGACGTGGCCAACATGGTCGAGGTTTCCTGCACCCTTATGTTGGGCGACCAGAACTGTTCCGGCTATCGAAAACCCAAGCGAGAGACTGATAACCAGAAAGACGATTGCCCACGAAAACGACAATGCGGCGACCGCTGGTTGGCCGAGTCGACCAACCCAGAACGTGTCGGCGAGGTTGTAGCCAACCTGCAAAAGGTTGGTGAGAACGATCGGTAGCGAGAGTATAACAAGTGGCTTGAGTAGTGGCCCGTCGGTGACGTTGACTGACCGATCACGGCTCACCGAACTCATTCAGTGACTCCGGTATCAGTTTGAAGAAGTCGACACTTGAGGTAGGCGTCGACTTCCGTTCGCAAATCGCTAATCGTTGCGTCTGTGTGCGCTGAGTCGGTTGTCGCCTGTCGAAGCATCGCCCCGTCGACGCTGGCGACTAACAGCGAGGCGACATAGTTGGCGTCGACAGGCCGAAACACACCTGTATGACAGCCGCGGTCAATAATCTCTGCAAATCGGTTCTGAAAGTAGTCGGTGCTTCGGCTGAACTGTATCCGATATTCGGGGTTGCTCGCGGCTTGTGCTCGGAGTTCGATAATTGCTCGCATGAACTGCTGTTGCTCGGCCGACGGCTCGGTCGGCAGCAGATGATCTAACAGCTGCTGGAGTGCTTCGATTGGATCGTCGTCATCCGGTGGTGTTGTCGACTCCAGATGATCGAGGATGAACGACAGAAACTCGACCAACAGCTCGTCTTTGCTGTCGTAATGGTGGTACAGCAGCGATTTGCTTTTCGGAAATTGATCGCTAATCCGCTGGATAGTGAGATCAGCATAACCGTGCTCACAGAGCCCGCGATACGTCGCGGCCATGATCTCTCGGCGGGTGTTGGTCGGCTCGTCGAACAGCTCTCCGAGCGGCATACTGACTGACTGTTCATTCAGCCAGTTAAGANTTCGGCTTTGGCTGTACGTTTGCAGACCGAGAGTAGGCATCGACTAGCAAAAAGGGGTGCAGTTGGTTAGTTGCCAGCCGGAGCAAGCGGGTTGCCGTCGCCATCGGTCGGCGCGGGCGAGGCGTCCATGTCGTCGTCTTCAGCGTACGGGTACCACGTCAGTTTCGTGTTGTGCATCATTGGGTCCTCGTAGCCGGTCTCTTCGGGCTCTATGAGCGCTTCGAGTTCGTCCTCGTCCTGACGAGTGATGAACGTCCGGAACGTTTCGTCGCCCTCACGCTGGTCTTCGAAGTTCGCCAGCAGGTTCTTGATCGCACCTGGGACCTCGTCGACAGGCACACGCTGGCCGACCCACTTTGCGAACTGTGGGTTCT
>SL_5KL_010_SEDDRAFT_10000133_pt1 | contig 43209 bp, 19 predicted proteins | sample SodLakKL_010_SED_FD_9118 | JGI IMG/M metagenome (IMG submission 9118)
CCCATCCTTCATGCGCTTCAGCTGTTATTTCAACTACTTCTTCAAAATGGTATTCACCCTCACCATTAACATTGCCCCCATTTTCCGGATTGGCGGTAAGTGAAAGGGTATATGATATTTGTTCGAAATTTGCTGTTAGCTCAACATCATCAGCCGGCATAGTCACATTCGCCGTTGCAGCATGGGGATCATCCAGATATTCTGTGTCACCCGTCCATTCAACAAAAACCCATCCTTCATAGGGATCAGCTGTTATTTCAACTACTTCACCAAAATTATATGAGCCTTCACCAATAACTTCCCCAGCATCGTCAGGTTCAGCAAACAAGCTAATATTGTAGTCTATATGATTAAACACAGCTGTTAAAGTCCTGTGATCAGTAACAGTGAAACTATATTCCGCTTGATCATGTACTTGCTCTCCATCTTCCTTCCATACATCAAATTCAAAACCTGTTTCAGGGGTAGCATATACTGTATGCTCATAGCCATATTCATACCATCCCTCTCCATCAACCTCCCCACCATCTTCCGGATCGGTATTTAAAGTAATTTGCTTATCAATATAAAACTCAATTATATTAGTTAAGCTCCAGTTTCCCCGACTATCTTTTGTGCGGATATACAACCAGTTTTCTCCTTCATTTTCCAAATCTATTATATTTACATCAATCAAAACATCTATATTTTTTCCGGGCACAATATCAATTGATGTACCATTACCCAATCAGGGGTCTTCATTAATAAAGTATTCTGCTTCAACTATATCAGGCTTGTCCTGATCAATGGTTTCAATATAAAACGAACGCACATTAGTCAGGCTCCATTTCCCATTTTCATCTTTTGTGCGGATATATAAGTCATAAAAACCTGTTTCAAAATCACTAATATCTGCCGTAAAATTAACACCTTCAATATTTTGTTCTGCTGAAACAGGTATCTCAGTTCCATTGCCAATACCGGGGTCAGAATTAATAAAATATTCGGCTTTAACTATATCGGCAGGAGTTTCTTCAAAATAGTCAATATAAAACGAACGAACATTTGTCAAACTCCATAAATCATTTTCATCTTTTGTCCGGATATATAAGTCATGAAATCCTATTTCAAGGTCACTAATATCTGCCGTAAAATTAACACCTTCAATATTTTGTTCGGCTGAAACAGGTATCTCAGTTCCATTACCAATACCGGGGTCAGAATTAATAAAATATTCGGCTTTAACTATATCGGCAGGAGTTTCCTCAAAATAGTCAATATAAAACGAACGAACATTTGTCAAACTCCATAAATCATTTTCATCTTTTGTCCGGATATATAAGTCATGAAATCCTATTTCAAGGTCAATAATATCTGCCGTAAAATTAACACCTTCAATATTTTGTTCGGCTGAAACAGGTATCTCAGTTCCATTACCAATACCGGGGTCAGTATTGAAAAAATATTCGGCTTTAACAATATCGGCCAACTCCTTAATATTGTCTTTATAAAATGAATGTACGGTTGTTAAACTCCATAGTCCTGTATCATCTTTAGCACGAATATTTAAGTGATGGAAGCCTTGCCCAAGTTCCGAAATATCAATATTGAAATTTTGTTTTTGAATATTATTAGCAGGAGTAATATCTATCTGATTCGCATTTCCAAACCCGGGGTCTGCATTGATAAAATACTCAACTTCAATAATTTCCTGACTTATACTTTCTTTGTTAGCAAAAAAAACAAATAAAAACAAAAGGCTCAAAAAATATACTGAGGAATTAATATTAACTTTATTTAATATATTCAGTACTGGCAAGTTCCCCTGTTTATAAAAAACTATCATAATAATAATTAGTTATGAGATTTTGTACTGAATTCAACTTCTATTTCCTGGTTTTCGTAGTTTATTGTATGTTCGATCTCATATATGGCAGGAATATTAGGCACGCCAGATAACTTGAACGGATTATCGCCTCCAAACATTCCAATGTCTGTGCCATCCACACCACTACCTATTGCCGGGGATCCTTCAGCAAGCTGCCATTGACCATCGGTACTGTTACCTTCAGCACCTACAAAAACGTCATCCATATCCACATTTTGTTGATTGCCGTTTTCAGTTCCAAATTGATCGTTGTTACCTATGTTATGGGTATAATTAGTATTAGTTGGACTAAAATCACCTTCTCTCAAAATATTATTATGAAATTCTGCATTTCGAACAATAGCTTCTCCATGTAGCACATTATTTTCGATGGTGCCGGAAAAACCTGACCCAAAAGAAAGAGAGCGTCTGAATCGATCTGTATGATAAATATAGTTATTCTTAATCGTAACATTATTCATACCTGTTTCACGTCCACGAATAGCTGAATTATTTATGGTATAAGAAGCCAGTTCTACTATATAATTATTTTTTATAATAATATTATTTATATTTTCACCTAATCGTACAGCTTGCACTATATCTTCAGTATTGCGTATTCGATTGCCCTGCAAAATAATATCAGAAGTTTTAATATCAACATTTTCAATCCTGCAACCTTTAACAATGCTACCCTGGCTTCCATCTTTGAAAGTAAGAGAGCCGATTACTGCACTGTTTTGATCAGCCTGTGTTTCTGGGTTTTCAGCTAGGAAAAATCCCGGGCCTATTATAACAAGTTTTTTTGTTAAATCAACATCTCCATGTGATCCGGAAGATGCTTCAACATAAAGAGTGTCTCCTTCCTGAACAGTTCCGGAATTATGAGCATGCATAATATTAGTAAAATCGGCGTCAACTCCATCGCGGTTATTTACACGCCAAACATTAGCATTTAAAGAATTAATTCCTAACATAGTAACCAGCAATGTAGTGCTAATTAATTTAAAGAAAGATTTTGTTTTCATAACTTTTATAAAATTGTTGTTTTAAAAATTAATTATTATATGAATTATTTTTTCACGATAAATGCAATCTAAAGAGATTTAAGTAGAATAAATATTTCCAAGAGCTAAAAGAGAAAAGTCTTCTTAACGCCTCTTGAAGGCTTTTATTAATTTTACCATCAATAATTCCTTGAAAATATAAATTGTATTATACTGAAGCATTTAAAACATGCGCAAATATATCACATTTCTTTATTCATAAATTAAAAGTTTTTTGGTTAAAAATCTTATACACTTTTTTATTCAATGTTATTAATATATAAAATCATGATAATCAAAAACCCGAAAATTGGGGATTGCAATTGTTAATTTATTCAGGTGATGTTTCTCACCAATGGCAACTTTTATATAAGCATTTGCAATAAAGTGAAATGTATGTATTAATTATAATTGTTAAATCACAAGTGTCCGATTAAAATAAATCTCGCCACAAAGCATGCACTGAACTTGTTGAAGTGACACAAAGACTCAAAGAAACACGAAGAGTAACGTGCAGAAATTCAGATTTTTGAGTTATTTCACTTCGTTCAATACAAGCTTAGAGTCCCTGCCCTGTTGGATAAATTGTTTGCAAACCGTAGGGGTAAAGAAAACAAGTATCCAACAGGGTTAAAGTCTTAGTGGCTATAATTAATTTTAGTTTTAAATCAATAAACTATAATTTATTTTGTAATGACCGGTATTAAAGGGAAACAAACAGTAATAATAATTTTAATCGGACACTTGTGTTGTTAAATATTTATAAATTTCATAAAAATCATGATAGTATGAATAGAATAGAATTTAATGTGGGTGGAAATCTTAAATTTATTATATTTATTAATTTATTCGATTATAGTTGAATTTATCATTCAATAAATCAATTATAAATGATTAATTATTTTGTCTATATATTGTATTGGTGCGTTTACATAAACTAAATAATAAAGAAATCCGAATTTAATAAAAAAGGGAAAGATTAAAAGAATTGATCTGTTAACAATTTTAATTGTTACCCAGAAAAATAAATTTATTTTTTTCTAATATTTGTAATATGTTTTGGATTTTGTAAGGATATTAGAATCAAGACATAAATTTGGGCAATGTTTAATTATACGTATTAAAGCATTTAAAAACTACATCTGCTATTGGTAAATATTTTATGCAACAAAAAGAGATTGAAAAAAATAAAAAATTAGTATTTGCAATAATAGAACATCCCTATTGGGGATTTATTATTGAAGCTTATTCAGTGATAATTACTAAAAAGCAACAATTTAGCTATAATGTTAAAAAAGTTACCAAACACAATGTGAATGATTTTTTTGATTCGTTAGACAACGCTAATAACTTGGTTATTGATATGCTTGATAACTATTCTGACAATAATATCATTAAAGTATTTGGCAAACATAAAGAGCGTGCGATCGATTTTTTTAAGCGACTTGAACTACCTTTAGTAGAAAATTTTATACGACCATTTATAGAAAAACACTTATCTAAGATCATTAATGTTATTTCTGATAATGATATACCGCTGTACTATAAAGGTAATCCGGGAAACCTTATAAATGATAATCCTATTAAGATATTAAAAGATATTGTTGAACCAATATTCAATTTTGAAAAACAAAGCGACAAAACTCGCTATTATTTGACTCTTAAAGCAGAAAATCAATATATATCACTTAAAGATCAAAACACATTAGTGCTTTCAAATTTTCCTTGTATAATAATGATGAATAATACAATATACAGGTTTGACGGACATTTTGACAGCAAAAAACTAAAACCCTTTTTTAATAAAGAATATATTGAAATACCTCCAAATTATCAAAAAAAGTATTTTGAAAGTTTTATTAAAAGAACTATTTCACAATATAAAGTTACAGCCACAGGCTTCAATATTGAAGAAATACACAGCAATCCCACACCATTTCTAAGCCTTGAAGTTGATTATCATAACAAAGCGGTACTGGAAATTTCATTTAAATATGATGCAGATATATTTTTTTCGCCTTTAGATAAAGAATTATGTAAAGTAAAATTAAATTATAGTTTTGACAATGATTATTATTTTAAAAAAATAATCCGAAACCTTGAGAAGGAAAAAAGATATATAGAAACAATACAATATTATGGTTTAGAAAAAATTAATTCTTGTCAGTTTACTCTAAAAGGTATCAAAAACGGTAAAGCCGGGGATGGAGAAATAAAGATGCGTCATAACATAGTCGATTGGATGGCAACACATAAAGATGTATTAATAAAAAAAGGGGTTAACTTCACACAAAATCATTTACATGAAAAATATTTTATAGGAAAACCTGAAATTACATTAAAAATTGACGAGAAGTCGGATTGGTTTGATTTAAAGGGATTTGTTTTTTTTGGTAAACATAAAATTCCTTTTATTGAATTAAAAAACAATATAATAAAAGGAGAGCGCGAATTTTTACTTCCTGATGGAACGATAGGTTTAATTCCTGTTGAATGGATGGAAAAATATAATGATGTTTTAAAATTTGCAAAAAAAGAAAAGGGTTGCCTTTCATTAAATAAGCATTACTTTACAATTCTTAAAAACCTTGATCTAGTAAAAAAAGAAGAGAAAACTCTTGGGGTTCCATTAAAAAAAGCTAATATACCTTCTTCATTAAAGGCTGAAATGCGTCCATATCAATTAACCGGTTTTCAATGGTTAGTTTATTTACAATATAATAAGCTTGGTGGTTGCCTGGCTGATGATATGGGTTTAGGAAAGACTTTACAAGCATTGGCTGCGCTATTAAAGCTTCGTGATTCCTATAATTCAATTAATCAAAATAGTCAAAATACCAACACTCCTGATTCTTACAACGAAAATCATAACCAGTTGAATTTGTTTGATAATTTCACAAAATCAAAACAAAACAAGCAAACTTCACTAATAGTAATGCCTTTATCATTAATCCACAATTGGGTAAATGAAATTGAAAAATTCGCACCTTCTCTTAAAGTATTTAAGTATGTTGGCATAAACAGGCCAAAAAATACAAACATTTTCTCAAAGTACGATATAATAATAACTACCTATGGAATTGTTCGCAGTGATATAGATATACTAAAAGAATTTCATTTCAGTTATATTATTCTTGATGAAAGTCAAATAATTAAAAATTCTTCATCCAAGATATTTTTAGCCGTAAAAAAATTAAATGGCAAATATCGTTTAGTACTTACAGGAACCCCGATAGAGAATTCATTAACAGATTTATGGTCTCAATTTTCGTTTTTAAACCCCGGTATGTTGGGCAGTCTTCGTAGTTTTAAAGAAGAATTTGTCATTCCAATTGAAAAAGAAAACGATAAACAAAAACGAGATAAGCTTCAAAACCTTATAAAGCCTTTCGTGTTGCGCCGTAACAAAAATCATGTTGCAAAAGAGCTTCCCGATATGATCAAAAAAGTTCATTATTGCGAAATGACAGAAGAGCAAGCCAGTTTTTATGAACGAAAAAAATCGGAAGCACGCAATATGATACTTGAAAATTTTCAAACAATGGGCAAAACCAAAACAAAGTTTTTGTTACTAAGCAGTTTAACCCAGCTCCGATTAATTGCTAATCATCCTGTAATCATAGAAAACAACTATGAATATGATTCAGGTAAGTTTAAGGAAGTTTTGCATAATGTAAGCAAAGTTATTTCAGAAAATCATAAAGTTTTGCTCTTTTCGCAATTTGTCAAACATTTGAACTTATACGCCAATTATTTTAAACAACATGACATTCCTTTTGGCATGTTAACTGGCAGGGTTAATGAAAAAGACCGTAAACCTATCATAGACAGGTTTCATAATGATACTGATACTCAAATCTTTTTAATATCAATGCGTGCAGGTGGTACAGGTTTAAACCTTACAGGTGCAGATTATGTATTTATGCTTGACCCATGGTGGAACCCTGCAGTGGAAGCACAAGCCATAAGCAGAGCACATCGGATAGGGCAAGACAAAAAAGTGTTTGTATACAAATTTATTTCACGTTCAAGTGTAGAAGAAAAGATTATGGCTTTACAAAAACATAAATCAAAAATATCGGATATGTTTATTAACCAAAACAACCCTCTGAAATTATTGCAAATGGATGAGATAATTACACTTTTATAGCCTATTTTAAAAACTTTGGGTCACAAGACATCGTCAAACCGTAGTCATTTCAAACTGTTTAATTCTTACACATCGATATTGGCATATTTAGCATTTTTCTCAATAAATTCTCTGCGTGGAGACACTTCATCGCCCATAAGCATCGAAAAGGTGCGATTAGCTTCAGCTGCATTTTCAATATCAACCTGGCGTAATTTCCTACCTTCAGGGTTCATTGTAGTGTCCCAAAGCTGTTCTTCATTCATTTCACCCAAGCCTTTATAACGTTGTATCTGAAGCCCGGTTTCTTTTCCGTCAGCAATTAATTTTTTTACAACTTCTTCTCTCTCTTCTTCATTCCAGCAATAACAAGCTTCCTTCCCTTTTTTTATAAGATACAGAGGAGGGGTAGCGACATAGATATAGCCAAGTTCTATCAATTCTTTCATGTAGCGAAAAAAGAATGTAAGAACAAGTGTAGCTATATGGCTGCCATCAACATCAGCATCTGTCATAATGATAATTTTATGATATCTGAGTTTTTCAAGGTTCAGTGCTTTGGAGTCTTCCTCGGTACCAATGGAAAGCCCCAGGGCGGTAAATATTGTTTTTATTTCTTCGTTATCAAAAACTTTTTGAGGCATAGCTTTTTCTACATTAAGTATTTTGCCTCTAAGCGGAAGAATTGCCTGAAATTTACGGTTACGCCCCTGCTTGGCAGTTCCACCGGCAGAGTCTCCCTCAACAAGAAATATTTCACTTTTTTCGGGATCTTTTTCGGAGCAATCAGCTAACTTACCCGGCAAACCGGTATTATTTAATACATTTTTACGTTGTACTAGTTCTCTTGCTTTGCGGGCAGCATGACGCGCAGTGGCAGCAAGTATTACCTTATTTATTATGGCTTTTGCCTCTTTGGGGTTTTCTTCAAGATAATAAGCAAGCATTTCACTAACAACCTGATCTACAACACCAGTAACCTCAGAATTACCTAACTTGGTTTTAGTTTGCCCCTCAAACTGGGGTTCCGGTACTTTTATGGATAATATCGCAGTAAGCCCTTCACGAAAATCATCGCCATTGATCTCAAATTTCAGTTTTGAAAGCATACCTGATTTATCAGCATAAGATTTTAGAGTACGTGTCAAAGCCCTCCTAAACCCGGCAAGATGTGTACCACCCTCATGTGTATTAATATTATTAACATAAGATTGCATGTTCTCTGTAAAAGATGCATTATATTGCATTGCAACCTCAATGGGTATGTCACTTTTTTTACTTTCAATACAAATCGGCTTATCTATAATTTTTTCCCGTGTACCATCAAGATATTGAACAAATTCCTTAAGCCCTTCTTTAGATAAAAAAGAATCATAAACAAATTCTCCATTATCATCTTTCTTTCGTTTATCAGTAATTGACAGCCTAATGCCTTTATTAAGATAAGCCAACTCACGTAACCTTGCTGAAAGGGTTTCATAATTAAATTCGGTTAAAAAGAAAATAGAATCATCGGGCAAAAAAGTTATTTCTGTGCCTGTTAAATCAGTTTCACCTATTTCTTTCACCTCAAATAGCGGCTTACCTTGCTCATATTCTTGTGTATATATTTTTTTATCACGATAAACAGTAACTTTCATATATTTTGAAAGAGCATTGACACATGATACTCCAACACCATGAAGTCCACCTGAAACCTTATAACTTCCCTTATCAAATTTTCCGCCGGCATGGAGAACTGTCATCACAACTTCAAGAGCGCTTTTCTTTTCTTTTTTATGATAATCAACAGGTATACCTCTACCATTATCAATAATGGTAATACTATTATCCTCATTGATAGTAAGATCAATAGTATTGCAATGACCTACCATTGCCTCATCAATTGAATTATCTATTACCTCATTCACTAAATGATGCAACCCCTTTGAACTAAGATCACCTATATACATGGCAGGTCTTTTTCGAACAGCTTCCAACCCTTCCATTACTTGAATGCTGGCAGCATCATAATTGACCGGAGATATTTTTACGTCTTTAAGTGCTTCACTCATAGTTTTTTATGAATTTTTTAATAATTAAACAAAGATACAAATTTTTACCCTATTTTCATAGTATAAATAAGGCCAAAATGCTTTATTTATCAACAATTTTTATAATACTAACAAAATAATAAGAAGAAAGTTAATGAGAGTTTATGAAAAAAATGTTAATTAATAAAATTGGCTTATACTAAATAGTGAAATTCAGAATAAGGTAAAGAAAAATGATAATTGATAAATATCGAAATTAAAACGAAAATGCGGCTCCTCCCAAAAAATTAAATTTTTGAGAAGGGTAGTTGAGCCATCTTTCAAGTGGTTGGTTTTGTACATTATTAAAGTTTAAAAACACGGCTAATCTATTTGTATACCTGTACTCAACACCAAAATTAGTGTCAACATGAAATCCATGAATTTCTTTCTTTTGCACATTACCTTCTTCATCAAAAATTCTTCCATACCATGAATTGCGCGCAAAAGCTTCGGCAGTAAAAATAATTTTATCCTGAATATTGTAATTTACTGATAAATCAAAACGCGCAGTTGGTTTATGCCATGGTTTAATTTCATTGTCAAGCGAGTATTGATAATAATTTGATGCAAATCTTAAGTTTATTCTATCAGCGATCTGAGAGAATATTTCACCACGAAAATTAAAAAGCCGCAGATCATCATAAACAATTGTCATTTTGTTATCAAGAACTTTATTATTATCATCGTCAATAATAACATCAGTAACATAAAATGCATAATTTTCAATTGTCGAATTACTTGCGCTTAAATTATAGGATACCATAGAGCCAATTGATCCTTTAAACCCACCACCTATTTTTGATTTCGTATTCTTAAAACGAAAATCCCCTAATTCGGAATTTATAAAAGGGTTTTCACGGGAAAAATCATAAAGATTATGTCGTTTTATACCCCCACTTAAATAAGCATAAGCTGCTAATACATCATCTATGAGGTTAGCCTTACTACCGGCAATTGGATGTATTCTAAAATAGTTGTTTTTTTCGAATTTAAATGCCGCATTGAAACCTAAATAAAACTCAAAATCTTTATAACTCGAATACAGACGGGGGTTAACTCCAAATATACCTGCTGCAGATGAATCCAATGGCGACTGGTTATTATAATAATCAGCATAGGTGTCAAACTTAAAATGTTGATTTTCAGAAAATTCCATAGGATCAGGCGGAAGCTGTCGTTGAATTGTACCCGAAAAGCTAATATTATGTTGTAATGGGTTATCATCTTGTAATGCATAATCGGCATTCAAAAAGTTATAGTTAATGCCAAAGTCATATGAAAGGCTTAAAGAGTCAAGATTATTATTTCTAAAGCCTGTATTGGCCGAAAAATAATTATATTGTTGTCTTATATCATCTTTTTCAGGAAAATTATCAGTATCAGAATATTTTTCTCTATTTTTATCAATGCCATAAAAATGTAAAACATTACGATTGTAATCAATTCCTCCCTCAAGAGTATGATCTCTGAAAAACCTTTTTCCATATACTTCAGCCAAGTTGTCGGAATAACCGCTGTGTGGATAATTTTCAACTTTACCGGCTGAAGATTGATGCTTTAACCTTAATCCGTATGCATATTCATTTGAACGCAAAGAGTTATAGAACAATTCACCATAAGGGGTATAATGACTTCCAAATCCGCCTTTTAAATGCCCCCTATATAATTTGCTAATGGGTTCCCCTCTCATTCTGGCTGCTTCAATTGGCTCTAATTCAAAGCTTGTTTCCAGTTTTACAGTCTGAATATTATATTCCAATTCGCGTTCAATATCTAAAGTATCTTCGATAACAGGCATATCGTTTATTTTGAATGCATCTGAAATAGAGGGTTCATAAGGTGCTATAACCTTTATTTCATCGAAGTCAAGTGGCTCTTGAGCGTCTATATTATTGTTGTTGACGAATGAAAAAATAAAAACAACCGGAAAAAATATTTTTAAAAAATTATGCATATAACATTAATCTATTTTAAATAATATAAATCGAAAATCGACATCACTTTATTAATCTTTCTCTAATTATTAATCCTCTATACCTTTTTTTGATTCAATTTCCTCTAGTTTCTTGCGAGCCACTGAAGCAAGCTCCGGGCCGTCATAATTATCTATAATGCTTTGAAGCGTATGCCGGGCCTGAAAAAGATTACCTTTTTGAGTGTAATTATCGGCAAGCAAAATAAACATTTTAGCAAGCCAATATTCGTAAGCCGAAATAGTATTGACATAATCTAAAATCAATTTTTCGCAATTATCATAATTTCCTTTTCTGAATTCAATAAGGGCAATGTTATATTTAGCTTCCGCTGATGTTTCATTACTGCGTATTGTTGCAGCTGAAGAAAAATGGTTTTTTGCTATATCCAGTTGATTAAGTTCTTTTGCTGAATACCCTTTTATCATAAACGCTTCCTGTCTTATACTTTCAATAATTTTGTCATTTTCTAAAACCTTACTGGCAACATCAATAGCTTGTTCGTATTGTTCAACTTTAAAAAAACACCTCATTTGTCCTATTTTTGCCTTTGACAAATTTTCACTGTGATCTGCAATTTTTTCGAGTTGTTTATAAAAACTCAGGGCATCTGCATAATTTCCAAGTTTATAATTAATTGATGCTGCGCGCACGGTTGCTTTCTCTGAAAACCTGCTTTTTCGCTTATTTGCAACATATTCATAACCTGTTAAGGCATGATTGTATTCTCCCATTCGGTAATAAGATTCAGCACCATAATAATTTGCATCAATATTGAAAATGCCATCCGGGTATTTATCGAGATAATTTTCAAAGCTTCTGGCTGCATTTACCCAATCGCCTTCCATGTATCGGTTTTCAGCTGCAACATAAGTCAGCGAGTCTCGCTGAACTGCTGTAATATCTGATAATCCCAGCCCCTCTGTATATTCAACATAATCATCAACTCGATCAAGATTAACATAAACAATTTTCATTGCTTCAAGAGCTTCCTGCGATTGTTCAGTACCCCGATAATTTTCCACTACATTCTTAAATTGTTCAAGCGCTTTTTCATCTTCATAAGAATTATAATAAATAAGGCCTTTTTTTAACATGGCACTTTTAACATGATTGCTGTTGGGGTGATCATCGATAACTCCTGAATAATGCTTTAGAGCATTTTCCGGGTCATCCATAACCAGGTAAGTATTTGCAAGCTCATATTTGGCATCAGAAAGATAATTGGAGTTAGGGTATTTCTGTAAAAAACCTATCAAAGAGTTAGCCTTTTCGTCATAATTACCTATTGCTCCCAAAGCTATCGACTTCTGAAACATAGCATAATCCGATTCAGCAATATCCCTTTTTATCGCTTTATCGTAATAATCAATCGCATTTCTGTAATTTTTTGTTACAAAATAACTGTCACCCAGGCGTAATTGAGCATCAACCAACAAACGGGTATCTTTGGCTTCATCTGTAACAAATTTCCTAAAAGCTCTTATAGCTTTTTCATATTGTTCTTTTCTAAAATAGGCATATCCAATATTATAATTAGCACGGTTATATTGATCAAGACTATACGCACCAGGCGTAACAAGAAACCGGTTATGAATTTCAATTGCTTCATCATAATTACCCATTCTGTATTTGGCTTCTCCCGTCCAATATTTACTTTGTGCCATTATAGCGTTATTTTCAGGGTATTTATTTGAACGATTAAAATAATCAATAGCAGTTTCAAAATCACCGTTATTAAACAACTCAACTCCTCTGTAATAAGCAATACGCTGATATGCATCCTTCAATCTTTGTGTATTAATTTCGATTTTTTCCATCGACTCCATTGCATAACGGTAATTCCTGGTAGTCAAAAAAAGATCTATAAGATATTCATAAGCTTCATCTATTCGTGGTGAATCGGGATAATCTTCTATGTATTTTTGAAAAGATAGTATTGCCTCATTAAATGGGTTATATGAAAGCTCATACGACAACTTTGCATACTTAAACAAGGCGTCTTGTTTTATCTGAGGAATAAAATCCATTTTTTTAGCAGCATTAAGAGCATTTTTGGCAGCCATCTTATCATCAATTTTAAGATAACAATCAGCCAAAAGATAGTATGCATTTTGTGCTAATGAATCTTCTTCTGTTGTTATAGGTTCGAAATAATTTATTGCATTTTTATAATCATTAATTTTATAATATGAATAGGCAAATTGATAGTGATCATCCCTTGTAAGCTTTTCACGAGTCTGCCTGCGATATTCTTCAAAATAAACAATTGCTTTTTCATAATTTTTCTTAGAATAATATGCATCGCCTAATAGTCTATGTATTTCAATTTCACGATTTGGAGATGCTTCCTCTAAAATTGCAGGAGCATATTCGATTAAATCGTCGTATCGTCTTTGCTTATGATAAATATTAGTAATGTAATAAGGGACAATCATACCGAAATTGCTGTCATCAATCAGTTTTTTAAATGATCGAAGAGCTGTTTCATAGTTATGTTGAGTATAGGCTATATGGCCATAATAATAATTAGCCGGCTCATAATAAACACTGTTGGTATCTTTTACATCAAATAATTTTCTTTTGGCATTGTCATAATCATCGAGTTCGAAATATGAATGCCCGCTTTTAAATTTAAACTCATTTGTTTGCTCATTGTTAAGGTCAAACATATCCACTTTAGCATACCATTTCAAGGCGTCCTCGTAATTTCTGTTTCTATACTGAAGATTGCCCATCTGAAAGCTGGCAATTGACTGTTTTGGATGAACAGGATGTTTATTTATAAAAGATATGAGTAAATTTTCAGCATCTGGATGAAATAATTCAAATGCACATATAGCTTGATAATAACGTGAATTTATTTTAATTTCTGAATCTTTATCATCAACCTTATCTATAACTTTTTTAAATTGATTTAGTGCTGCGTTGTATTGCTTTCTGTTAAAAAGCTCAACTGCCAGTCTGTAGCCTGCCTCAGGCTGGTCATAAATTGAAGTTTTCTGACCCATAATGATAACAGGCAGGCAAAACATTAGTAATGTCGTTAAGATTATTATTCTCATAATTTATCCAGAAAGGTATTTTTATGCTAAAATACTATTAATTATGGAAAAAAGTAGCTGTTGATTTATTAACAAAATGCTTATTTTTTCAACAAATAAAAAAAAGCAAGCCAATAAGCCGGGTTCTGTTTTATCCTGTTATTTATCTAGGGCAGGGTTCACACCCTACCTCAAACGGTCTACCCTCCGGGTTTGTGCGAGCAACACTCAAGCCCCGGTATATTTGACCTTTCAACTCATAAGGTTTGCCCCCCTTTACGGTCTCCCGTAAAGGTCATGAGCTCTTACCTCACGTTTTCACCCTTACCCCGAACAAAAATGTCGGGGCGGTAATTTTCTGTGGCACTATCTCTCGACACCACCCAAATAAGGGCATGCCGGCTTCCCGTTAGGAAGTATGATGCTCTGTGTTGCCCGGACTTTCCTCTGCATGCCTTTAAATGCAGCAACAGGTCGGCTTGCTTTTTTATTTGTTCCTGAAAAAAAATACTTCTGTAGCACCCATTCCATAACGACTATATGGCGCATCATAGTATTGAATACCCTCTGTTTTTTTTAAATGTTTAATAATCTCATCTTTTAAAACGCCTTCACCAACACCATGAATAAAAATAACCTTTAATAATTTATCTTTTATTGCTTGCTCAATACACCTCTGAAAATAATCGACCTGAATATTTATAAGATCATAATTACTATAATTAGTAAAATCGTCAATTAAGTTATGAATGTGTAAGTCAACCTCTGCAATCTTTTCATCGATTTTATGTTTATCCAAAAACGTTTTTGCCTTTTTATTTTCATCTTTCGGCTTCTCTTCCAAAGTCAGCTTCTCTTTTAGAATTTGCATGTTATCTGCAGAAACAGGCTTCGGCATATAAGGGTTAACTGTTTGATCTTTTGTTAGCCCCAATTCTATCAATATAGCCTTGCTATCAATTATATCGTAATGTTTAAATGCATCTTCTTTGTATGTTTTTACAGGCTTAAAATTAATGAACTGACTTATAGGATTAAGTATAGTTGTTTTTCCCTCTGCGAAAAAAACAACCTGTACAAGTGCATTTACCCAATTTTCTATTTTAGCTCTTCCAATATTTTCTAAAAGCACTTTTGACTGTGGTTCCAAATAACCGAAATCAAATCCGTAAAACAAACCCGACTCATTGGTAAATAAACTATATAATATTTGATAATCGGTATGATTAATCAAATAAAGTATTAAGTTTCTTGCCAAAGGAGTATCCTGACTCTCAGGTACAATTGCAAAATAAATACCTTCTCCGGATATATCATCATTACTCTCTATAATATTAAGAGGTGAAATATTTTCATCGTTTTGTGAAATATCATCTTGCTCAATAACACTCTCATGATCATTTCCCTTTGGCATATTAGTACCGGCAGGTGAAGTAAGAATCAGGTCAGATACCGAAGTTGGAATTTCAAAACCCTCTTCTATTGAAACATGTACAATGTTTTCATCAACTATTTTTGTTACTATACCTCCGCCCTTATCATCCAGAAAACTCACCCGGTCACCTATTTTAAATTTCATGTTTTTTGATTTTAATAAATGTAAATAATTATTGAAGTGGATACAAAAATATAAAACTATTATTCAAAAATTAATGTAATGTTTACACTTTTCTGTACAGCATAAATTGATAAAAATTCACACAAATACCAATACTTTGAGAGAAAACACAAAGAGTAACGTTCAGGAATTCAAATCTTTGAGTTATTTCACTTCGTTCAATACAAGCTTAAAATCCCTGTTCTTTTAGACAAATTGTCTGATAACCAGATGAATAAAGAAAACAAATATTCAACAGGGTTAAAGTCTTATTGGATATATGAAATTCTAGTTTAAAAAACAATAATTTTGCAGTGATTTTTCATGCAAGTTTTTCTATTAATATAATTTAATGAGCGAACAAGATAAATATAATCAAACAACGAATAATAAAGATCAATTTGATTCGGGAGATGACAAGCAGGATCTGCCTGTTGAGGATCATGGATTAAGAACCACTCGTTTATCAGGGATGTACAAAGATTGGTTTTTGGATTATGCTTCATATGTTATACTTGAGAGGGCAGTTCCTGAAATACGAGATGGTTTAAAGCCTGTTCAGCGCCGCATACTTCATGCTATGAAAGAGCTGGATGACGGCCGATACAATAAAGTTGCCAATATCATAGGTCATACTATGAAATATCATCCACACGGCGATGCATCTATAGGGGATGCCTTAGTTCAGCTTGGGCAAAAAGATATCCTTGTTGATACACAAGGCAACTGGGGAAACATAATTACAGGCGACAGTCCGGCTGCTCCCAGGTATATTGAAGCCCGCCCGTCAAAATTTGCGCTTGAAGTTGTTTTTAACCCCAAGACAACTACCTGGAAAAAATCTTATGATGGTAGAAACAAAGAGCCAGAAGTTTTGCCTGTAAAATTTCCTTTACTTTTGGCGCAAGGTGTTGAGGGAATAGCTGTTGGACTTGCTTCAAAAATATTGCCGCATAATTTCAACGAATTACTCGATAGTTCAATTAAATATCTTAGAGGTAAAACACCTGATTTACTTCCTGATTTTCCAACAGGAGGAATGGCAGATTTTACCAAATACAACAACGGCCAAAGAGGTGGTAGAGTTAGAATAAGGGCCAAAATAAATATTATCGACAAAAAAACCCTTACCATTACCGAAATACCTTTTGGAACAACCACCGGAAGTTTAATTGAAAGCATACTTAATGCTAATGATAAAGGTAAAATCAAAATAAAAAAAATTGAAGACAATACAGCCGAAAATGTTGAAATCGTTATAAGCTTATCAGCCGGGATTTCTCCTGATCAGGCCATAGATGCATTATATGCTTTTACTGATTGTGAGGTTAGCATTTCTCCTAATTGTTGTGTAATAAAAGAAGGTAAACCTTGTTTTTTGAGCATTAATGATATTCTTAAAATATCTACCGACAATACAGTTCAACTATTAAAAAAAGAACTTGAAATAAAAAAGCATGAATTGCTTGAACAGCACATGTTTTCAAGCCTTGAGAAAATCTTTATCGAAAACAGGATTTACCGCGATATTGAAGAGTGTGAAACATGGGAAAGTGTTTTAGATGCAATCAATAAAGGATTAGACAGCTATAAAGATAGGTTTTACAGAGAAATTACTCAGAACGATATAGTAAAGCTTACCGAGATCAGAATTAAACGAATTTCAAAATACGACAGTTTAAAGGCTGACGAACTAATTAAAAATCTTGAAAATGAACTCGAAAGTGTAAACAAAAATCTTGATAACCTTATTGAATATGCCATTGATTATTTCAAATTTATTAAGAAAAAATTCGGAAAAGGCAGGGAGCGGAAAACTGAAATAAGATATTTTGACTATATTGAAGCTACACGTGTTGCTGCTACCAATCAAAAACTTTATGTCAATCGCATAGAAGGTTTTGCGGGTACCGGCCTGAAAAAAGACGAGTATGTTTGCGATTGCTCAGACATTGATGATATTATAGTATTTAGAAGAGATGGCACCTTTATTGTTACCAAAGTCAATGAAAAGGTATTTGTCGGAAAAGACATTATACATATTGCAGTTTTTAAACGTAATGATGACCGTACCATTTATAATATGATTTATCAGGATGGTCATAACGGCAAGGCTCTTATGAAACGTTTTGCAATAAAGGGAATAACACGCGACCGTGAGTATGATCTTACCAAGGGAACAAAAGGCTCAAAAGTGCTTTATTTAACTGCTAATCCAAACGGAGAAGCAGAAGTGGTTACCGTCAACTTGCGGCATAAACCAAAACTGAAAAAACCGGTTTTCGATCTTGACTTTAGTGAATTAGCTATCAAGAGCCGAAATGCTTCAGGCAATATCCTTACACGACACAATATCAGAAAAATTGTACTCAAAGATAAAGGTAAACCAACACTGGATGCTCAACATATATGGTTTGATAAAACTGTATTAAGACTTAATGTTGATAAAAGAGGTCAATATATAGGCTCATTTAAAGGAGATGAAAAAATATTGACCATATTTTCTTCGGGATCATACAGGCTTATGAACTATGACATCTCAAGCCATTTTGATGAAGAGCCTTTGATAATGGAAAAATTTGAACCCGGAATAATTGTGACAGCAATTTATTTTGATGGAGAAAAAAATAATTATTATGTAAAAAGATTTGAAGCAGAATATACTGAAAAAATAGTAAACTTCATTGGCGAACGTCCTAAAAGTAAGCTTATAAAAGTTTCCTTGCACCCAGATCCGGTAATAAAAATTACACAGGTAACCAAAAAAAAGAAAATCAAATCTGAAGAAGAAATACCTTTGAAAGAATTTATTGACGTTAAGGGAATAAAAGCAAGAGGGAAAAAGATATCACAACACAATTTGGAAAACATTGATTGGATTGCCGGAGAACATTACCCGCCAATACCTCCGGAAGAAGAAAATAATAGCCGTAATAATAATTTAAAACAACCTGTTGATTCGAATGTAAAAAAAAGCAACCAAAATTTTGACTCAGAAAACAGTAAACAAATTAGTCTTGATTTTTAATATTTTGACAATTGAACAGAAATAATTTTTGTTTGTTAAAACTAATGATTTAAAGTTGATCACAATTCTGTGACAAAAATTAACAACCATAAAAATTATTGCCTCTAATTTTTTTTAATTAAAGTGATTGAAGCATTTATTTATATTGATTGTTATTATATTATTGTTGATTAATTTAAAATAGTTAAATATGAAAAAAAACGAAAAGGTTATTGACAACAAAGTATTAGAAATAAAAAATGACATTCATTGGATAGGTGTACTGGATTACGATATAGTTACTTTTGATGTCGTGATGGAAACAGAATATGGCACTACTTACAATTCATTTTTTATCAATGCTGAAAAAAAAGCAATTATAGAAACCAGCAAAGAAAAGTTTTGGGATAGATATTTGCAAAAAATTGAACAAGTTACCAACCCGGCTGACATTGAGTATATAATATTAAATCATACTGAACCTGATCACAGTGGAAATCTGAACAATTTGCTAAAATTAGCACCAAATGCTAAAGTTGTAGGTAGCAGATTGGCCATTAATTACCTGAAGGATTTATTATGTAAAGATTTTGATCATATCATTGTAAAAGATGGCGATACAATTGATCTGGGAAACAAAACCCTGCGATTCATATCTGCACCAAATCTTCATTGGCCTGACTCTATGTATACCTACCTCGAAGAGGACAAATTACTATTTACATGTGATTCATTCGGATCTCATTATTGCAATCATAAGATGTTTGATAACCAAGTTGGAAATTTTGATGAGGCTTTTAAATATTATTTTGATGTGATATTGAAACCTTTCAGTAAATTTATGCTTAAGGCTATAGAAAAAATACGTCCGTTGGAAATAGATGCAATACTTACCGGTCATGGTCCATTGTTGACAACAAACTGGAAAAAATATGTCGATTTATCCGAACAATATGCCAGGGAAGCACTTGTTAAACCTGAAAAAAACAGTGTTTTTATTCCTTATGTTTCTGCATATAATAAAACCGGATTATTAGCCGAAAAAATTGCCGAAGGCATTAAATCTCAAGGTAATTTTGAAATAGATGTAGCAGATATAGAAACAATGTCAGTAGGCGAACTTGATGAACGTGTTGCCAAAAGCAATGCAGTAATTGTCGGTTGTCCTACAATTAACCAGAATATTTTACTGCCTGTATATAAGTTATTTAGTGTTATTAGCCCGATACGTGACAAAGGGAAAATTGCAGGTTCTTTTGGTTCTTATGGCTGGAGTGGCGAAGCCAAAAAAATGATAAATTCGAATCTTACAAATCTAAAACTTGATTTACAAGGAGAAGGTGTTTTTATCAAATTTACTCCGGGTGAAAATGAACTTTTAACATGCTTTAATTATGGAAAGCAATTGGGTGAAAAAATATCCCAGTTTTCCGTAAAATAATAAGATTTCTCAAGCAATAATAAAGGCACAATCAACTGCCAGTGAAAATTTCTTGAATTAGATTGGTTAATTATATTGTTTTTTGCAAACTGGTTTTTCAGTTTGATTTTTCTTTAATTCTATTGTATCGTTCACTATATTTTTTATAAAACAATTTGTGTTTATCCATCATATCGGATTTTCTACCTTTGATATAAACCTGTTGAATTTGAGTAGTCAGGTGCAGTAAATTTCCATCGGTAATAATAATCGATGCATCTTTTCCTTTCTCAATAGAGCCGAGTCTATGGTCAATGCCAAATATTTTTGCAGGATACAGGGTAATGCTTTTCAAGGCTTCTTTCTCAGGGAGTCCGTGTGCAACTGCAGCAGCTGCATGGTTAGGCAATCTTATAATATTTGCAGCTGAGGCTTCTCCGGATATTAAAAACCTGATGCCGGCCTCATACAATTTAGCCGGAAGTGAGAAGGTTTGATCATAAGGCTCCCATTGATGTGAAGGACCTGAAAATACCGAGTTTATTATTACCGGTATTTCTTTATCTTTTATATGCGGTATTACTAAATCAGCTTGATTAACACCTGACAATATTATTTGTATATCCTCTTTTTCAGCCCAATTAATTGCAGATTGTATTTGTCGGTAATCCGACACATTTATAATAACAGGAATATCACCATTTAGAACGGGGATAATTGCTTCCAACCTTATATCGGTTGAATGAAAGTGTTTATCGGATACCTGTTTTGCTTTATTATATCGACGTGCTTTCTTGAAAGTTTCCGATAATTTAGCTATGGCATTGTCGCGTTCTGTTTTATTATCCATTGATGGCCAGTTTACAACCATCCCCAGGGGTGCTTTATAAACCATCTCTTCCCAATTCCAACCATCAGTGAGCATTGCAGCGGCCATACCTGAAATTATTCCACCTGTGGGTGTTACTACTGCCACTGCTATACCATGTGAACGTGCCAGTGAAATATGGCGGCTGTCGGCATTAAAAGCAACTTCAGCCCTTACATTAGGGTTAATATCACCATATTCATTGAAATCTAAAGTTTCACTAACCCTAAAAACCTCCATTAAGCCAAGATAAGTGCCCGAATGAATCATAGCGGGATATAAATATTTACCTTTAACATCCTTAACTTTGGCATCATCAGGTATTGCCACATCATGTCCAACAGCTGTTATCTTGCCGTCTTTAAAAACCACCGTGCCATTTTTAATTACGTCACCCGAAACTGTAACAACAGTTCCGTTTACCAATGCCACAGGTTCCTTCTGCAATGCCGAAGGCATTTGTCCTTTAATAGCAGGCAATGAAAATATAAAAAATAATACTGAAAAAATTACTTGATATATTAATTTTAATTTAATCATGGTTTTTAATGTTTTAAGTGATTCAGCACAGGGTTGTTAATTAATTATTTTCCAGCACCTTATTTGTTAAATTATTTTTTAATTTCAAAACTTCTTTCAATGTTTCTCTGTCTTTTTTGCGGTCAAAATATTTTCTCCCGTCAATCCATGTTTGTTCGGCATAGGCAAAACCATTTAAAGGATGTTGGCTCCAAATGACAAAATCAGCATGTTTTCCTTCCTCAATAGAGCCTACAAGATGATCAACACCCAAAATTTTGGCAGGATTAATTGTTATCATGTTCATTGCTTCAATTTCCTTTACCCCGGTACCGGCAATCTTACCGGCTTCCCAGTGCATGCGTGTCGCCAATCTGGTGTTATCTGAATGCAGTGAAGTTAGTACACCTTGTTCATTTAAAAGACGTGCATTATATATTATAGCATCATAAGCTTCCATTTTAAATGAACTCCAATCAGTCCATACAATCGCTGCTGCACCATGCTCAGCCAATACATCAGCAATTTTATAGCCTTCAACGGTATGCTCAAAAGATCTGATAGTAAAACCAAACTCTTCAGCCAACCTGATAAGCATTTGCATTTCATCATGACGATATGCATGAGCATGCACAACACGTTCACCTTCCAAAACCTCCAGAAGAACTTCCAGTTGAATATCTTTCCTGTATGGTAAGCCCTTCTGTTGTTTTTTGTCACGTTTAGTTTTATAATCTATTGCAGCCGAAAAAGCATCTCTTATTATTTGTTCAGTTCCCATGCGTGTATCCGGATAGCGATTTTGCATGGCTTTGACATTTTCTCCTAAAGCCATTTTCAGTCCCGGCTTGGCTTCTTCAAAAATCATTTCCCGGGGTAAGCTACCCCAACGCATTTTCACAACAGCATCCTGCCCCCCAATTGGATTAGCAGAGCCATGCAGAAGATTGGCCGTTGTAAGCCCCCCTGCCAGTAACCGGTATATCCATATGTTATTTGGATTTAAAACATCTTTAACCCTGGTTTCTGACACTATTGCATTGCCTGTTTCATTAACCCGCCCCGAAATACTGGTATGCAAATGCGGATCAATCAAACCCGGTGTAAGATGTTTGCCTGAAGCATCTATAATCCTGCACCCGGAAGGAGGATCAATATTTTTGCCAACCTCTTTAATTTTTCCATTACTTACCAGTATATCACCTTTTTTAAGTATACCTTGCTCGCTTTGTGTCCATATTGTTACGTTCTTTATATGAAGACAATCAACTTGTTTTGGTTTTTCAGTTAGCCCGTATTCCATTGGTGGTCTTAAAACACAAGAAAAAACTTTTTGTTCTTCTGCTTCATCTTCATCTTCATTTTCATTATTTTTCTCTGGCTTATGATCATCATCCATATTGTCAATTTTTTCAGCTTTCCAGTTAAAAAATTCACCTGATGACCTCTCTCCTATTCCATAAATTGACTCTTCTGAAACCTGCCCGGAGAAACGAATAACTTCTTCATCAACATCAAAAACATCCTTGGCCATAAAGGTTATTCGCTGTTTGTCGAATTTTGCATTTTTCAGCTCATACTCTTTACTGTCAGCAATTAATTTGCCCTGGTAATTTCCTACTTCTCCTTTAAGTTCCAGGATATAGGCAGAAGTATCATTAACTGATAACTGCCATTTACCTTGAGCAGTCAGTTCATGAGGTTTTTCTACAGAATATTTTCTGCCTCCAATCCAAACTTCCTCTATTTTTGTTTCAGGCTCAAAAATATTGCCGTCTGCTATGAAAAAATTTGCTTTTTTACCTTTCTCAAGTGTCCCGTATTTTTCATCAATTTGCAAAAGTCGTGCAGGGTTTATTGTAAGGGCATCGATAGCGGCATATTCCGGCAGCCCTCTCTTAACAGTCAAACGCAATTGTTTTAGGAATTCACCACTGCTCCAGGTTCCATCAGAAGTGATAATCATATCGATACCTTCTTTATATATCCTGGCGGGATTTTCCGGGGCAAGTTCCCAATGCATTAATGACTCCAGTGATAGTTCAATTGTTTTTTCAAAATTGTCAACCTCCGGTTTTTCCGGAAAATCAACAGGCACAATTATTGGATAGTCTATATCGACAAAAGCATTCAAGCGGCGATATTCTTTACCGCTAGCTTTAAGCCATAATTTTAAATCAAATTCATTAGCTATATTTTCAGCCCTGAGTGAGGCTATCTCATCTCTGGCAGAAATAATGACGGGTTGTTTCCGGTTGTAAGCTTCAATTAATGATGCAAAAGCAAAATTTATTTCAGGTTGCTTCATGCCCACCGGATCTTCATAGTAAACTTTATGAGCATCCAAAAACCAATCAGTATCATGGAATGTTTGCCTTATTAAAGCAATAACCCCCATTAATGAAGTAGGATAGTCACCCTGAAGTTCTGGCGATATATCAAAAGAGATAGCTTGTGCAACATTACTTTTGATAACAAGATCTTTACCTGAACCTTCTCCTAAAGAGACAACTGCAGTATTCCCTTTAAAGATTCCATAGGGAGGGATAGTATGAGCAACAGTAAATCCTTGAGAACGCATCTTCTGAGCTTTATCCTTTTCGGGTTTAAATTGCCCTGCAGCCTCATACCACGACCTAACATGTGGATTATTATGATAAGCACCTCTTTTGCTGGCTCCCGGATAATTGCCGGAATAATTTGAGTTTCGACTATTAGCGTCTGACTTGTTATTGTTATTATTTCGCTTATCTATACTTGGCATACCAATATCGGAATACAACTCTATAAAGCCCGGATATATATATTTACCTTCTAAATCAAAAACCCAGGCATCATCAGGAATATCAATATTTTGACCAACATTCTCTATTAATCCATCGCGAATTAAAATAGTTCCGTCAAACAAAATATTCCCTGAAGAAACCATGATACGGGCATTATCAAATGCAAACACCTCCGGAGGGTTATCACGTAATCCAAATATATTTGATGTTTGTCCAAAAATAGAATTTGAAGATATTAACAAGAATATTAACGAAATTTTAAAGGCTTTTGTCATAATAATATATGTAATTATGTTTTATAAAATCAGTTTGATGATTAATATATGTCGTTCTACAACTGTTGCAATTTTGCGCAATTTATAAAAAATATAGAATAAACATTCGGTTTAATTGTTAAAAAAAATAGAAAACCGGGTTTAGCAAAATAAAAACCGTAAGATTGGCTGAAGGGCAAATGATACTAATATAACCAACATACCAACTAAAAAAATATAATTAATTAAAATTAATACATCTTTTTATAGTTTAATCCGAATAGAACAATAAGGATTATGGTAATAATTAAAAGAGGTTGAACAATAAGCCATAAATCTCCTAAAGACAAGTCAATAAATAAAAATGGCATTGATATCAATAATATTTTGGATACTGAAAAAATCCAGAAACCAATTTTAAGCTGGTACCATAGCTGAACAATTCCAAAAAAGGCAATAATAGGTAAAATAATGCTCATTAATGCAAACCCTAGCGATACTTTTCCACTCGCTACACTAATATAAAAAAAGTCAATTTTGGGAATCACATTGAAAAAATTTGGTGCTTTAGATAAAATAATTAATAATAAGCCCATTAAAATAGTTAATCCAACAAAAATATAGCCCGCAACACAAGAATATTTTAACAAAGCCGGTTTTTTTTCACGATAATCTATTGACTGATTTACTTTCTCCAACATATATATTTATATAAATTTATTAGGTTATGCATAAAAATAGCTACGGCGGCATATTTAATACCTTAATTTAAACAATAATAATTGTTATAATTATAAAATGAGTTTATGGATTCTTTATAATAATTAATCATTCAAATAAATATAAATTAGGGTTTGTTTCGTTAAGTATTTTTACTGAATTCTTAATCATCGTATACATTAAGGTATCATTTTCTATGAAGGGGACTGATTTAGAATAATTACTCACTAGTTTTTCCAATGAGGGTGAGGATTTAGCCGGGCGGCGAAATTTCAAAGCCTGGCATGAATTAAATAATTCAATAGCTAGTATTTTCTCAGTATTATTAATGACTTGCAATGTTTTTACGGCACCATTTGCACCCATACTTACATGGTCTTCTTGTCCCTGTGAAGATTCAATTGAGTCGATCGAGGCTGGGGTACATAGTTGTTTATTATTGCTAACTAGTGATGCTGCGGTGTATTGGGGTATCATAAATCCGCTGTTCAATCCGGGATTGGCCACCAAAAAAGAAGGTAATTGCCGGGCACCGGAAACCAATCTATATATTCTACGCTCAGAAATACTGCCCAACTCAGCCAATGCAATGCTCAAAAAGTCCATTGCCAATGCAACGGGTTGTCCGTGAAAGTTACCTGCCGAGATGATTAAATCGTCATCAGGAAAAATAGTCGGATTATCTGTAACCCCATTTATTTCATTATAAATAACACCTTCTACATATTTTATTGCATCCTTTGATGCACCATGCACTTGTGGAATACATCTGAATGAGTAAGGGTCTTGTACATGAGATTTTTTTCTGCCTATAAGCTCACTTCCATTAAGCAATGATCTGATGTTTTTGGCAGTTTCAATCTGACCTCTATGTTGCCTGATAAGATGTACCTGTTCAAGGAATGGTTCAATACGCCCATCAAAAGCATCAAGAGATAAAGCTCCAATAATATCAGCCCATTTTGAAAGAGAATTAGCTTTCAGCAGGCAAAATACAGCAAAACCTGACATAAACTGTGTGCCATTAATTAAAGCAAGACCTTCTTTAGATGATAATTGTAAAGGTTCCCACTTCATTTTTTGTAACACACTATTGGCATTCGATTTCTTATCCTTATACCAAACTTCACCCATTCCAATTAATGGTAAACTCATATGAGCTAACGGAGCAAGATCTCCCGATGCACCTAATGATCCATATTTGTATACTACAGGCAAAACATCATGATTAAACATATCTATTAACCTTTCAATGGTAGATAACTTCACACCTGAATTACCATAAGCAAGTGAATGAATTTTTAAAAGTAACATCACTTTAACAATTTCTTTATCAATTACTTCACCAACACCACAGGCATGAGACATTAACAGGTTTTTTTGTAAGACAGAAAGATCTTTATCAGATATAATATGGTTGCAGAGAGAACCAAATCCTGTTGTTACACCATATATGGGCTCTGTTGAAGTTGCAATTTTTTCATCAAGATAACTGCGGCATCTTTCTATTCTTCTAATAGACTCTTCAGACAATTTTAAGTAATAATCACATCTTAAAATTTTTTCAATGCTTTCAAATGTAAGATTATCAGGAGTTATATGATAATGTTTCATGCGATATTTTCAATTTAAGTTATCTGTTAATTAAAGTTGTATTTTCAAATATAATGCTTCTGGTATTTGTTGTCTAACTATGAAGCCATTTTATTAATTAAATAATAATCATTAACTTTTGTGAACCTTTAGTTAATCAGGGTTTTATTTGTATAAAATGTAATTAAAATTCTGATATCTAATTAATTAATATATTTTTAAAAAATTAAATATAAACTATATATAAAAAATGTTTATAGCTGTAATTTTTAACAATTACCTGAAATATACCCGGCAATAGCAGATTTTTTTAAAGTTGTCTGTTTCCCGCTTTTCATACACTTAAGAGACAAATTACCGGTTCTCATCTCCTCTTCTCCGATCATCAAAACAAAAGGTATATTGTTTTTATCGGCATATTGCATTTGTTTTTTTATTTTAGAATGATCGGGATAAATTTCACATGATATTCCACTTTCACGCAATTCTTTAGATATTGATAGGCAATAGTTCTGCTCTTTTGGCCCAAAGTTTACAATCAATAGTTGAGTAAAAGTTTCGATATTTTCCGGAAAAAGATCTTTTTCCTTAATAACATCATAGATGCGGTCAGCTCCAAAAGATATTCCTACACCTGACATCCCGTCCATGCCAAAAAGTGAAGCCAAATCATCATATCTCCCTCCCCCACAAATACTACCTATATCAACATTTTTGGCTTTTACTTCTATTATTGTACCTGTATAATAATTCAATCCCCTGGCAAGACTAATATCCAAATCTACCTCACAATCAATATTAATTCGTTTAAGCATTTCAAAAATTTCAAAAATTTCCTCCAGTCCTTCCATTCCAGGTTCTGAGCTTCGAAGAATCTTGTTTAAGTATTCAACTTTTTGTTCATAAGCTGCATCCATATAAAACAGAGGTTGTAATGAATCTATTACCTTGTTTTCAATGCCAGTTTCAGCCAGCTCTTCATTGACTTTATCAATACCAATCTTTTCGAGTTTATCAAAAATATTGGTGATTTGATTAAACTTATCTGCATGACCTATTTTTTCAACTATGCCGGCAAGAATTTTGCGGTTATTAATTTTCACAACCACATCAATGCCAAGCTTACTAAAAACATCATTGATAATAGTAATAAGCTCAACTTCATTGAGCATAGAATCACTACCTATAATATCAGCATCACATTGAAAAAACTCACGGTAACGACCTTTTTGTGGTCTGTCTGCACGCCATACAGGTTGTATCTGATAACGACGAAAAGGGAAGGAAAGCTTATGTTGGTGTTGTACAATATAACGCGCAAAAGGCACAGTCAGATCGTACCTCAATGCTTTCTCACATATCCGCAGACCAATCTTTGATGATTTCTTTGAATCTAACAATTCATCAGGCAATCCGGATAGAAAATCCCCGGAATTTAATATCTTAAATATAAGACGGTCACCTTCTTCTCCATATTTACCCATCAGAGTGGTTATGTTTTCCATAGCAGGTGTTTCTATTGGTTTAAATCCATAAAGCTGGTAAACTTCACGGATAATATTAAAAACATAATTCCTTCTTGATATTTCGATGGGTAAAAAATCTCTTGTACCTTTAGGAATAGAAGGTTTTTCTTTTGCCATATCTTTTTTAATCATTTATTGTAATCAGTTTAGCAAACTGAAAAAAGTATATAAAAATAGGGTTGAATGTTAATGATAATTATAATCTGTAAGCTGCAAAATTAAAAGTCTTTTTTTATTCATTAAATAAAAAAGGTAAAATATAACATTCTTTTTATTATTAAAGATTAATATTGAAACAAAACATCCACCGAATAAAGAAGTCAAAAAAGTAGAAAGTAATAACCTGGTTTTATATTAACGAAGCCATATTTTCTCATTCTTATTTGTTATGATATAATAAAGCCGCTATTCTGGAAGGAATAACGGCTTAATGTAATATTATAAAGTTTTCTTGATATTTGATTCAAATACCAAAAAGCACTTACTGCTTTAAATTACTCCCTGGTCAATCATTGCATCGGCAACTTTGATAAAGCCGGCAACATTAGAGCCTTTCACATAATTAACAAACCCATCTTCTTCTTTACCATGTTTGAGACATGCTTCGTGTATATCCTTCATAATTTTGTGAAGTTTTTCTTCTACTTCATCAGATGGCCAGTTAAGTTTCATGGCATTTTGGGTTTGTTCAAGTCCTGAAGTAGCAACACCACCGGCATTTGAAGCTTTACCAGGTCCATAAAGAATTTTATTTTTTAGAAAGTGATTCATCGCTTCTGGTGTACAGGGCATATTAGCACCTTCAGAAACACACAATACACCGTTATTAATAAGGTTTTTAGCATCTTCAAGGTTAAGTTCATTTTGAATAGCGCATGGCATTGCAATATCACATTTAACTTCCCATGGTCGTTTGCCTTCAAAAAACTGTGCATTAGGGAACTCATAGGTGTATGGCTTAACAATATCTTGATTCGAAGCCCTGAGCTCTAATAGAAAATCAATTTTTTCGCCGGAAATACCATCCGGATCATAAACATATCCATCGGGGCCACTGATGGTCACAACCTTTGCACCTAATTGAGTTGCTTTAGTAATAGCTCCCCAGGAAACATTCCCAAAACCGGAAACAGTAACTATTTTACCTTTCATATTTTCTCCACGGGTTTTAAGCATCTCTTCAGCAAAATAAACATTACCAAAACCCGTAGCTTCGGGGCGAATAAGACTTCCTCCCCAGTTTCTACCCTTACCGGTAAAAACTCCTGTATGGTCACCAACTATTTTTTTGTACATTCCATACATGTAGCCTATTTCGCGGCCACCAACTCCAATGTCACCTGCAGGAATATCGATATCAGCACCTATGTATTTATATAACTCTGCCATAAAAGCCTGGCAAAAACGCATAATTTCTGCCGGTGATTTACCCTTTGGATCAAAATCACTGCCTCCTTTAGCTCCTCCCATTGGCAAAGTAGTCAGACTGTTTTTAAATATCTGTTCAAAGCCTAAAAACTTCAAACCTCCCTCAGTTACACTGGGGTGAAAACGGCATCCACCTTTATATGGCCCTATGGCGTTGTTGAATTGAACACGATAAGCCCTGTTAACATGCACTTTACCTTTATCATCAACCCATTGAACTTTGAACTTTATTATTCTGTCAGGCTCAATTATTCTCTCAATGATATTGGCAGCTTCATATTTCGGGTTATCCTTAACCACGTCTTCTATAGTTTCTAAAACTTCTTTTACTGCCTGTAAAAATTCTTCTTGTCCCGGATTTCTTTTCTCCAGGTCTGATAATATTTTTTCTAAATTCATAGTGTTTTATTTTTAAAAGTTTGTAAAAAAGGGTGACTTGTTAATTTATTAACAATTTGAACAGGCGAATTTATGCCATTTTTTTTATTAAAAAAAATGTTTTGGAGAAATTATTTTTCAGGTTTCTTCACAATGCCTGTATTTTTGCTTCCATCAATCTTAATGACAATTGGATGCTTGAATTTTATATGTCTAAGATACTGATCTTCATAATCAGCTTCTTGTTTATCAAGATAGTCTATGTCAAAATATCCCTCGTTTAGGTATGGGTTAATAGTGAAGTATCCAACACTAAATGAAGTAAGATTTTGGAAAAAGTGTGTGCCCTGACTTGGATCGATTCGATAGTTTTTAAGACCGGCTTCTACTATTAGCCTGGCAGCTGATATATTTGACCATTTGACTGGAATACCAAGCCACGGATCACTAGAACCCCATCTTCCCGGACCAACCAAAACATAGTTTAGACCTTTTTTTTCAAACTGGCTATTTAGATCATCTATTATTTCTGCCATTTTTTTTGTCTCAGCAGGTTTAAAAGACTCGGGCTTAACATATACAAAATCATAAATATTGTCAATAATTCCATTTCCTAGCGCCTGGTAACTTATAATTATAGAATCTTCAGGTTTGCTGGTTTTAACTGAAACGAGATTTTTTTCTTGTGTTTCGACAACCGGCCTGATTTGTAAAAAGTAAAAAATCTTAGGCTTGTTTTTAGGAGTATCAAGATTTACTGCAAATTCAATTTCCACCTCACTATTCATCTCTTTTTTTCCCATAGATAGTAGTGAAGATAAAACTTGGCCAAGCGGAAAATAGTTATTTTTTAACACATTATCGAAAGTGATAATTTTTTTCCCTTTTTCGTATATTCCTTCTCTAATTATTTGATCGTGGTAATCAAAAGTTGATGCAGCATGTTTAAGAGCTTTATCATTTTCAGCATCTTTAATTCTTCCTTTAAACAAATTAACAGAGTCGTCTGTTGACGGATGATATTTGTCAGAATCAAGATATAATGCATAAAATTCTTTTTGGCTATTTGTCAGTGCAAGTTCAAGGCTTGATAGCTGAAGAGCTTTTTGGGGATATTTTGGGCAAAACCTTAATGAGGCCCCTCCTTCAACTATAGTTTTTCCTAATCCAAATGCTATATGAGCTATTCCATCTTCACACTTTTCGGGTTCAACAGGGTAAAAATTAACAGATCTTGCAACACCCGATAATGTTGGATAAAATTTTCCATTGTATATATTACCGCTTATTTCCTGTATAATTACCGCCATCTTTTCTTCGTCAATTACATTTGAAGTTGCATTAATATAAGCTTTGGATTCTTTATAAAAAACTGATGCATAAACACTTTTTACGGCTTGTTCTAATTGCAGTGATCTGACTTGTTTATCTTCGTGATTATTGGCAATCATATATGTAGAATATACACCTGCAAATGGTTGATAATGGCTATCTTCGAGCAGACTGGAAGACCTGACGGCGAGTGGGGTATCAAAGAAATCTGTTATTTGATTAATAAACTTTTTCATTCTAAATGATGCTTTTGCATTAGCAAATCTATCAAGTACTTCCTGATCAGATGCATCGCCAAGTGCAAAATCATAAAGGTTGTTTTCCTCCATAAATTCATCAAAAATATCGGTAGTGAGAACAACTGTTTTTGGAATAGTAATTATGGAATCATCCCAATTATGCATTATCTTATTTTTATTAATCATTGAGTCGATAAATGCAAGCCCGCGAGCTTTGCCACCAAGCTGCCCATCGCCTAAACGGGTAAAAATAGCATATTCGTCCAAATGACTGGCAATAATACCACGTCCTTTTTTTATCCTGTAATTAGCAATTGTATCAATAAGATATTTTCTGATTTCCTCAATATTATCAAAATCTTCTTTACTTTTTGCAGCAAAGATATTAGCAATTGCAAAAAGCGCCCTGGCTTTCAGCCATCTTGAAAAGTGATTGTTCGAGACATGATATTCAAGTGATTTTGCAGGTATATTTGAAAGCTTAACTTGTAATGAATGGAGATTATTTGCTCTGTCTATCTCTGTATTGGTTTCGGGATTTTTAAATACAAATTCTCCAAACCCATAATTTTCCTTAATGTAATATTTTAATTCTGTTAACAATGTCTTAGAATATTTATTAAGATACTCCACATTTATGTCATCAACATATTTATCATCTAACTCGCGTGAGGATTGTAGCATTATTGGTAAATGGGGAGTTTCTTTCTGAATTTTTTTTGCGAGATTTATCCCGGCATTTTCATCTCTTACTCCTTTAAGAGGGTATTCTATATCTGAAATAATACCCAGTAAGTTTTGTTTGTATTTTTCATATAAAACAATAGCATCCTCGTAATTTTTTGCTAACAGTATTTTTGGCCTGGCCCGCATTCGGAGTGTTTTCCTGTGTTCATTAAGACCTTCACTCATTAGCTCATTGGTCTGATCAAAGATAACTTTATAAATTGTAGGTAAATATGATGAATAATACCTGATAGAATCTTCAACAAGCAAAACCGCTTGCACTCCCATTTTTAAAATATCAAATTCGGCGTTCATTTTGTCTTCCAACAACTTAATAATCGCCAATAGTAAACTTGTATTACCCAGCCATGAAAAAACGTAATCAATTGAACTTAGATCTTCATTTGCCAGTTTTTGAGAAACTTCCCGCGAAAAATGTGTCAATACTACAATCGGAATTTTAGGATACCTTTTTTTAACATTTCTGGCCATTTCAAAGGCATCTATTTTTCCAACATTCAACATTGTTATCACAAGGTCAAATTTTTTCTTCTCCAAAAGCTTAAAAGCCATATCAGATGAACTAGCCTGTGTAAATTGGGGAGGGTATCTTAAGTTTTTCGATGTGTATTCGAGAAATATTTTTTCGTTTATCCTACCATCTTCCTCTAACATAAATGAATCGTAGTTACTACATATTAGTAAAACATTTATTATACGCTCCTGCATAAGAAGCTCATGGTCAATTTCTTCAAATTCATACTTATCAGTTGAAAAGTGTAAATTATAATCAGTATTTAATTTTGATTCGGTTTCAATACCATTTATATTCATTTTGTACCAGTAAAATTTAATAAAATAACAAGTGAGTTTATAATTGTTTTTATTGAAAGTAAATCATGGAAGCTCTTTTTTTACCATCCATGATTACTTCAAGAGGGTTTTCAAATCTTACATGCCTGAAATGTTTTGTTTGATTAATTGATTTGGTATTTTTGAGCTTATCCCAGTTAATATAATCAATAAGGTCGTTATGCTTTACTGAAAAATAACCTACATTCATTGAAATTACATTGTGAAAGAAGTGTGAGCCTAATGATGCATCAAGAGGAAAATCCTCCAGGCTAATTTCCACAATAATTCTGGCATTAGATATTTGAGACCATCCCACTGGAATACCTATAAATTTATCACGTGTACCCCATCTGCCCGGACCAATAAGAATATATTTTCGTCCTTCTTCAACCATTTTGGAGTTGAGTTCATCTATTTCATCCCGCATTTTTTCGGTTTTAAGGCTGTCAAAAGTTTCAACATCCACATAAATAACATCATATAACCCATTAATTCTACCATTTCCCATGCCATTTTCCGAATAAAGAAGTAATTTTTCATTGTCAACTTTATCTATATTAATATCGGTATCAATAATATTTTTTATAAGGGGTTTTATTTGAAGCAGATAAAACGAAGCTTTCTTTTCACTATCTTTATTCAAGTCAATAGCAAATTCTATTTCTATAGGTGTTCCCATTGCTTCCGACACTATATCGAGTATCACTTCAATAGATTTAGCCATAGGTATATATTCATATTTAAGTATATTGGCAAAATTAACTACCCTGGGGCCGGGTTGAGTGATACCGGGTATTGTTCTCTCGCTGTTTATATCATAAACACTGGCGCAATGTTTCAATGTTCCATGTTTTTCGGCGGTGTCAATATCAAGTTTAATAAGACCGGCATCCTCGCCGTCAAGAATATTTATATCCTTTTTATTAAGATCTATAGCATAAAAATGAACTTGTGAATTCTTATGTAGCTCCTTAGGCGTATATATTTCCAGTTGAGGATGAACTGGTGAAAACCTGAAGGTTTTTTCACCTTCCACCACATATTTCCCCAAACCAACTGCAGCAACAGCAAAACCCTCATCAGGTTTCATATATGAAAAAGGATAAAAATTATAAGATTGAGAAACACCACTAATATGTGGATAAAAGTAATTCTCATACTGATTACCCACAACCTCTTGTATTGCTACAGCCATTTTCTCTTCTTCAATTTTATAATTGACAGCTTTAAAATATGCCTTGGCAGTGGGCGAAAATATAGATGCAAATACCATTTTTATAGCATTCATGGTTTGTTCAAGCCTGACCTCAAGGTTGGGATGGTTATTTGGCAATAAAAAGGTATCAAATATTCCGGCAAATGGTTGCATAAGAGAATCTTCAAATAAACTTGATGATCTTATAGCTAAAGGTTTTTTTATAACGGACAGGAAACTTTTGAGCTTTTTTTCCAGGCTATCTGAAAGCTTACCATCTAAAAACAACCTTTTAATGTAATTATAATCAGTTTCACTATAAACTTTATCATAAAGATTGTTTTTATGCAAAAATTTTTCAAACTCTTCTGTTCCGATAATTGAGGTTTTTGGTGAAGTTATATTTATATCACTAACCAGTTCATTAAAATCAAAATTATTTATAAGCATATTAATAAAAGCCAATCCCCTGCCTTTACCTCCCAGGGAGCCGGGGGCAAATCTCACAACATTTGAATAGTCGAGCAAAGCCGATTCTTCAAAATTTATTACCTTACCTTTTTTCTTATCATGAATACATTGTTCAACAATATCAATCAAATATTTTCTCAAGCTTCCCGGCGATTTAAAATCGTCAACCTTCAAAGGTTTTATTTTTTTGGCAATTTGTATTTCGCCCCTTGCCATTAGCCAGTGAGAAAAATGATTTTTTTTGGCGTGATATATGAGAGATTTTTCAGGAATAGTTTTTAGATGTTTTTGAAATTCTTTCATTGAGCGTGCAACAGCAATATCTTTTCGCCCTGTTTCATCTTTATATACAAAGTTTCCAAAACCAAGAAAATAATTTATAAAACTTCTGAGATCCTGTTTTAATGTTTCCGAATTTTTATTAATAAATGTTGATCTTAGCTCATAAGCTTTTTGTGAATTTTCCCTGTCGGACGACTGCAATACGGCAGGCATATCGGGCATGACAGTTTTAGCATATTTAAGCAAAGAAATTCCGGCTTCTTCATCAAGTTTGTTTTCTTTTTCAAATTTCACATCAGATATCAGGCACAGTAAATTATCTTTAAATTTGTTGAACATGCTTATGGCTTCTTCATATGTTGATGCAAGCAACACCTTGGGGCGCGCTCTCATTTTTAGCAACTTATATAGTTCATCAGTGTTTACTTCTTCTATCAGCTTCCTTGTTTGCTCAATAACTATACTGTATAAAATCGGCAAATAACGCGAATAATATTTTGCCGAATCTTCGACCAACAAAATTACCCTTACCATACCAATAGATATATCATTTTCAACATTGATCTTATCCTCAAGATACTTAATCATTGCCAGAAAAACATTTGAATCACCATTCCATACAAAAACCTTGTCTATAGAGTTTATATTTTTACTGCCATCTTCAAACAATGCAATATCACTGTTATTATTAAGCATTAAAAATACAGGCAAATTATGGTATATTTGCTTAATAATTTGGCTAAGATGAATAGGTGTTGACTTATCAATTCCCATCATTACTATCACCATATCAAAATGTTTTTCCTGCAGTTTTTCCAATGCTTCCTCGGGAGTTGAAACACCTGTTATGCGCGGTGCAGAAGAAAGATTTAGCTGAAAATACTCTCCTGTAACCTGTTCAAAAAACTTTCCTTCCTGTTCTATAATAAAAGCATCATAAAGATTGGCAACCAAAAGTATTTCACGAACTTTAAACTGCATAAGATCATGATAAATATCACGGTCGGAATTGTGTTTTTTAAGAAACTTCTGCAGAAGCTGTCGACTCATTACTGAATGCGATATTCGATGCTGTTCATAATCGCTTTCTGTTTCTTCTTTCTTAACAGACTGTTTCAACAAATCTTTTCCAATAATTGTATTTAAATGTCCTGATACAATGCTGGCAAGATTGTTGATAAGATTTCTTTCTTCTATTAAAAAAGGGCCCTCATCGGCTTCAGGAAGTTTTTTAAGATAATATACTTCAATAGAACCTTCCTTTCCATCAATAGTTTCAAACCCTTTTCTAAGAACCCACGATGTTTTTTTAAATTTGGAGCTGCTGGTAAAACTATCATCTCCATATTTTATGCGGGCAACTGAAGGATCAGTGTATTGCAGGGCAGAGGGTAAAATTGAAACAATTTTACCAAGCATATCAGAAATAGATGATTCTTCTTTAAGTATTTCAGTGGTTTTATTAATAGCATCAAGCTCCTTAAATCTTTCTTGTTTTTCTGCGAGTATTCTTTTGATTTCATCATGACTAATAGATAATGATTCATCTATTATAAAGTTTCTGTTTTGTTGGTGTTTTGTAATTATTTTTGAATCTCCGGTTGACTTCATTTATTTAAAGTGTTTAGTATAATAAATATAATTGTTTTAGGCGTTTTAACACTTAAACCGATTTTCTTTGCTAAAATAACCGCTTATGATAAAAACCAATTGCTAAATTAATATTAATTAATTAACAGATAACCTATATAAAAAATTTTGAGAAAACCAAGAAAAATAGAAATTATTTTTTAATTATAATATTTCTTTTATTCTGATAAATTATCTCTATCATTGATCTATAAAATTATCCTTTTATTTTATAAATCAATAAAATCCAAAAAAAAATGAACACACAAGTAAAAAAATTCATGGATTATGTAATTGCAAAAAATCCAGGTGAGCGGGAATTTCATCAAGCCGTTCATGAAGTTGCTGAAACCATTATTCCTTTTATTGAAGAAAACCCAAAATACAAAGCTGCAAGAATTTTGGAGCGAATAATTGAACCTGAGCGAGTTATCATATTCAGAATTCCATGGATTGATGATAAGGGCGAACTCCAGGTTAACAGGGGTTATCGTATAGAAATGAACAGTGCTATAGGCCCCTACAAGGGAGGTATAAGATTTCACCCAACAGTTAATTTGGGCGTATTAAAATTTTTGGCTTTTGAGCAGGTATTTAAAAACAGCCTTACTTCATTGCCTCTGGGAGGCGGTAAAGGGGGAAGTGATTTTGATCCAAAAGGTAAAACCGACAACGAAGTCATGAGGTTTTGCCAGAGTTTCATGACAGAATTGACAAGGCATATAGGCCCGGATACTGATATACCGGCAGGTGATATTGGAGTTGGTGGACGTGAAGTTGGTTTTATGTTTGGTCAGTATAAACGCATGAAAAATGAATTTACAGGTGTGTTTACAGGTAAAGGGATTGAATATGGAGGTAGTTTAATAAGACCTGAAGCAACCGGTTATGGATGCGTATATTTTGCACAGGAAATGCTTGCTTCTATTAACGAAAGCTTTAAGGGAAAAGCTGTAGCAGTTAGTGGTTCAGGTAATGTTGCACAGTTTGCAACACAAAAGGTTATCGAGCTTGGCGGAAAAGTTGTTACACTTTCAGATTCAAGCGGATATATTTATGACAAAGATGGAATAGACGAAGAAAAACTTGCTTATCTAATGGATCTTAAAAATGTTAAAAGAGGTCGTATCCGGGAGTATGCTGACCATTATGGATGTAAGTATGTTGAGGGAGTTACCAGGCCATGGCAAGAAAAAGTTGATATTGCATTGCCTTGTGCTACAGAGAATGAGATTAATGGTGAAGAAGCTAAAAAATTAGTTGACAACGGTTGTATTTGTATATCTGAAGGTGCAAATATGCCTTCAACACCCGAAGCAGTTGACATATACCTGAAAAATAAAATTTTGTATGGCCCGGGTAAAGCAGCTAATGCTGGTGGTGTAGCCACCTCAGGGCTTGAAATGAGCCAAAACTCTTTAAGATTATCATGGACAAGAGAAGAAGTTGATCAAAGGCTGCATACAATTATGATAAATATACATAAAGCATGCGTAGAGTTTGGTAAAGAGGGTGATTTTACTAACTACGTTAAAGGTGCTAATATTGGTGGATTTGTTAAAGTTGCTAATGCCATGATGGCACAAGGACACGTATAATAAAAAACCACTTTTTAGCACATTATTATAGAGGAGGCAAATTTGCCTCCTCTATTTTTATTTGCATTAATCTCTAATCACATTCATGTAGCCTGATAGTTATATTAAATGCAATTATTCCGGTTTAGACACTTACTTCATTATCTGTACCATATCAATTACCATACCGCCAGAAGTATATACCTGTATAAAATAAATCCCGGCTTGCAAATTATAAACATTAAGTTTATGATTTAATTTATCTACAACCATATTTTTTATAACATTACCAGAAACATCAATCAACCGGATATGTTTAATTATTTCGTTTGATTCAATGGTAAGCTTATGGCGAGCAGGGTTGGGAAATATGTTTATATCAGCTTTAACTGGTAATTCTATTGAGGTTGCGTCTGTAAAGTTTGCGGTCAATTCTATATTATCGGCAGGCATATTTACAGTAGTTATATCTGAATCCGGATCCTCAACATATTCTGTTTCGCCTGTCCACCCGATAAATTTCCATCCTTCACCAGCTTCTGCAATAATATCAACTTCATCACCAATATTGTATATGCCTTCACCTGTAACGATGCCGCCATCTTCCGGATCGGCGTTGAGTGTAAGTTGGTAATCAATCATTTCGAAACTGGCAATTAGATCAATATCATCTGCAGGCATAGTAACAATGGCAGTAGCAGATGTAGGATCGTCAACATGATCTGTGTCGCCGGTCCATTCAACAAAATCCCATCCTTCACCAGCTTCTGCAATAATATCAACTTCATCACCAATATTGTATATGCCTTCACCTGTAACGTTGCCGCCATCTTCCGGATCGGCGTTGAGTGTAAGTTGGTAATCAATCATTTCGAAACTGGCAATTAGATCAATATCATCTGCAGGCATAGTAACAATAGTAGTAGCAGATGTGGGATTATCAACATGATCTGTGTCGCCGGTCCATTCAACAAAATCCCAGCCTTTACCGGCTTCTGCAATAATATCAACTTCATCACCAATATTGTATATGCCTTCACCTGTAACATTGCCGCCCTCTTCGGGATCGGCATTGAGTGCAAGCTGGTAATCAATCATTTCAAAACCGGCAGCCAGGTCAATATCATCTGCAGGCATAGTAACAATAGTAGTAGCAGATGTGGGATTATCAACATGATCTGTGTCGCCGGTCCATTCAACAAAACCCCAGCCTTCACTGGCTTCTGCTATAATATCAACTTCATCACCAATATTGTATATGCCTTCACCTGCAACGTTGCCGCCCTCTTCGGGATCGGCATTGAGTGCAAGCTGGTAATCAATCATTTCAAAACCGGCATTTAGATCAATATCATCTGCAGGCATAGTAACAATGGTAGTAGCAGATGTGGGATCATCAACATGATCCGTGTCGCCGGTCCATTCAACAAAATCCCAACCTTCACTGGCTTCTGCTATAATATCAACTTCATCACCAATATTGTATATGCCTTCACCTGCAACGTTGCCGCCCTCTTCGGGATCGGCATTGAGTGTAAGCTGGTAATCAATCATTTCAAAACCGGCAGTTAGGTCAATATCATCTGCAGGCATAGTAACAATGGCATTAGCAGAGGTGGGATCATCAACATGATCCGTGTCGCCGGTCCATTCAACAAAATCCCAGCCTTCACTGGCTTCTGCAATAATATCAACTTCATCACCAATATTGTATATACCTTCACCTGTAACGTTGCCGCCATCTTCTGGATCGGCATTGAGTATAAGTTGGTAATCAATCATTTCGAAACCGGCAGTTAGATCAATATCATCTGCAGGCATAGTAACAATGGCAGTAGCAGATGTGGGATCATCAACATGGTCTGTGTCGCCGGTCCATTCAACAAAATCCCAGCCTTCATTGGCTTCTGCAATAATATCAACTTCATCACCAATATTGTATATGCCTTCACCTGTAACGTTACCGCCCTCTTCTGGATCGGCATTGAGTGCAAGCTGGTAATCAATCATTTCAAAACCGGCAGTTAGGTCAATATCTTTTGCAGGCATGGTAACCGTGGCAGTATCGGATACAGGATCGTCAAGGTAGTCTGTGTCACCTGTCCATTCAATAAAGTTATATCCTGCTTCTGATATAGCTGTCAAAGTAATTATATCACCTTCTCTATAATAATCCTTTTCAGGATCAAAGCTAACAGTTCCGGATTCTTGCGGATCTGTTTCTGCCGTGAGTTTATATACATTGATAAATTCAGCTGTCAATACAACATCACCGGCAGGCATTGTTAATGTAGTTACCTCATAATCCGGGTCATCAATATGCTCAATATCCCCTTTCCATTTGGCAAACTCATAACCATCTTCTGCTATAGCAGTTAGAGTAATTTCATCACCCATATTATAAAAATCCTCATCAGGATCAAGAATAACAATACCAGCTCCTTCAGGGTTAATATTTACGGTAAGCTCGTAGTCAATAAGATCTAAGTTTGCAGTAATTGATACATCATCAGCCGGCATTGTTATTGTTGTTATTTTAGAGCCGGGGTTATCTATATGTGCAATATCTCCGGTCCATTCAGTAAATTCATAGCCTTTGTTTGCAATAGCTTCAATATTTACAACATCACCCTCATCATAAAACCCTTCGCCTATGGCTTTTCCAACATTTTGAGGGTTGACATTAACCATCAAAGTAAAAACTTCAATACCTGAATCACCTCCATCAGTGATACTCCATTCAAATTCATCCTTGATGTATTGTCTTCTGTCGGCCGGCAAGCCTAAGTCATACTTGCTGCTACCGCCATTAAAATTTATATTTTCCTCTAAATCCAAATATGACCACTGTATTAAAAGTTTATTATAATACTCTGTTGATAGTTCAATATCATAAAGAAAATCATTAAAATTTTCAACATTTGATACATCCCAGTCACTTATATCTTGATTGAATGAAGATGCTCCCTTGAACATCCAAAACATATTATTAACATTACTTACATCCCAATCACCTATATCCTGGTTAAATGAAGTAGCATTATCAAACATCCTAGCCATATTAGTAACGTTACTCACATCCCAATCACCTATATCCTGGTCAAATGAAGTAGCTACATTGAACATACCCCACATACTATTAACTTTACTCACATCCCAATCGCCTATATCCTGATTGAATGAAGTTGCATTATTGAACATATCACGCATATCAGTAACATTACTAACATCCCAGTCGCCTATATCATGGTTGAATAAAGAAGCATTTTGAAACATTCTATACATAGTAGTAACATTGCTAACATCCCAATCGCCTATATCCTGGTTGAATGCGGATGCATTTCTGAACATCCAATACATTGTAGTAACATTACTCACGTCCCAATCACCTATATCCTGGTTAAATAAAGATGCACCATTGAACATATCACGCATATCAGTAACATTACTAACATGCCAGTCGCCTATATCATGGTTGAATGAAGTTGCACCAGCAAACATACCAGACATACTGGTAACATTACCCACATCCCAATCACCAATACAGTAGTTGAATGAAGATGCTCCTTTGTACATCGAAGTCATATTAGTTACATTACCCACATCCCAACCACCTATATCCTGATTGAATGAGGTTGCATCAGAAAACATACCAGGCATCCTGGTAACACCACTTACATCCCAGCTGCTAATATCCTGATTAAATGATGATGCATTGCTAAACATACTACCCATATTAGTAACATTACTAACATCCCAGCCGCCGATATCCTGATTGAATGAAGATACATAACTAAACATAGCAGCCATATTAGTAACATTACTAACATCCCAGCTACTAATATCCTGGTCGAATGAGGATGCTCTATTGAACATCATATACATATTATTAACATTAGCAACATCCCAACTACTTATATCCTGATTAAATGATGATGCTACAAGAAATATAGAATTCATATCGATAACGTTACTCACATCCCAATTGCTTATATCATGATTGAATGACGATGCATCTCTGAACATATTATTCATATTAGTTACACCGGCTGAGGTTTCATCAAAAAAATCCGTAGCTGTAAAACTTTCCACTATGATATCCCTAAACATATTAGATGCATTGGTAATGCCTGAAACACCATCTGAAACAGGTGTTTTTATATCCCTTAGCATCGAAGAGTATTTACATTGATAATCAGTATAAAATGCAATCCTGGAGGCTTCACCATTCACGCTAATAATCCACTCGCCGGCCTGATCGTAGTCATGATCAGGGACGACATTCCCGTTATGCGTTTCTATCTCACTACCGTCTCCCCAATCAATCTGAAATTCACTAGCGCCGTCTACAAGAAATTTATAATCGGTTTGCTCTTCGGTGGTTTCTATTTTAAAATCAAAAGTATCTTGTCCACAAAGTATATTTGCGGAAATTAAAAATAAAAGTATTAATATGTTTTTCATTTGTATTAATTATGTTTATTAAACAGTTTTACAATAATTTACATCTTGATGATTATATATTTATAATTTTAGTGGCGGTTAACACTTAATTTACTCAACAAATCAAATTCTATCATGTACTTTAATCTATCTGACCCGTCCTAAATTTTCTTTACAGAATTTGTGTTAATAATAAATTTTAATATAAAGAACATTTTTAATAATAATGGATAAAGTTGAACCTGAATTTT
>SL_5KL_010_SEDDRAFT_10000135_pt1 | contig 42888 bp, 35 predicted proteins | sample SodLakKL_010_SED_FD_9118 | JGI IMG/M metagenome (IMG submission 9118)
CAGGTGATCAGACCCACCGGCCTGCTTGAACCTCCCATAGATGTCCGACCCAGCCTGAACCAGATCGACGATCTCCTGGAGGAGATCAACAAGCGCAGCGACAAGGGTGAGCGCTCGCTGGTAACGACGTTGACCAAACGAATGGCTGAGGAACTTACAAAATACCTTACCCATGCGGATGTAAAATGCCGCTATATCCACTCAGACGTTGATACCATTGAGCGTGTGGAGATCTTGCGTGACCTGCGACTGGGCAATTTCGACGTGCTGATCGGTGTAAACCTGCTGCGCGAAGGGCTTGACCTGCCTGAAGTGTCACTGGTTGCTATTCTTGACGCCGACAACGAAGGATTCCTCAGGTCGGAGCGCTCCCTTATTCAGACAGCCGGACGTGCTGCACGAAATATCAACAGCCGGGTGATCATGTATGCCGATCGCATTACCCGGTCCATGCAAGCGGCCATAGACGAGACCAACCGTAAGCGGGAAAAACAACTGAAATACAACGAAGAACACAATATCACCCCGGCACAGATCCGGAAATCTGTGGAGGCCATACACGGACAAACAGCCGTTGTCGATGCCCGCAGCAAGGCTAAAGCCTATGCCGGTAAAGAATCCATAGATATAGCGGCAGACCCTGTGGTACAGTACATGAGTAAAGAACAGCTCCAAAAAGCGATACAGCAAAGCAAACGTAAAATGGACAAAGCAGCTAAAGAACTCGACTTTTTGGAAGCAGCCAACCACAGGGACGATATGTATGCACTGGAAAAACTATTTAAGGAAAAATTCCTCTGATGATCACAGAAAAAACTCTTTCAGCACANCNCCACCNTTTTTTCCCCCTGTTCAAACCCGAACCGGNCCNGGAAAATACCATGATGCTNGACCTTACNTCNGCCAATCCGAAAATGAAGAACCTGGACTATTCCAATACGCATAGCCTGGGCAATTTAATTTTCGATGAGATGNAAAAACGCAACCTCCNNTATGCCTGCGGGGGTTANATGGAAGACAGGGAGGTATATCGNCGGAGTCCNNTGTTTGCAGGGAAGNCAGAGGAAGCCCGGAGCATACATCTNGGCATCGACATATGGACAGACGCGGACACTCCCGTGTATCTTCCGGTGGATGGCGTGGTGCACAGTTTTCAGGATAACAAACGCTTCGGTGACTATGGCCCAACAATTATCATGGAACACCGACTGGAAGGGCAACCCTTTTTTACCCTTTACGGACACCTTTCCCTGGAGTCGATCCGGGGCCTTGAGGAAGGCATGCATGTCAAGGCAGGAGAGATCCTCTGCCGCCTGGGTAAAGCCCCGGTGAACGGCGACTGGCCCCCTCACCTGCACTTCCAGGTAATAACAGATATGCAAGGCATGAAAGGGGATTATCCCGGCGTAGCATTCGTCAGTGAAAAAGAAAAATACAGGAGGATCTGCCCCAACCCGGGGGTATTCTTCCCAAAACTGCATAAGAATTTGAAATTTGAGGCTTAACAGTTGTCCGGGTCAAAACACCGGGAAAACCTTGTCTGGCTGAGCAAGAATGTTGGGTGAAACCAAAAGGAAGTTGGTTTCCAACGGATATTCTGTTATTTTTGTTGCAAATATTGATAACACAAACGTTTTATTTGGTATGACTGATATTTTTACTAAGGTAACAAGCAAGTTGGGGCCTCTTGGCCAGTATGCCGACCAGGTCCATGGGTATTTCACTTTCCCAAAGTTAGAAGGAGAGATCTCCAATCGTATGATGTTCCGGGGTAAGGAGAAGCTTGTCTGGAGCCTGAACAATTATCTCGGGCTGGCTAATCACCCTGAGATCCGTGAGGTGGATGCCAGGGCTGCTAAAGAGTATGGGATGGCCCTGCCTATGGGCGCCCGCATGATGTCTGGCCAGACAGATCATCATGAGAAGCTGGAACAGGAACTTGCTGATTTTGTTGGAAAAGAGTCTGCCTATCTGCTCAATTACGGATACCAGGGCATGGTTTCGGTGATCGACTCCTTGCTGGATCGCCAGGACGTGGTGGTATATGACTCGGAATCGCATGCCTGCATCATTGACGGGTTGCGTATGCATCTTGGCAAACGCTATGTATATCCGCACAACGACATGGATAGCCTGCGCAAGCAACTGGAAAGGGCTACCAGGCTGGCAGAAAAGACCTGCGGAGGAGTTTTGGTCATCACGGAAGGAGTCTTTGGTATGTCGGGCGACCTTGGCAAACTCGATGAGATCGTGGCCATGAAGAAGGACTTTGATTTCCGGCTGCTGGTAGATGATGCGCACGGTGTGGGCATCATGGGCGAAACCGGTGCCGGTACCGGAGAACACTTCGGCGTGCAGGACGGCATCGACGTCTTCTTCGGAACCTTTGCCAAAGCCTTTGCCTCCATCGGTGCTTTTGTGGCTGGCCCCAAAGAACTCATTACCTACCTGATGTACAACATGCGCAGCCAGATCTATGCCAAGTCATTGCCCATGCCTTTGGTCATCGGTGGATTAAAGCGCCTGGAAATGATCCGCAACAAACCGGAACTCCGGGAAAAACTCCGGACCATAGCCAGCGCCCTGCAGGAAGGACTAAAAAAGCGCGGGTTCAATATTGGAAACACCGAATCTCCCGTTACCCCGGTGGTGCTCAGCGGAGACACACCCGAAGGTACAAACCTTACGCATGATCTCAGGGAAAACTTCAATATATTCTGCTCTGTGGTTGCCTATCCCGTGATCCCCAAAGGGATGATCATCCTGCGGCTTATCCCAACGGCAGTGCATACTCTCGAAGATGTCGAATATACGCTGGATGCCTTCTCACAGGTGAAAAGCAAACTCGATAAAGGGGCCTACGCTACCGGTAAGATCGTGGATGTCCTCTAAAATCAAACTTCAGGTCTTAGAAGGACTTTGACTGTTTGACAAGCATCGGCATCAGGGATTCTTACAGCCAATGTTGAATTTCTCTATCCTTTGGCTTAATAGCTTAGTAAAGCTTTGACTGTTTGACAAGCATGGACATCAGGGGATTCTTACAACCAATGTTGATTTTCTCTATCCTCTGGCTTCAGAGCTTAGTAGAGCTTTGACCGTTTGACAAGCATGGACATCAGGATATCCTCGTAGCCTTTGTTGATGTCGGAGGGAACAAAGTCGATTTTGTATTGCATGCATTTGAGGCGGAGGTTATTGAAATACTGCTGCATGCGTTGCACATAATCCCCTTTAATATCTCCCGGGTTTAGCCTTACCGTTTCCCCGGTTTCCATGTCTACGAAGCGATAGGGCCTGCTCTGAAAATCAAAGCCAAGCTCCTGCTGTCCTTCGTATACATGAAAAAGGATCACCTCATGTTTGTTATGCTTGAGATGCTGCAATGCGGAAAACATATTATCCGGATCTGCCTTGTTATCCATCATATCAGAAAAAATGATCACGAGCGACCTTTTATGGATCTTTTCGGCCAGCAAATGAAGCATGTCAGCCGTATTGGTTCGTTTCTGCTCCCGTTCGCCGGATTCCCGGTAAAGCCTGTCCAGGTGTCCGTACAACATTTTATGGTGCACGCTACTCGACCTGGCATGGGTATGCAGCTCCGTTTTGTCTGATACTATGCTTAATCCGACTGCATCGCGCTGTTTTCTCAACAGATACATGATAGCTGCGGCTGATTCTACTGAGAAATCGAGTTTTGTCTGGCTGCGTTCGCTTTTGTTTTTGCTGCCGAAATGCATTGACGAGGAGTTGTCAATTACGATCTGGCAACGCAGGTTGGTTTCTTCCTCGAAACGTTTTACAAACAGTTTTTCGGTACGGGCATAGAGCTTCCAGTCGATATGCCGGGTGCTTTCTCCGGCATTGTATATCCTGTGCTCGGCAAATTCAACGGAAAAGCCATGAAAAGGGCTCTTGTGCATGCCGGTGATGAAACCCTCCACCACCTGGCGGGCCAAAAGCTCCAAACTGCCGAAACGTCCGGGAACTTCAGGATCAATTTTTTTTATCAAAAGAATACAGTTTTAGACGGCCCCCGTTGCAGTAGACAGGGCCCCGTGTTTATCGAAATCAGCAATAAAAATGTTTTCCGGACCCTACAGAAGACTTTCGATCTTGCCGGCCAGGACAGATTTCGGGACCGCGCCGACCTGCTTATCAGCCACCTCACCATCCTTAAAAAACAAAATTGTCGGGATGTTGCGGATGCCATACTTCATAGCTACATCCGGATTGCTGTCAACGTCAACCTTCCCTATAACAACTTTGTCCTTATATTCCTCGGCCAACTCTGATACGATGGGACCAACCATCCGGCAGGGACCACACCATTCGGCCCAAAAGTCCAGAACTACGGGTTTGTTTGTCTTTAAAACTTTCTCTTCAAAGTTGGAATCAGTGATTTCAAGTTCCATACATCTGTCTTTTAAGTGTTTCTGTCAATACAAAGATATAAATTGTCAGGTATCCATTTTCGTAAAAAAACCAAATTAAAGCCTTCGGCTGCCTGCCCCAGGAAATACATTCCAATCAGCAGGAAAGAAAACCAGGACATGCTGCCGGCACAAAAGAAAGCTTAGTTTAAACGGTAATTGACCTCATAATGTTTTAACAATTCCTGCAGAAAACCTACAGGGTCTACTTTTACCGTCCTGGAAAGCAACTCAATGGAATTGTTGTCCACCGGATCCATGAGGTATACTTTGAGCCGCGACTTTCCCTTGTGTTTTTTGGCCGTACGATGCAACCGCTCTACAAAGGGCTTATCTATATCGGCCACAGGCAGCTGAAGCAACAGATCAGAACGGTCCATCTCGACAAGGTCACTGAGCAGGCTCATGCTTTTCACCTTGATGTCAAGCTGACCCGGATTTCTTCGGTTGGGCTGTACCCGCGCTTTGACAAGTACAGTGTTCTGAACCTCCATAAAATGCTTTACTTTCAGGTAGTCTTCTGCAAACAGGAAAATCTGATGCGAATCCGAATAATCTTCAATTTGAATAGTTCCGTAGGGATTGCCGTTTTTCGTGTGCTTATGTGCAGATGCCGTTATGATGCCAGCGAAACTGATCTCCTTGCCCTTTAACGCGTGGATATTTTTCAGGTCTCCCACGTTATGGCTGCAATAACTCTTCATGTGGATTTTAAAATTGTCCAGCGGGTGACCGGAAATATACATCCCCGTAACCTCCTTTTCCTGTTTCAGCATCTCCAGTTTGCTCCATGGTTCACAATCCGGCAGATCGGGGTCAGGAAAATACACCTCGCTGGTTTCTTCAAAGAGATTCATCTGCGATGTATTTTCTCTTTGCTGGATGTTGTTCGCATGTCTTATGATCTTATCTATATATATACTTGCACCATTGTCTTCGGTATAGAAGAACTGTGCGCGGTGGACGCCTTCAAAGCGATCAAAGGCTCCTGCCCTGGCCAGTGATTCAAAGACCCTTTTGTTGACGTTTCTGAGGCTTACCCTTTTGGCAAAATCAAAAATATTTTTGTACGGGCCATTTATCTCCCGCTCTCTGACGATGTTTTCGACAGCTCCCTCCCCTACTCCTTTGATGGCCCCCAGACCAAACCTGATCTCTCCCTTGTCATTCACCACGAAGTTGAAGGTACTTTCGTTTATGTCGGGGCCAAGGACAGGGATCTTCTGTCGCTGGCATTCTTCCATGATGAATGTGATCTTTTTGATGTCGCTGAAATTGTTTGTAAGGACTGCGGCCATATATTCGGCCGTATAATTTGCTTTCAGATAGCCGGTCCGGTATGCCACCACCGAGTATGCTGCTGAATGCGAGCGGTTGAAGCCGTATTCCGCAAATCGCGCCATCACTTCAAAGATCTGCTCTGCTTTTGCTTTTTCCACTCCTTTTTTCATGGCTCCTTCGATGAAAAACACCTTCTGGCGTTCCATCTCCTCTATCTTCTTCTTACCCATAGCTCGTCTGAGAATGTCCGCATTTGCCAGAGTAAATCCTGCCATGATCTGTGCTGCCTGCATGATCTGTTCCTGGTAAACCATGATCCCGAAGGTCGGTTTCAGGATATCTTCGAGCCAGGGGTGCGGATATTCTACCTTTTGCTGCCCGTGTTTCCTTTTAATGAACATGGGGATGAAATCCATCGGACCCGGGCGGTACAAGGCGTTCATGGCGATGAGATCTTCAATGTTCGTGGGCTTCAGCTCCTTTAGGTATTCGCGCATACCCTGTGACTCGAACTGGAAGGTGCCGATGGTATCTCCGCGCTGATACAGCTCATAGGTTTTCTCGTCGTCGAGCGGAATGGTCTCCAGGTCAATCATTGTTCCGTATCGTTTTTCGATGTTCCTGGCAGCTTCTTTCATGATGGAAAGAGTCTTCAGTCCGAGAAAATCCATCTTTAGCATGCCGACCGATTCCACATGTTTACCTTCGTATTGTGTGACGGGCAGATCGGTATCTTTCTGGGTACTCAATGGCAGGCAATCAATAAGGTCAGTGGGCCCGATTATGACGCCGCAGGCGTGTACACCTGTCTGGCGGTTGGAGCCCTCCAGGTCCCTGGCGTACCTGAGGGTCTCCCGGACCAGGGGCGGAGCCTCTTTAAGGGCTTTTGCCAGCTCCGGAACTTCCTTGTATGCATTGGTAAGACTTGTACCCTGGCGCTCCGGTACGAGCTTGGCCAGCCTGTCGGCTTCGGCTAACGGAAGCTTCAGAACACGGGCAACGTCGCGGATCGAGGAGCGTGCAGCCATGGTGCCGAAGGTTACGATCTGGGCGACCTTCTCCCGCCCGTATTTTTCTATCACATAATTCAGCACCTTTTCCCTTCCCTCGTCATCAAAATCGATATCGATATCTGGCATGGAGATCCTCTCGGGATTAAGGAAACGCTCAAAAAGGAGGTTGTATTTAATCGGGTCAATGGCGGTGATACCTGTGCAATAAGCTACGGCAGAGCCGGCAGCACTTCCCCTGCCCGGGCCTACAGCGACTTCGAGTTCGCGCGCCTTGTTTATAAAATCCTGCACGATCAGAAAATATCCTGCAAACCCCATATCTTTAATTACCTGAAGTTCAAAGTCAAGGCGATCTTTGATCTCTTTTGTGATTTCGGGATACAGTTTTTTTGCCCCCTCATAGGTAAGATGTCGCAGATAATCGTCTTCGGTATCAAATCCTTCGGCCAGCGGGAAAACGGGAAGCATCACCTTTTGTGTGATATCGTAATCTTCAACCTTATTGGTGATTTCTACGGTGCCATCAAGGGCTTCCGGAACATCCGAAAACAATTCCGCCATTTCCTGCCGGGTTTTCAGATACTCCTCACCCGAATATTTCATTCGTGTATCGTCTTCCAGGTCTCTGCCGGTCTGCAGGCAAACCAGGATATCATGCGCGCGGGCATCTTCCCTGTCAATAAAATGGCAATCATTGGTGGCAATCAGCTGTACGCCATGCTTGCCGGCAAGCCTGACAAGAACATCGTTAACGGTTTTCTGTTCTTCAAGTCCATGACGCTGCAATTCCAGGTAGAAATCCTCTCCAAAAACATCCAGGTACTGAAGCAGGATGCTTTCCGCAGCATCTTCGCCTTTATTGAGTATAGCCTGGGGTATTTCCCCCCCAATACAGGCAGAAGTGGCAACTAAACCCTCGTGGTATGCAAACAAGACCTCCTTGTCTATTCTGGGAGTGTAGTAAAAGCCCTCCAGGTATCCAATGGAGCAAAGCTTTGAAAGGTTTTTGTAGCCCTGGTAGTTTTTTGCAAGGAGGATCATATGGTGCCCGCTGCGATCCTTTTTACCCTCCCGCTCACGGCGGCTGCCTTCTGTCACATACATCTCACAGCCAATGATAGGCTTTACATTGTATTTTTTGGCCAGCCGGGTGAATTCCAGAACCCCGTACATGTTTCCATGATCGGTTATAGCCAGTGCCTGCATGCCATCCTCAGCCGCTTTTTTCAACAACGGGTCGATGGAAGCTGCCCCATCTAAAATTGAGTATTGTGTATGTACGTGTAAATGAGTGAATTGTTTTTCCGACATTTTTTTCCCTTTCCGCTTTTAAAATTATACAAAATTTGGCGTGTGAAAACCCAAAAAGAGCATTATGACATTTTTTTTATTCGGAAAAAACTACGATATTTGCACCTTCTTAAAAATCAATATTTTTAACTCTTAAAAACACAAAAATGCCAACAAGAATCAGACTACAGAGAAAAGGTAAAAAGAAACAACCTTTTTATCATCTTGTAGTAGCGGATGGTCGTGCACCCCGGGACGGTAAATTTATTGAGAGACTTGGCACTTACAACCCCATGACCCATCCTGCTACCATTGAAATTGACTTTGATCGTGCCCTGCACTGGGTACAGGTGGGAGCGTCACCTTCTGACACGGCTCGCAGCATCTTATCAACAAAAGGTGTGATGATGAAGCATCACCTGCTGAAAGGAGTTGCAAAAGGAGCACATACAGAGGAAGAAGCTGAAGAAAAGTTCCAGGAATGGCTTAGGGAGAAGGAAGCTAAAATTGAGCAAGCCCGCAAAGACGCCGAACTTTCAGAGAAGGATAAGAAGAAAAAACGCCTTGATGAAGAAAGGAAGATCAACGAGACAAGGGCTGCTGAGCTTTCCAAAAAATTAGCGAAGGAAAACCTGAAGGTTGAAGAGGCAGCCGCCGAGTCAGCGGAGGCAGAGGCAGAAGCTAAAGAAGAAGCTCCGGCCGCAGATGCAACGCAGGAGAAGAAAGAGGAAGAAACAAAGCCCGCCGAAGAGAAGAAAGCCGAAGCCGGCGGGAAAGCTGAAGCAAAAGCAGAAAAAGAAGAAGTAAAGGCTGAGAAGAAAGAGGAAGAAACAAAGCCCGCCCAAGAAAAGAAAGCCGAAGCCGGCGGGAAAGCTGAAGCAAAAGCAGAAAAAGAAGAAGTAAAGGCGGAGAAGAAAGAGGAAGAAACAAAGCCCGCCGAAGAGAAGAAAGCCGAAGCAAAAGCAGAAAAAGAAGAAGTAAAGGCTGAGAAGGCGGAGAAGAAAGAAGAAGCCAAAGAAGAAGAGGCAAAAGAGAAAAAGGCTGAAGAAAAGGAAGACAAAAAGACAGACGATAAATCATAAGGTCGTATCCGGCAATAGCTGAACCCCCGACCAAGATCACCTGCTACAAAGAGAGCCGTTACCCCTGGTTACCGTTTGACATCAAAGCGATATACCGGTTGTACCGGCTCTTTTTTCATCATATTCCCCAGTCCTGAAATGCCCATGACAGGACTTAAACACACCGGGGATTGTTTTTTTGACCTCTCGATCTATCGACATTAATTAAACACATGAAATGCCCATGGCAAGACTTAAAAACACAGGGGGATGTTTTTCTTGACATTTCAACCTCTCGACCTCTCAACATTACTTTTTAAAAATGTAACGCCCATGACAGGATTTTAGACATACAGGAGTATGATTATTGTCACGAGGGCGTTCAGACAAAGCAGGCTTTTGGCTATTGGCTAGAAAGCTAAAAGCCAATGGCAGTCCTGTTAAAAACATAAACATCAGATAACCAATATGTTGAAATAGTATAAGCTGATGAAAAAAGAAGACGCGTATTACCTGGGTTATATAGTGAAGGCGGTCGGTACGGAAGGCGGGTTGCTGGCCGGTTTTGACACCAGTGATATGGAAAGATATGAAGACCTGGAGACGGTATTCATACTGATCGAAGGAAAGCTGGTGCCTTTTTTTATTGAGGATATCAATATACGGCCTGCTGCCAGGGAGGCTGTCATTTTCTTTGAAGACGTGGATACAGTGGAAAAGGCCAGGGAGTTATGTGCACGGGAAATTTATTTGGCCCCTGATGTATTGCCCCCTTCCGACAGAAAAACTTTTCAAAATCAGCACGTAATCGGATACCAGGCCTACCAGTCCACCGGAGAGCACATTGGCGAAATAGCCAAAATTATGGATTTTCCGGGAAATCCCGTTTTCAGCATTGAGAAAAAAGGGAAAGAGATACTCATTCCCGCAGCAGATGAACTGATCGATACCATTAACCACGAAGAGAAAAAGATCATACTCACCCCCCCGCCCGGCTTGCTCGACCTGTACCAATAGGGTGTGTGGATCCCATCAACCTGATTGCTCTTCTGATCTCTCTTTTTCTCCCGGATGCCTGGGGTTATTCAGCGTATGTCTCCTGTTCCTGTTTTCCATTCTTCTGATATTGCACCTTTAAGGTTTCTCCTTCCGAGCGGGCAATGATCACAGCTCCGCAGGTATCGCTCCAGATATTGACTGAGGTACGGAACATGTCGAGGATCCGCTCAACGGCAAGGATCAGTCCGATAGCTTCCAGGGGCATTCCTAACACCGACATGATGATGGTTATCACAACCAGTCCTGCCATCGGCACACCAGCGGCACCGATCGAGGCGAGCAGTGCCGTGATGACAACGATCAGCTGCTGCACGATGCTTAACTCCATCCCAATCACCTGGGCAATAAAAAGGACGGAAACACACTCGTAAAGCGCCGTGCCGTCCATGTTGATGGTTGCACCCAAGGGCAGGACAAAGCTCGATGTTTTTTTGGATACACCCGCCCGTTGCTCAACTGCTTCCATGGTAAGAGGCAGCGTTGCACTGCTGCTTGAAGTGGTAAATGCGGTAAGAAGCGGGACAGTCATGGCCTGGAAATGCTTTCGCGGGTTGATCCCCCCGAGAAAATACATTAGCAAAGGCAAAACAACCATAGAATGCACCATCAGCGCCAGGATCACCGTAAGCATGTATACACCCATGCTGGAAAAGATATTTATCAGGTCATCCGCCTGCTCAGCCACGATGCCCGAAACAATTCCAAAAATTCCCAAAGGTGCAAAGCGGATAACAAACATGGTAATGCGCATCATCACCTCAAAAATGGCATTAAAAGTCTTCTCAATAGGCGCTCTGTACTTGTCGCTCAGCCGGGAAGCAAAAAAGCCAAAAAGAATGGCAAAGAAAATTATAGACAACATGTCTGTTTCAGCAAGTGCCTGAAAAATATTGGTAGGGACAATCTCCAGGAGGGTCTGCCCCAGGGTGGCAGGATCGGCGTCGAGAACGAACTCTTCCTGCAAACGAATATCCGCGGTGTGTCCCGGACGTACGATATTTACCGCGGTAATACCCACAATGGCTGCAATAAGGCCTGTAACCATATAATAGCCAATGGTCTTTGCACCCATTCGACCCAGGTTTTTTGAACTTCCCAGGTTCAGGACTCCGGATATGATCGAGGAGAGGATCAGCGGAGCGATGATCATCTGAAGCGCACGCAGGAAGAGATCGCCCATCCAGGTAACATAGTGCACGTTGTCCCTGAAATAATATCCAAAAAATATGCTGATCACCAATGCAATCAGAATTTGCCAGTGCAGTTTTATTTTCTTCATAGTAAAAAACGTCAAAAGGTCAAGATGTCGAAACGTCAAAAGGTCCCTGCTCACTACTTAAGCTCAGCGGCACAAATGCTGTACAGCCTGAGTGTCGGAAAGCTTAAGTGCTGCGGTTTGGCCCGTCCTGATTTTTGTTTACAAAAAGTGTAAACCTATTTCAGGACGAGACAGGGTTTCTAAATTTTTCATTTTTCATTCTTCATTTTTATGCAGCAATAATACAAAATCCTTTCAAAATCAGCTGCTGAAACACTGTCAGTTTTCAACAAAAAAACCTGTCATTTTGGCTTGCAGGTGGTTGAATTTCTCTTGTGGCGTGCAATTTGATTCAATAGATCGTGACAATACTTTTAGTTTGAAAATAATTAATTTAGGAGATAATATGCATTTTGATCGTTTAACAGTTAAATCACAGGAAGCTATACAGAAAGCGCAGGAGATCGCCATGGGATACGAGCAGCAGGCGATTGAGAGTGCCCATCTTTTAAAAGGCATTCTTTCCGTTGATGACAACGTAGCTCCTCATTTGCTGAAAAAGAACAATGTATCGCTTGCCGTCATTCAGCAGGCACTGGAGCGTATCATTGGGCGTTACCCAAAGGTAGCCGGCGGGGATCCTTATCTTGCTGATTCTGCTAAAAGGGCCCTTCAGGCAGCCAACGGCATGCTGAAGGAGTTCGGCGATGAGTATATTTCGGTTGAGCACCTGATGCTTGGTATTCTTTCGGGGACTGACGATGCCGCGCAATTATTGAAAGACAGCGGGGTAACGGTGAAGGGCCTGAAGGAGGCTGTTAAAAGCTTGCGCCAGGGCGCCACTGTCGACAGCCAGACGGCAGAAGATCGTCTGAATGCCCTGAGCAGATATGCGAACAATCTCAATGACATGGCACAGAGCGGAAAGCTGGACCCGGTGATTGGGCGCGACGACGAGATACGCCGGATCCTTCAGATCCTCTCGCGGCGCACCAAGAACAACCCGATCCTTATAGGTGAGCCGGGGGTTGGTAAGACAGCCATTGCGGAGGGACTTGCCCACCGTATTATCAATGGCGATGTACCCGAAAACCTGAAATCCAAAAAGATCTTTTCACTGGATATGGGCTCGCTGGTTGCCGGTGCCAAATACAAAGGTGAGTTTGAGGAACGCGTAAAAGCCGTTGTTAAGGAAGTAGTGTCCTCAGACGGCGAATATGTTTTGTTTATTGATGAGATACATACACTTGTTGGAGCCGGTGCAGCCGGAGAAGGGGCCATGGATGCAGCCAACATCCTGAAACCTGCTCTGGCCAAAGGAGAGTTGCGTGCTGTCGGTGCCACTACATTGAAAGAGTATCAGCGCTATTTCGAGAAAGACAAAGCCCTGGAGCGCCGATTTCAGACCGTTATCGTGGATGAGCCCTCCAAGCCTGATGCCATCAGTATATTGCGCGGGTTGAAGGAACGCTACGAAACCCATCACCAGGTTCGTATTAAGGACGAGTCCATCATTGCCGCGGTTGAACTCTCACACCGGTATATTTCTGACCGTTTTCTCCCCGACAAGGCTATTGACCTTATTGACGAGGCTGCATCGAAATTACGCCTGGAAATGAACTCGGTGCCGGAAGAACTTGACGAAGCCGAACGAAAAATCCGGCAGCTGGAAATCGAAAGGGAGGCAATAAAACGCGAGAAAGACGAAGCCAAACTGAAAATCCTGACCGAAGAACTTGCCAACCTGCAGGAAGAGAAGAACAGGCTGAAAGCCAAATGGGAAAACGAAAAGGCCGTGGTGGACGAGATCCAGAAACACAAAGCGTCAATCGAACAGTATCGTTTTGAGGCAGAACAGGCTGAGCGCAGCGGGGATTTTGGCAAGGTGGCAGAATTGCGGTACGGCCGGATCAAGGAATCGGAAGAAAAGCTTCAGGAGCTTCATCAGAAGCTGCGTGACATGCAGTCAGAATCCGCATTGATAAAAGAAGAGGTAAGTGCAGAGGATATTGCAGACGTGGTTTCGCGCTGGACCGGGATCCCTGTGAGCAGGATGCTGCAAAGCGAAAGGGAGAAGCTGCTTAAGCTGGAAGACGAATTGCACAAAAGAGTAGTTGGCCAGGACGAAGCTATTGAAGCTGTTTCAGATGCAATACGCAGAAGCCGCGCAGGGCTGCAGGATCCCAAACGCCCGGTTGGCTCTTTTATATTCCTGGGAACCACCGGGGTTGGGAAGACCGAACTGGCAAAAGCCCTGGCAGAGTTTCTTTTTGACGATGAAAATTCCATGGTGCGAATAGACATGTCGGAATACCAGGAACGCCATGCCGTTAGCCGACTCATTGGAGCACCCCCCGGATATGTCGGATACGAGGAAAGTGGCCAGCTTACAGAGTCTGTCAGGCGAAAGCCCTATTCTGTCATTCTGCTCGATGAGATCGAAAAGGCTCATCCCGACGTGTTCAACATCCTTCTGCAGGTGCTTGAAGACGGCCGGCTCACAGATAACAAAGGCCGCACAGCAGACTTTAAAAATACCATCATAATCATGACCTCCAACATCGGTTCCGGGCTCATCCAGGAAAAAATGGAAAGCATGACGGATGAAAACCGGGAAAAAGTAATCGATCAGTGCCGCCAGGAGGCTTTCACATTGCTCAAACGAAGCATCAGGCCCGAATTTCTGAACCGCATCGACGAGACGATCATGTTCAAACCCCTGACGCAAGAGGAGATCCGGGGAATCGTTACACTGCAGATGGAATACGTCCGGACACTTCTGCGCGAAAACGACATGCAAATCCAAATTAGTGATTCTGCCGCAGATTGGATTGCTGCAGCCGGGTTTGATCCGCAATTTGGTGCCAGGCCGCTCAAACGGATCATCCAGCGAAAAGTGCTTAACAAACTGTCGGTAGAGATCCTGGCCGGAACATTCAAGGCCGGTGATACTATAATGGTTGATAAAGTTGACGATGAGCTTGTTTTCAAAGTCAGTTAAAAATACTACTTTTGAAAAAAGCAACTCCGTGAACACCCCGTTTTTCATAGCCAAACGCCTGGGCGGTACAAAGGAAGGCAAAAGCTATATCGATCTGATAAAAAAGATCGCAATTATCAGTATCGCCCTTGGTTTGGCAGTGATGATCGTCGCCATGGCAGTGGTCACCGGATTTCAGAACGAGATCCGGGAAAAGGCCATTGGTTTTGGCTCGCACATCCAGATAACCAATTACGACTACAACGTTTCATTTGAACCCAGGCCGATACGCAGCGAACAGGCTTTCCTTGATGAACTCAAAAACACGGAAGGGATCCGGCACATCCAGCAGTTTGCCACCAAACCCGGAATTATTAAAACAGACGACGACATCCATGGTGTTATTCTCAAAGGCATAGGGCCTGATTTTGACTGGTCCTTTTTTCGCAACAGGCTTATTGATGGCGATACACTGAAACTGGAACACAGCATCCGTTCCGACGGCGTCATCATATCAGACTGGATCGCCCGCAGGCTCATCCTCGAAACCGGTGACGACCTGTTTCTTTACTTTATCCAGGATCCGCCACGTATACGAAGGCTTCATATCACGGGGGTCTATGATACCGGATTGGAAGAGCTGGACAGGGTATTTATACTGGGGGACATCCGGCACATCCAGCGACTTAACGACTGGGATGATGACCAGATCGGGGGGTTCGAAGTATTGGTGGATGACTTTGACATGATACCCCAGCTTACAGACAAAACCCTTGATATGATCCCCTACCACCTCGAAGCAAGGAGTATCAAACAACTGTATCCGCAAATCTTCGACTGGCTTGCCCTGCTTGACATGAATGTGTATGTTATCATAGTTTTGATGCTCCTGGTGGCAGGCATCAATATGATCACAACCCTGCTTATTACCGTGCTGGAAAAAACAAATGCCATTGGCATACTAAAAGCCATCGGAGCCAGAAACACGCTGATACGGCGGGTATTTCTCTATCATGCGGGGATGCTTATCTCAAGAGGCTTGTTATGGGGCAACATTATCGGAATAGGATTAGCAGTTATTCAAGCCTCAACAGGTTTTTTAACCTTATCTCCCGAATCATATTACGTAGCTGAGGTGCCGGTAAATATAGTTCTTAACCACATTTTGCTGCTGAACCTGGGAACCTTTTTGGTTTCCATGGCCATGCTTATTATCCCTTCTTACATTATTTCCCGCATATCCCCTGTAAAAGCGATTATATTCAGATAACCGCCGGCATATGTATTCCTGCCGGGTCGTATTACCAAAGCTTTACATTTCAGGTACTATTAAAATACGACAATTCCCAGGCTGATAACATGCTGATTTTGTCTTATAGAGAAGTCATAAGGTGATCCATTGACATCAAAACAATCGCCCAGACGCGATATAGAACCCTCAAATCTGTAATCAAGGCTGATATTACCAATTTTAATACCTGCCATTACCTGATAGCCCATTCTGGATTCATTATAATGGAAAACCAATGTGTCATCAGTATCAAAGAAACTCACAAAACTCCGGGTATTGTCTAACAGGTAGGCATAATAGGGTCCGGCCCCAACGCGCAGGATACCAAGCTGAATACCAGCGGTAACAGGGATCTTCAGGTTACTGAACCTGGGTTTAAACCTGTTAATATCCCTGTGATCAATCGTCTGGTCTTCTCTTACCAGCTGAAGCTCCTGCTTTGTTTCTTCAAAGATTAATTCGGGCTGAATGAAGACATTCGCAAAGGAAAAGCCAGCAAAAACACCAAAATGAAAGCCACTGTGGCTGCTCCTGGAAACTTCCAGCCTGTGATCAAGCAATCCGGAGCTGAAGAATGGAAATTGATCAGATGAAGGGACTGATGAATAATTAATCCCTGCACGTATGCCAAAATCTGCAGCCTGAACGGGTAAAAAGCCGGCAAAAACACAAACCACGCACGTCAGGAACGCTTTGTTAAGCATTTTCAGCAATTTTTTGTATTGTCGTTACCTGACAAATATACAAAACCTGACAAATTAGCTGTCGGAAAGTATCCTCATTTTTTCTTTGAGAACGGAGATCTCATTGCGGGCTTTATCGATCTTTTCCTCAAACTCTGCTTTCAGAACATCTGCCTTTTTGGAAGAGGCAAAAAAGCCTATATTGTTTTCCAGGACCTTGATATCGCCTTCAAGGGTTTTAATCCTGCTGGACAGAAAGTTGCGTTCTTTCTGAATAATATTTCCGGCATTGGGTGCACTTTTCAGGCTTTCGATCTTAGACCTGAATGAAAGGGTACTTTTGGCTTTTTTACTGATGTTAAGCTTCTCGAATTGCTCGTCGATGGCTTTCCGGAATTCCCCCTGTATCTTGTCTTTGTGTTTAATCGGCACATGTCCTATTTCCATCCACTGCCGCTGAAAGTCTTTTAAAATGTCAAGGTTTTCTTTGTTGTCGTCGCCGTACGCAGCGTTTTTTATCTTCGCGATGAGGTCTTGCTTTTTACTAAGGTTTTCTTCCTGTTTTTCACCAATATTGGCAAAATGGTTGGATTTTTTGTTAAAAAAGGTGTCACAGGCATCTCTGAAGCGTTTCCATATCTTATCAGAAAATTTTGCAGGAACCGGACCAATTTGCTTCCATTCTTTTTGCAACGCAATAAGGCTTTCAGTGGTAGCCCTCCAGTCCTCGCTGTCTTTTAGCGCCTCAGCCTGAAGGCAAAGATTGAGCTTTTGATTGTAGTTGTCTTTCTGCTGATCCTTGTATTTTTTAAAAAATTCCTTTTTGCCGGAAAAAAAGCTATCCAGCGATGACCGGAAGCGGTTCCAGATTTCATTATTGACCTTTTTGGGAGCAAAACCGATCGTTTTCCAGACCTTAAACAGCTCATTTATTTCGTCTGTTTTCTGCTGCCATTTTTTTGGTGTTTCGGGCAGATTTGTGACAAGTTCCTCGGCTTTTTCGCATAGAACAAGCTTGGCCGCATAGTTTTTGTTCTGTTCCTCACGCAAACTTTCATAATGCTCCTGCCGGCGCTTATTCAATTTATCGGTGGCTGCCTTAAAACGGTCCCAAAGCTCATCCTTTTTGTCTTTCGGGACGGGCCCTGTTTCTTTCCAGGCCTCATGCAGTTTCTGTAACTGCTGAAATGACTTTGTGATATTGGTCTCAAGAAGCAGTTCTTCAGCTTTTTCACAAAGCTCTGTTTTTGTTTCCAGGTTTTTCTTGAGGTCAAGGTCTTTTAGCTCCTTGTTGATGTTCACCTTATCAAAGAACTTCTCTACGAGGAAATGATAGTTGTTCCAAAGTGTGCCTTTGGCACCGCGGGGTACAGGTCCCACCGAACGCCACCGCTCCTGAAGGGCATGAAACTGATCATAGGTCTTTTTCAGCTCCTCTTCAGAGTCAATAAGCTCGCGAAGCTCTTCAAGGATGGCTTCCTTCGTTTGCAAATTCAACTGCATCTCCTTCTCAAGAGCTTTATCATGAGCGGTTTTCTTTTCCCTGTAAACAGCGAAAGCCGCATCAAAACGCTCTGTTAAAGAGTCAACCGGAATTTCTTTATCCTCGGGGCTGTCCTCACTGCCCAACCTCTGTTCGTAAACAGCCATGTTTTCGTCACGCAGCAGCTTTCGGTAGGAAGCCTTTATAAAGCCTATATGTTTACGAATGTAAGCGACATCCTCATTGCCAACAAGATCTTCGATTTTTTGAACAAGCTCTTCACGGCCCATCGCAGCATACTGTGCTGCCAGTTCCTCGCTGTCCTCCTCCTGATCGCCCTTGTCAGCTTCCTCCTGTTCGCTCTTAGCAGCTTCCTCCTTTTCGCCTTTAGCGGTCTCCTCCTGTTCGCTCTTAGCAACTTCCTCCTTTTCGCCTTTAGCGGTCTCCTCCTGTTCGCTCTTAGCAACTTCCTCCTTTTCGCCTTTAGCGGTCTCCTCCTTTTCGCCTTTAGCGGTCTCCTCCTGTTCGCCACCGGCAGCCTCATTTTGTTTTTCAGCAGCCTCTGTTTTTTCTTGCTCCGGGGGCTCAACTTGCCCCTCAGCGCCTTCTTTTGCTTTATCAGCAGCAATAGCCTCCTGGTCTACGGTATCAGTTTCCCCCGATTGATCTTTTTCTGCCTTCAAAGTGCTGGCACTGTCCCTGGATCCATCCGTTGCAGCATCTTCTTTCCCGGCTTTTGCAACCGGCTCAGCAGGTTGCTTTTCTTCGGATTGAGGCTCAGCAGCTTGCTTTTCTTCAGATTGAGGCCCGGCAGGTAGTTTTTCTTCCTGTTTGTCTTCCGGGCTGCTTTTCTTTTCGGCTTTTGAATTTTCAACCGGCTTTCCGGCTGGATGCTCTTCCCCGCTTGTGTGGTTTGGGTTTTCGGGGTTCAGTTGCTCCTTGTTTTCCATAAGAATGTCTCGTTACTAATGAAAGTTTGAAGATGTCTTCGATAATTACACTTTTTCCAAGTGTGATTGCCAACAATCAGGCAGTGTGTATGATGAACCAAATGGTTAAACCAGTGCAAAAATAGGAATATTTTTAAGGCAGCCATGGTTATTTTTCCTGGACTGAAGCTGTTCTAAACTTTTTCAAGTGCCTGCGCCAGGTCTGCCAGAATATCTTCCAGGTTTTCAATACCAACAGAGAGTCTTACTAAACCGTCTGTTATACCGGATTGCTCCCTGGCCCCTTTATCCATTTTGGAGTGGGTCATGGAAGCCGGATGCTGGATAAGGGTTTCAACGCCACCAAGTGAAACGGCGAGCATACAAAGCTTTACTTCGTTCATAAGGGTTTTTCCTGCCAGCAGCCCCCCTTTCATCTCGAAACTGATCATTCCACCCGGCCCCTGCATCTGCTTTTCAGCCAGGGTGTATTGCGGATGGCTTTCCAGTCCGGGGTATTTTACCCAGGCAACTTTCGGGTGTTCCTGAAGAACGCGCGCAATGGCCCTGGCATTTTCCTGAGACCTGTCCATACGCAGAGAGAGCGTCTTTAAGCCCCTGATGACCATGTAGGCCTGGTGCGGGTCCATGTTGCAACCCAGGTTGATCATCATTGGGCGGAGCCGGTCGTCGGATTCCTTATTTCTGCTTACAATGATACCTCCGACGATATCTGCGTGCCCATTCAAAAATTTTGTGATGGAATGAAATACGATATCCACACCAAAATCGAGGGGTTTTTGAAGGTATGGAGAGCAAAATGTATTGTCAACCACGGTGATCAGCCCATGTTCCCTGGCAATTGACACCATCTCCCTGATATCCGTCACAGTCATTGTCGGATTGGAAGGGGTCTCGATATAGAGCATTTTCGTATTGGGCCGGATTGCTTTCCGGACCAGTTCAGCATCGGATGTATCGACATAGGTCGACTCAATACCAAATTTGCTGTAATGTTTTTCCATCACGACCCGCGAGGGCCCGTAAACGGCATCCGTGCTTACCATATGGTCGCCCTGTTGTAAAAATGCGCTGTATATGGTATTTACCGCGCCCATACCGGAGCTGGTTGCAATTCCGCGGTACCCGTTCTCCAATTCAGCAACAAGTTTTTCAAGCGAGTCGATAGTGGGGTTGTTCAGGCGGGTGTAGATATAGCCATCCGATTCTCCTGCAAAGCAGGCTGCACCATGGTCTGCGTTCCTGAAGCGAAAAGTGCTTGTCTGGTAAATGGGTACGGTAGCACTTCCAAACTGGTCGTCGAACATACCCGCGTGTATGAGTTTTGAATTAAAACCTTTGTCTGTTGTATCCATAGATATTATTAAAATTATTGATCTTTCGTTAATACGAATCTGAACTGAGCATGATCAGGGTACAATCCTCAATGCATTCGATTCCGGCATCTGTTGCCAACTGTTCAAGGCGGTCGTTATAAGTGCCCGGATTAAAAATGATACGCTCGGGTTTCAGAGAAAGGATATAATCGATATACATATCCTGATTTTGTGGCCCGACATACAAGGTAACGGTATGTATGTCTTGCAGGGGTGGTGTCCCTGTAAGAACTTCAACGTCTTCTATTTGTGTCTTTCGTTTGCCTATGGCCACAACATCATGCTCGTATTCGCGCAGGCGCTTTACAGCCTTATGCGAATACCTCAGGGGGTTGGGGCTTGCACCAATAACGAGGGTTCTCATGTGTTACTATTTTGTCAAAATGTCGAAAAGTCGAAGCACAAAAGATGTACCTGGTTTGCCAGGAAAGGATCTTTGTCATTCCGGTACACGGTAAGCTCCAGGCTTAGGATGTTTTTACGACAAACTCAGGCGCGTTGGCTATATGTTTCTTAACCGAACATGCCCCGGCAGCTTTAATAACGGATTCTTTGTATTTGTCCGGAAAACTCTCAGGAAGTATGATTTCAATTTCGATGGTATCTATCATACGTGTTGCTTCGTCAACGTGCATGTGTTGAATAATCTCTATTCCCTGCTGGTCTATTCCGCGTTGCCGGCAAAATGATTTGACATAAAAGCCCGCGCATGTTCCTATGGATGCCAGAAAGAGGTCAAAAGGAGACGGATGGCTTTCGTCGCCCCCGCCTTTTCGCGGCTGATCCGTCTGAATAACATGTCCTTTGAAATGTGCTTCCACTTTTTGGTTTTCACCCAAAACCACCTTCATTTCTCTCATGATACTATTGGTTTAGAATTCATTTTTTTGCATAATGACTTAGCCGTTCAACGAACCAATCCGGGGCCGGGCAGGGTTTCCCGGTTTTTTTATTCAGGAATGCGAGAACGGTTGTCCCTTTGTTGAGCAGGGTGCCTGCTTCGTTATATATTTCGTAGTCGAAATGCATTCGTGATGAAGGCATTTCAGGAACTTTGGTCACGATGGTCAGAAGATCGTCATACACTGCCGGCCGTATGTATTTGATTTCCATCCTTGCAATGGGCATCACCACGCCCCGTTCTTCCATATCCTTATATGTCATACCCAACTGGCGCATGGCGTCGGCTCTTCCCACCTCGTAATACTGGGGGTAGTTGCCGTAGTAAACGAAGCCCATCTGGTCAGTTTCGGCGTACCGTACACGTAAACTGGTTTTTGAAGTAAACATAGGGCCTGATTGTTAGTATCCTCTTTAGCTTGCCTTTCCGTGGCATTGTTTGAATTTTTTGCCACTTCCGCAGGGGCAGGGTTCGTTTCTGCCAACTTTTTTCTCGACACGCACGGGCTGTGTCTTTTGTCTGCCGCCCTTCCCTCCCGGGAGATCGCTGCGACCTTCCTGAAGTTTGCTCGTGTCCGTTCGTTGCTGATCCGTGCCCCTCTGGATCTGGGCCGGGTCTTTGACAGGCAGCCGGGCTTTTCCAAGGAACGAGATGATCTCTTTGTTTACCTTGCCTATCATGCGTTTAAAAAGCTCGAAAGACTCAAACTTATAAATAAGTAGAGGGTCTTTCTGTTCATAGGCAGCTCCCTGCACAGATTGTTTCAGGTCGTCCATCTCCCTGAGATGTTCTTTCCAGGAGTTGTCTATGATCCCCAGGGTAATGCCTTTTTCAATGGCAAGAACAACCTCACGGCCATCGGTCTCGTATGCCTTTTTCAGGTTGGCAATCATGTTCATTGTCTTCATCCCGTCGGTTATTGGGATGGCAATGTTTTCGTATTTTTCGGAAGCTTTCTCGTAGACCTGTTTTATGACCGGAAAGGCGGTATTTGCAATATGCTGGCTTTTCTGCTTGTATGTCTCGAGGGCTTTTGCATACAATGCCTCTGTAAGCTTGCCGCCTTTTGTTTCAAGAAATTCCTCTTCCGGAAAGGGAGGTTCCATACCGAAGGTTCGTAACAATTCAAAGGTAAAACCTTCAAAATCGCCCATGTCCTGGTATTCCAGTATCATCTGGTCACAGGTGTCGTACATCATATTCGCTATGTCAACGGCGAGGCGGTCGCCAAAAAGTGCATTTCTGCGTTTTTTATAGATCACTTCCCGCTGGGCGTTCATCACATCGTCGTATTCCAGCAGCCGCTTCCGGATCCCAAAGTTGTTTTCCTCCACCTTCTTTTGAGCTCTTTCTATGGATTTGGTGATCATACTGTGCTGGATCACCTCTCCTTCCTTAAGGCCCATCCTGTCCATCAGTGAAGAAATCCGGCCGGAGCCAAAAACGCGCATCAGGTCATCTTCCAGCGAGACAAAGAACTGCGAAGAGCCCGGGTCACCCTGGCGGCCGGCACGTCCGCGCAGCTGCCGGTCTACGCGGCGCGACTCATGGCGTTCTGTGCCTATGATGGCCAGTCCCCCGGCCTCACGCACGCCTTCGCCCAGTTTGATGTCGGTACCCCGCCCTGCCATGTTGGTTGCAATGGTAACCTGCCCGGGACGCCCGGCTTCTTTGACCACCTGCGCTTCCCTTTGATGCTGTTTGGCATTGAGAATATTGTGGCCAATGTTTTTTAATTTAAGCATCCGGCTCAAAAGCTCCGAAATCTCTACCGAAGTGGTCCCCACCAATACCGGCCGTCCTGCCTGGACCAGCTCCACGATCTCGTCTATTACGGAGTTGTATTTCTCACGTTTGGTCTTATAAATAAGATCTTCCCTGTCTTCACGGATTACAGGGCGATGTGTCGGGACAACCACCACATCAAGCTTATAAATGTTCCAGAATTCACCGGCCTCTGTTTCAGCAGTACCTGTCATACCGGCCAGCTTCCTGTACATCCTGAAATAATTCTGCAGGGTAATGGTGGCATAGGTCTGTGTGGCGGCTTCAACCTTTACGTTTTCTTTAGCCTCAATGGCCTGATGCAGCCCGTCGGAATAGCGACGGCCTTCCATGATACGGCCCGTTTGCTCGTCAACGATCTTGATCTTATTATCCACAATTACGTACTCTGTATCTTTCTCGAACAGCGTATAGGCTTTCAGCAATTGGTTGATGGTATGTACGCGTTCGCTCTTGACCTGAAAATCGTTGAGCAGTTCGTTTTTCTTTTCCATCTTCTCTTCTGTCGGGAGGGAAGATTTTTCCAGCTCAGCCATTTCCGATCCGATATCGGGCAAAATGAAGAAATCGGGGTCGTCGGTCTGGCTGGTGATCAGGTCGATACCTTTTTCGGTAAGCTCAATGGAGTTGTTCTTCTCTTCGATAACGAAAAACAGTTCGTCATCAATTTTATGCATATGCTTGCCCTGCTCCTGCATATAAAAGTTTTCTGTCTTTTGCAGGATGGTTTTCATGCCGGGTTCGGAGAGAAATTTAATGAGGGCCTTGTTCTTTGGAAGCCCCCGGTGGCATCTGAGCAAAAGCTCACCCCCTTTTTTTTCGTCGGGTTCGCCCTGTTTGGGCAGCAGGAGCTTGCGGGCTTCAGCCAGGAGATTGGTGACCAGCATTCGCTGGGCACTGTAAAGCTTTTCGACCTTCGGTTTCAATTCGTGAAATTCGTGCTTTTCACCCTGGGGTGTCGGCCCTGAAATGATAAGGGGAGTTCTTGCATCATCAATCAAAACAGAGTCGACCTCATCAACGATGGCATAATTAAGCTTACGCTGAACAAGCTCCTCCGGGTTCCTCGACATATTGTCGCGAAGGTAGTCGAAGCCAAACTCATTATTGGTGCCGTAAGTGACATCTGCATGATAGGCCTTTCTCCTTTCAACCGAATGGGGCGGGTGTTTGTCGATGCAGTCGACCTTCATCCCATGAAACTCAAACAGCATACCCATCCATTCCGAATCCCGTTTCGCCAGGTAATCATTTACAGTGACGATATGTACGCCTTTCCCTGTAAGGGCATTGAGATATACGGGAAGTGTTGCAACGAGTGTTTTTCCTTCCCCTGTGGCCATCTCGGCAATCTTTCCCTTATGAAGATGAATACCACCGATAAGCTGCACATCGTAATGCACCATATCCCAGGTGATGGTATTGCCACCAGCCATCCACTGGTTTTTATAATAGGCCTTTTCTCCCCTGATGTCAATGCTGGGCCTGGATGCTGCCAGCTCCCTGTCATAATCATTAGCCCGCACGTCCACCTCTTCGTTTTCCTTGAACCTGCGTGCCGTCTCCTTCACAACACAAAATGCCTCAGGGATAAGCTCCTGGAGAAGCTCTTCGGTTTTTTCGTTCTGGAGGTCATCCAGTTCGTCGATCTGCTTATAGATCCTTTCCTTCTCCTCCACATCAACATCCGGATTGGTCTCCATATATTCCAGGAGCGTGTCGATCTGCCGCTGTTCCTCCGAAACATAGCCGGCTATTCTTTCCCGGAATTCCTGTGTCTTTTCGCGCAACTCATCGTTATCAAGGACCCTGATCTCTTCGTAGGTAGCCAGGGTTTTGTCGAGAATGCCTTTTATCTCCCGGTAGTCCCTGTCTGCCTTTGTGCCGAATAGTTTTTTTATTAGGTTTAGCATATATGCCGTTTTTTTACAGAAAGGCAAAGTTAATCAATTATAGGGAGAATTCACAGGAGGGGCAGATATTAAAAAACCGGCCTGAAAGCCGGTTTTCGGGTTTGAAATCAGTTTGTAATCCGTCAATACTCATCTTCATGGAAAAAGAAGTCATCTTTGGTCGGATAATCCGGCCAGATATCTTCTATGCTCTCATAGACATCACCTTCGTCTTCAATTTCCTGAAGGTTTTCAATTACTTCCATGGGTGCACCTGAACGCAAAGCATAGTCAATCAGCTCTTCTTTGGTTGCCGGCCATGGGGCATCTTCCAGCTTCGAAGCAAGTTCTAGAGTCCAATACATAATTGTAATGGGTTTGGTATTTTTTGCAAAAGTATATTTTTTTATGATTTAAGCAACATTTATCTTCTGTTTTGCTTCGTTATCCCTTAAAAAAATTCTGCAAGGCGCCATTTTCTTATTACCTTCGCACATCAAAAAACACTTCATGGGATCCTCGGGAATAGAGATTAAGAACAAGAAAGCCTCTTTTGAATACTTCCTGGTTGAGGAGTATACAGCCGGCATAGTGCTCACGGGGACAGAGATCAAGTCGATTCGTGCAGGCAAGGCCAGTATCAATGAGGCATATTGCGCCTTCAGCGGGCAGGAGCTTTTTGTCCGGAACATGCACATCTCGCCTTATTCACATGCTTCTTTTGCAAATCATGAACCCAAAAGGGAAAGGAAGCTGCTTCTCACGGCCCGGGAGTTAAAAAAACTAAAAACCCGTATCGAGGAAAGAGGGTATACCCTGGTGCCGGTCTTGCTGTACATCAATGAAAAAGGCCTTGCAAAGCTGGATATCGCCCTGGCAAAAGGGAAGAAAAAGTATGACAAACGCGAAACAATAAAAGAGAAGGATATTCAGCGCGACCTTGATCGCCGGGACTTGTAGACGTATTTTACACGGTAGGCGGCAGAGTTGCTGTCAGGGTCTCCGCAGTCGTTTCTTTCCTTGCTCCTGGCGGACCCTTCGCTGCAGGCTGGTGAACCAGTTGAGGGCCCGGCAGAGGGTATGCCTTCAGAATCCTCAGCACCTTCCGCATCTCTTTCCGTAGAAGGGCCTGAACCCCCTTCTTCCTCCTCTGCTTCTTCAAGCTCCCAGGAATACTGTGGCCGCTGAGGGCCATGGCTTCTGTAAAAAACAGCCAGTACAAATCCGGCGATCAGCCCCATTAAATGAGATTCCCAGGATATGTGGTCCTTTACAGGAAAAACACCCCAAACCAGTCCTCCGTATAGGAAGGACACAATCAGAGACAGGGCCATAAGCCTGGGATGGCGCCTTAAGATCCCACTGACAAATAAAAACGCAGCCAGGCTGTATACCACACCCGAGGCTCCGATATGGTAAGATTCACGCGCAATAATCCATACCCATAAACCCGTTATCAATACGGAGCCTGTCAGCACCCGGAAAGCCACCTCCCTGTAAAAATAAAAGAGAGACGCCCCCAGCACCAGCAAAGGAAGGGAGTTAGATGCCAGGTGCGATAAGCTTCCATGAATGAATGGCGAAAAAAGAATGCCTTTGAGTCCTGAGACATCCTTGGGGTATATTCCCAGGCGGTAGATCTCTGCATCAAAGAAAGCGGAGAGCAAATATACCAGCCACATCAGGGTGACAAAAATGAACGGATACAGCAAACTGGCCAGTAAGCGACGAGTTTCTTGCTTTTTGTTACCTTTGTACGCTTCGTGTTCCAAGTAAAATACGATTAAACACAAAAAGGGTTTGGCCCTATTTTTGTAAAGTTTTGAACAAAAATACATAATACTTTCTTCTTTTTCATAGGACAAAGACCGTTTTATTGATCATACAGGTTCATAAGTGTGTCTTTTCCCGGCGAACAAACAAAAAAATACAACGCATAATGAAGCATCACATTCGTTTTTTCCAGTCTGCAGCAATAGGCATAAGCCTGCTTTTCATAACCGTCTTTTCGAGCCATGCGCAGGTTAGCCAGGAGCAATTTGAAAAACTGCAGCGCGCGGTACAATTCATTGAATTTGCCTACATCGAAGAGTTGGATGGAGACAAGATCATCGAAGATGCCATACGGGGTATACTGAGTGAACTTGACCCGCACAGTGTATACCTGTCTGCCGATGAAAGACGCAGGGCCGAAGAGCCCCTGGAAGGGAGCTTTGAGGGTATTGGCATTCAGTTTAACCTCATCAACGACACTATTGTTGTGATCAGTGCTATTCCCGGAGGTCCTTCCGAAGAGGTAGGATTGCTCCCCGGGGACAAGATCATAAAGATCGACGGGGAGAGAGCTTACGGCAGTGACATCAACAACCAGTTCGTTCAGGATAACCTCCGTGGGGAGAGAGGTTCACGGGTAGATGTCGCCATAAAAAGAGTGGGTGCAAGCGAATTGCTGGATTTCACCATAACACGCGACAGAATTCCGATCAACTCCCTGGATGCAGCCTTCATGGCCACCCCTGAGATTGGTTATATTAAACTCAACAGGTTTTCACGTACCACCATGCGCGAATATCGCGAGGCCAGCCAGAAGCTTATTGATCAGGGCATGAAACACCTTATTCTCGATCTCAACTTCAACTCCGGAGGGTACCTCGACGTCGCCATAGATCTTACCGATCAATTCCTGGACAGGGACCAACTCATCGTTTACACCGAGGGACACGCTACGCCCCGCCAGGAGTTTGAAAGTACCTTCAGGGGAAATTTCAAGGAGGGCAAAGTGGTTGTTCTGGTAAACGAAGGCAGTGCATCTGCCAGCGAGATCCTCTCTGGTGCCCTGCAAGACTGGGACAGGGGGCTGATTGTTGGACGCCGCACTTTTGGAAAAGGACTGGTCCAGCGGCCCTTTGAATTGCCTGATGGATCGGCCATTCGCCTGACAACAGCACAGTACCATACTCCAACCGGAAGAAGCATCCAGAGACCTTATGACCAGGGCAGCGAAGAATACTACCAGGATCTGTCAGACCGTCTTTCCCGCGGAGAAATGGTAAGCCCTGAAAACATTACTTTCCCCGACTCACTGAAATTCAATACCAAAATAAACAACCGTGTTGTATACGGAGGAGGCGGGATCATGCCCGACTTTTTCATACCTATTGACACCGCCATGGTATCAGACTTTTACTCTCGCATGATGCGCAGGGGAATTCTCAACAACTTTGGCGTAGAGTACACCAACCGGCACCGCGAACATTTGCAGGAGAGATATCCTGATGTCGATAGTTTTATTGAAACGTTCACTGCGGACCAGGCCCTCATTGACGAGCTGCTTGCATACGCCAGTGAGCATGACCTGGAACCCGAAGAAGAAATGGACGAGGATGCAAAACAACATATCCGGAACCAGGTAAAAGCTCTTATCGCCAGGAACCTTTTCGATTTTGCTGCCTTCACCCAGGTTATTATGCAGCAGAACGATGCATTTTTGCGTGCCGTTGAGATCATCGAAGACGGCACCTTCGAAAGGCTCAATATAAGATATTGATCCTGCTCTGTGGCATGAAGTTCCCCGATCATATAACCTGAATCTGATGTCCAGGATGTACTCTTTTCAAGGAGAGATCATCTCCGAAAGCGAACTATGCATTTCGCCTGCCAACAGAGCCTTTCGTTACGGCGATGGGGTCTTTGAGACGATCAGGGTAGCTAAAGGCCGTATCTTGTGGTCAAAAATGCATTTTGACCGGCTACAGCATGCTGCTGACATCCTTCGCCTCAACACCGGCAAAGACTTTTCGAAAAGCAGCTTTGAGCAGAGCATTGTTACACTGCTCAAAGCAAACCATGGCGGGAATGCCAATGCCCGGGTACGGTTCGCCCTGTTTCGAAACGAAGGAGGCCTTTATGCTCCCATTACCAATAGCGCCTCCTTTTTTATAGAATCGGAGGAGATGGACTCGCACCTGTTTGAATTGAATAACAAAGGACTGCTGATCGACATATACCCGGAGATCCGGAAACCCCTGAATGAACTCTCCTCTTTGAAAAGCCTCAATGCCCAGTTGTATGTCCTTGCCAGCATCAGTAAAAGAGAAAAGGGGCTGGGCGATGTTCTTATCATGAACGACTCCGGAAACATAGCCGAAGCAAGCAGCTCAAATGTCTTTCTTGTAAAGAACGGACATCTTATTACCCCATCGCAGGATCAGGGGGCCGTTGACGGCATTATGCGCAGGGTAATCATTGAGCTGGCCCGGGAAAACGACATCCCCGTTCTCGAAAGTGTTCTGACAGAAGAACACGTTTCAGCTGCCGATGAAATTTTTCTAACCAACACGATTCAAGGGATTCGCTGGGTTTCCGCCTTTGGTCAAAGGCGCTATTTCAACAGTTTTGCGCGTAAACTGACAGATTTGCTCAATGCAAAAGCACACCCGTAACGGAAACTGGCCACACAGAAGAACATGCTGCTCACATTTCCGGGGTGTCAGATAAAGAACACCAGGCTGAGTGCCATTACCGCCATTCCCCCGGTAAGGCCATACAGGCTCAGATGAGGTTCGCCGTATTCGCGGGCGGCAGGAAGGAGAAAGTCAATTGATATAAATACCATTATGCCTGCCACCGAGGCAAAAAGAAATCCAAAGACAGTTTGGTTCAGGAAGGGCATAAGGATGAAGAAACCTGCCAGGGCACCAATGGGCTCAGCCAGACCGGAAAGAAAGGAATACAGAAATGCTTTCCGGCGGCTGCCGGTTGCATGGTGTATAGGTACGGATATTGCAATGCCCTCGGGAATATTGTGGAGGGCGATGGCTATAGCGATGGGCAGGCCCAGCCGGATATCCTGCAGGGATGCCATAAAGGTAGCAAGCCCCTCGGGAAAATTGTGCAGGGCGATCGCCAGGGCCGAAAGCAGGCCCATGCGATAAAGCTTACTGTTCTTTTCTGGCCGGCCGTTATGCATGCGTTCCACTTTTTTAATTTCGTGCGGATTTTCAAAGGCAGGCACCAGCTTGTCGATAACGGCAATAAATATCATGCCGGTGAAAAAGGCAAAAACAGTCAGCAAATAGCCCGCATGAGGCCCCTTCTCTTCCGAAAGGATCGTTTTTGCCTCCGGAAAAATTTCAACAAAAGAAATATATATCATCACACCCGCAGAAAACCCCAGTGCTACGGATAGAAATTTGGTATTGGTACGCTTTGCCAGGAACGCTATTGTGCTGCCTATCCCGGTGGATAAGCCGGCAAAAAGGGTAAGGGCAAATGCGAGCAATACCTGGTTCGGGTCTGTGGCAGCTTCAGTGATCATACAGAAAAATTCCAGAATTTACAAAAGGCAGTTTCGGCGTACAACATACTTTTTTGCTTTTTCTCATCAGGTACGGGTAACAAAATCTTCAAGGCTTTGCTCCTGAAAATATTTTTTAAACTGCATCGTAACATCAGAAACCAATCCATTCATCAGGCATTTATCGAAAGGACAGATCTTACGATCCAGCGGACATTCCGGAACATCAATTTTCCCTTCAATAGCCTCATAGATCTCCAGAACAGTGATCTCATCGGACGGTTTTGCAAGAATAAATCCTCCGCTGGGACCGCGTACTGATTTCAGGTAATTATGTTTGACGAGCTGCTGAAGCACTTTCGCAAGGTGATTTCTGGATGCGCCCATCTCCTCTGCTATACTGTTTACATTGATATGGCTATCTGATTTAGCGATCAATACCATAGCATGAAGAGCAAGTGAGGCTGCTTCAGAAAAATGAACAAGTTTTGCCATCTTATCAGTTTTTATATTTTCGTTAAGCTAAAACAGTGCAGGTGTTGTTTTATTCAGAAAACCATTTTCTGCACTTTCACATTATCCAGTTTCCACAATTCGTTTTCAAGCCGCATACATTCTTCCTGGCTACCGGTTAGTTCGAGAAGGATGAGTCCGCAGTTTTCGCAATCCTCTAGTTCGAGGGTATGCAACCCAAGGCGTGTGCGGATGGTACAACCATATTTTGTGAGTATGTCCTGCACTGCCTGTGCAGCTGTGGTCCTGGATTCAACCATAACGCCCAAAATTCTTACTTCTGACATGTTTTCAGGATTTAATAGTTCATATGATCGAATTTCATCTCCTTGATTTCGACGCCCCCGATTAGAGCCAACTCCTCACGCAAGGCTTGCCATTGTTCAGGCTTTCCATGGAGCACCAGGAGAATGGTACCCACCCGGCTGCAGACATTGTCTGACAACTCATGAAAGCCCAGCCTTGTTCGAATGACTTCGGCGTATTTGCTCAGAACTTCCTGTGTTTTCCCCGCTTCCTTGATGCGGTCGAACACCAAAATGCCCAGAATCATGGTTTGTTGCATAATCCTACGATTTAAAAATACAGATCCCGTTGACCGGATTTAATTTTGTCAATTTTTTCTTTCAGCCTGGCAACTTTCTGCTCCTGTCCAAGCTCTTCTATTTTGTTCTCAATAAGCTTATAACCAGCTTTTTTTGTNTCATCGGATGCATAGTCCTCNAGGTATTCTGCAAGAGTAAGCAAGGCATTAGGNGTGCAATACCTCTTAATAAATCCCGGGACAGAGAATTCCATAAAATGTTCTCCTGTCCGCCCTAACCGGTAGCATGCGGTGCAAAAAGAAGGTATATATCCCGTCTTGATAAGTTCATCCATGATTTCACTCAGCGACCGGTTGTCATTGATCTGGAACTGCCCCTTGCTTAAATCCTGGGTGTCATGTTTCCCTTTGGAATAGCCGCCCAGCTCAAGGTTTGTCCCACCATCGATCTGAGAAACCCCGAACCGGAGGATCTGGTCGCGGGTATGGGCAGGTTCGCGGGCGGTAAGTATCATGCCCGTATACGGTACTGCCAGGCGAAGAATGCTTACAAGCCTGACAAATTCATCGTCTTTAACCAGGTTATCCTTGTCGATATCCAGCGACATGGCATTTTGTATCCGGGGAAAAGAGATCGTATGAGGGCCCACGTTATACACTGCCTCAAAATGATTGACATGCCTCACCAGCCCGAGCACCTCAAAACGCCAGTCATAAAGGCCAAACAAGGCACCGATGCCGACATCGTCAATTCCGGCTTCCTGCGCCCGGTCAAGGGCAGTCAGGCGCCAGTCGTAATTTCGCTTGATACCGCCCAGGTGCACCTTCATATAGGTAGGCTGGTGATAGGTCTCCTGGAATATTTGAAACGTGCCGATACCCGCTTCTTTAATAGTCCTGAAACCGGGTATATCGAAAGGCGCTGCGTTGATGTTCACACGCCTGATCTCACCCTTGCCGTGTTTGACATTATATACAATGTTAACGGTTTCGGCAATGAAACGGGCAGAATATTTTGGATGCTCCCCGTAAACAAGGATCAATCGTTTGTGCCCCTGATCTATTAATGCTTTGGTTTCAGTGACCAGCTCATCTTCATTGAGCGTGATGCGCTTAACCCCTTTGTTGGAGGACCTGAAACCGCAATACTGGCAATTGTTCGTGCACAGGTCGCCAACATATAATGGTGCAAAAAGCACAATGCGTTCGCCGTAAACCTTTTCTTTCAACTCCCGCGCACCTTCTTTGATTTCCTCTATAAGCTCCGGATCGTCAGCATTGATAAGTACGGCAGTTTCTTCAAGCGACAAACGTTTTTTATCAAGAGAAGCCTGGATCACATCCCGAACACGATGCTTATCAGGCTTTACATCGTTGATAAAACCCCATATCTCATCTGCATCTATAAAGGGTTGCATTCTTTTATCGGGGATACGGTATGTTTGCGGCGTATAGATCATTATTTACGAATTTACTATAGGTTTTACAAAAATACGATATTTTTTGCTCTTTAAGGGGGTTTCAGGCCATAAAAAGCATTAAAATAATTTAATTACCGCATTACCAAATACGTGTTTTCGCCCGGGCCTTTCAGGCAGAGGAAGTTCCCTGATCATATGGAAATTTTGAGCCCATCGTAGGCCAGTGCCACGTTGTCGGGCAAAATGTTGTTGATTTCCTCATGAAGTCCCATAAAGTGGCTGAGATGGGTGATCCAGGCTTGCCGGGGCTTTGCCTTTTCGATAACCTCCAATGCTTCTTCAAGAGAAAAATGGGAAATATGCTTGGATTTGCGCAGTGCATTAATAACGAGCACCTTGCTCCCTTTTATTTTATTGATCTCATTTTCTTCGATGTGACTGGCATCTGTGACATATGAAAAATCCCCGACACGGAAACCAAAGACAGGCATTTTATGATGCAATACTTCTATGGGAGTAAACTCTATCCCATTAATTGTAAAAGGGTTATTGCTGATTATGTGAAAATGCAGCTGGGGTGCCCCGAAAAACCGTTTTTCCTTCAAGACATAGGGAAATTCTTTGTTTATAGAGTCGATCACCTTTTCGGTGGCATAGATATCCACAGTTTTATTCAGTACGTAATTGAAGGCTCTTACGTCGTCGAGCCCTGCAATATGATCCCGATGGCCGTGGGTGAAGAGGATGGCGGATATGTCGTCCACTTTTTCACGTATCATCTGGTACCTGAAGTCGGGTCCGCAGTCTATCACGTAGTGTTCTCCCTGCACCTCAATCATTACGGAGGTTCTGAGTCTGTGATCCCGCGGATCGTTGCTGACGCACACNTGGCAGTCGCATGCCACCACAGGCACTCCGGTAGAAGTCCCGGTACCCAGAAAAGTAACAGTCATCGTATTCGGGTCAGCCATTTTTACCGGGTTTATGTATTAATAGATGAGGTCTTCTACCATTTCCCTGGCTTCAGAAACAGCATGTTTATCTATGGATCCGTTGATTGCAGGATCTCCTTCCCAGACACGCTTGTAGAAATAGAGGGTGCCGGCGTGCTCTCCCGCATCGAGGGTATCATAGATCAGAAAGCTTTCCACCCTCGGTTGTTTTTTGGCATCATGGGAAATATAGGTCATTGACTTCAGCCAGTCTTGTTTTATAAGCAAATTGGTAGCATAGATACCCGGTGGGGGGATCAGTTTCTCTTCCGCGGTGATCTGTATTCCGATCACTGCCTGCTGGCTGACATCCGTGTGAACGGGGCCCTGGTAAAGCTGGCCCTTTATGATATACTGATGATCCAGGTAGGCGTTCGCCCTCTGGATGTTGCCTTCCTGCAGTGCCCTGCGTATCTTGGTAGAGCTTACGGTTTCGTTCTCTATCATTTGAAGCGGGATCTCTTCCACGCCAAAGCCCATGTCCCTGCTGAGGCGATGCAAATAGGAATAATCNCCTTTCCTGGCATACCCAAAATGATGATTATGGCCAACGACGATAACCCTGGCTTCCAGGTGGCCGATAAGCATGTTTACAACAAAATCACGCGAAGAGGTTTTTGAAAACTCAAGAGAAAACGGAATGATGATCAGGTGTTGCAATCCGGCTTTTTCCAACAACTCGATTTTCTCTTCCTGCGAACTGATCATTTTAAGGTCCTGGTGATTGGGATAGAGTACTTTTCTGGGGTGCGGATAGAAGGTGATGAGTNCCGATTCGCCGCCAATTTCTTCAGCAATCTCGTTGAGCCTTTCAATGATCAGTTTATGGCCCACATGCACTCCATCAAAGGAACCGGTTGTAACAACGGCATTTTTGATTTTTCCTGCTGCTTCTGCTGTATGGTAATAGACTTTCATTTTACAAGATAAGCTAGTTTTTCAAGTGAGGTTACAATATCATATTCTTCAAGATGTACGTTTTCAGGTACACTAAGGGGCACAGAAGTGTAATTCAGCAAGCCCTTTATGCCGGCTTCCAGAAGCATCTTGCTTACGTCGTAAGCTGCTTCCGGCGAAACGGTAAGCACGGCGATGCTGATCTTTTCTTTCTCCACATAATTTTTAATCTGATTTATATGGTAACAGGGAATGCCGGCAACAACACGGTCTGTTTTCTGAAGATCATTGTCGAAAGCAGCAACGATAGATAGTTTATCCCTTTTGCCTGCGAAATAACTTGTTATGGCACGTCCGAGGTTGCCCATGCCCACAATGATGATCTTCTGACCTTTGTCGCTGTCGATGATTTTTCCTATCAGATCCACCAGGTCTTTTACGACGTAGCCCTTGCTCTGGCTTCCTGAATAACCGATAAGCATAAGGTCTCTGCGAACCTGGACAGGTGTCAGGTTCATCATTTTGGCAAGTTCGTGCGAATAGATGTTGGTTTTGCCTTCCCTGATCCGGTTGTAGAGGATCCGCCTGTATTGACTCAGCCTCTCAACAGTTTTTCCGGGCAACTCTTTTTGTTTATTCTTTCCCATGCTTTGCAGATATTAGCTGATATATGATATTTCATTAAGAGATTTATTCTTCCCCCTGGTCAAAAACGACTGTAAAGCAACTCCCTTCGCCGGGCTGGCTGTCAACACTTACAGAGGCACCATACAGATCAAGTACTTTTTTCACGATCGACAGTCCAAGGCCGCTGCCGCTGATATCTTTGGTTTCCTTGCTTTTTATGCGCACAAAATCCTCGAAAAGCCTTTTGGTGTCTTCCGGCTCCATGCCGATACCTGTGTCTGATACGGCCATGATCACCCTGCCGTTGTCTTTTTTGAGATCAATATCTACCCTTCCACCCACTTTATTGTATTTTACAGCATTGGAAATCAGATTATTACAAACTATTTCCAATTCCTGGCGGTCGGCGTCCAGGGTTATTTTTTCATTGCAATTCAGGTACACGTCAACATCTTTTTGTATGGCCAGCGGCTGAAAAGCTTCAATAGAGTATTGTATGATCTCGCACAGGCTTACAGGTTCAATTTTTCGTTTCTTTTTGCCGCTTTCTATCCTTGTAAAGTCGAGCATGTCCATGATAAGGTTCCTCATACCCTGCAACCTGTGCAGGGATCTGTCGATCATTTCCATGTATTCGGTGATCTGCTCCCCGTATTTCTTTTCCTGCATCATTTTCAGGTAGCCTTCGATGGCATTGAGGGGAGACTTTAGCTCATGTGACAGCACGGACAAAAACTGGAAACGCACCTGCCGGCCTTCTGTGTTAAGCTTTTTGGTCATCCTGCGCAGGAAAAGCTGCTTTGTGATCGTCTCTACCGAAGCCCGCAGTTCTTTTGGCGTAAAGGGCTTGGGCACAAAGTCGTAAGCCCCTTTCCGGGTGGCTTTCACTGCTAACTCAAGCGATGCATAGGAAGTAATCATAACCACCACCACATCGATATTTTGCTGGTTTATGTATTCAAGGACCTCCACTCCCTGGATGCCCGGCAGCTTATTATCCAGCAAAACGATATCCAGTGGTTTGCTTTTAATGATTTTCAGCGCTTCTTCTCCCGTTTCGGCCACATCCACATCGAAACCATAATCTTCATCCATAAAGGGAAAACTAACCGTATAGTTTTCCAGTATGCGGCTTACGCCACTGCGTATGCCCGGCTCATCGTCCACAACAAGAAGCTTCAGTTTCTCCATGTCTAAAGTTTTAACAGCTTCTTTATCTCCCTGTGCAATTGATCCATCCGGATGCCCTTATCCAGGAAAAGATCAGCTTTGATCCAGTCGCGTTCTTCTTCCGTGGTCACGTCGAACAACATACCTGTTTCTGCTGTCACCGCGGATACAATAATCACGGGCACATCCGGATATTTGGTTTTTATCCTGTGTCCCAGGATAAAACCCGTATCCTGGTTTTCCATCATCAGGTCAAGGATCGCCAGATCCGGGCGGGTGCGCTCAATGATGTCCTCAGCTTCTTTCTGGGTCCCGGCTGTGATCACATCAAAACCCATATCCCTGATACCCTCTCTCATCTGAAAGAGATAATCCACATCGTCGTCGACGATGAGTATGGTTTTCTTTTCTTGTTTAAGCATGATATTTATGATTTATGGGCTTATCCGATAAATTCTTCGTCTTTTTTACTTTCTGTTTTTTCTTTGGATTTGCGGGGCAGGCTTACGTAAAAAGTGGTTCCTGTGGCCCCTTTCTGCGGGTCGTCGTTAGAATCAACCGAGATGCTGCCAGAATGCATCTTAATGATGCCGTAAATAATGGGAAGTCCAAGGCCTGTCCCCTGCCCGGTTTCCTTGGTGGTAAAGAAGGGCTCAAACATCCTTTCCTGGTTTTCTTTGGATATTCCCGTTCCGGTGTCAGATATCCTGATCTCCAGCTTGTCTTCATCCTCCTTTTCGCTTACCACGATACTTAGCTTGCCTCCATCGGGCATGGCATCTATGGCGTTTTTGAAGAGGTTCGAAAACACCTGGACCATTTGGTCATGGTCGCATTCGATGTCGGGGTTCCGTGTATTGATGCGGATATCCAGATCCACATTTTCAGGCAGAACAAAGGTTTTCAGTCCGCCGTTGATAAGTTTCCTGACGTCCACCCTGTCAATTTTCACCTTGCTTTTCCTGGCGAAGTTCAGCAGGCCTCCGACGATTTTTTTACAGCGGTCTGCCTGCTCCACTATCATCTTCAGGTCGCGGTAAAAAGGCGCAGAGGGATCCATTTCGTCGAGCAGTATATGGCTGTACATGATGACCACGCCCAGCGGATTGTTTACCTCGTGGGCGATACCGGCTGCCAGCTGCCCCATCGAGGCAAGCTTTTCGCTTTGTTTCAGGGCGTCCTGTGTGCTGGCCAGCTTCTTGTTCGACTTGTCCAGCTCCTTAATATACTCGTGTAACTTATCTATGGTGTACGGCAGGCACATTTCCGACTCGGCCAATCCCTGCAAAATGGCAACGGCATGTTCGTAGCAGGTATCGTAACCGCATGCTCCGCAGTTCAGCTCATCCTCAGGCTCTTTTTTGCCAAAGCGACGAAGCACTTCTTTTATTTCCTCTTCGCGCGGCAGGTCCGGGAAACGCTGGTCGTCGGCAGCGAAAGACCTGCTCAGCTCAAGCTGAAGATAGGTCTCAAGGTCTTTCTGCCATTGCTCCTGGTCAATAAGGTCGTTTCTCCTTTTCGCAAAGTTTGAAATGTTTTTTCTCTTGTAGAAAAACTGCCGGCTGTGACTCATCCCCGGGCCGTTTATGCAGCCGTTGCACAACAGGAGATCAAACATTTTGGCTTCAAGGTAGCCTTCCTCAAACTCACGCAGCACTTCAATAATATCGTGCCGGCCCTCGGCTACGATAATATCCCCTTTCACAAAATCCTCTTCCAGGTCTACGGTCTGCAGCATGCCCCCGCTGATTGGAAATATGGCACCCTTTCCGGCAACCGGCGGATCAAAATCATGAGGTTCCACTTTGTCTTCGCTGAGCTTTTTCTCGGCAAACATCCTTCGAAGCTCCACAAAAGATATTACCTCATCAATAAGTCCTTCGAACTGCTCTTCTCCTGCTTCTACTTTTTTGGCAATGCATGGCCCTATGAACACCACAGCGAGGTCGTCGCCGTGTTTTTCCTTCAGTACTTTTGCGGTGGCAACCATAGGTGATACCACAGGTACCAGTGAATCTATGATCTGCGGATGGTGTTTTTCCACGTAACTTACAATCGACGGGCAACTTGTAGAGATAAGCGGTTTGTTAGGCCTGGACTCCAGGAGTTCCTTGTATTTGTTGGCGATGAGTTCAGCACCAAACGCCACCTCGTTCACATAATCAAAGCCCAGTGCCTTGATCATGCCCACAAAGTGGCGATAGTCCTTTATATCGGTAAATTCGCCACTTATAGAGGGTGCCACAATAGCTGCCACTTTCCTGTGGCTGTGCAACAGGGTTTTTACCTTGTCGATGGAGAAAGCAAACATTTTTGCATCGCGGCTGCACACACGTATACAATTGCCGCAAGCGATGCACCTTTTGGTAAGAATCTCAGCCTGCCCGTTGATGATCTTTATTGCTTTGGCAGGACACTCCCTGACGCATGTATAGCATACCTTACAGCGATCTTTTACCGTATATATGATTTCGTTGTTCCTGTCACTCATAGTAGTAGCACTCCCAGTTTCGTTATTCCGGTTCTTCCCAGATCATGTTCTCTTTAAAATGATATTTGTCGAAGAGCTTCATCGCCAGGGGGTTTTCTGCTGCATGACCGGGTTTGCCGGATTTCTCCATATCGATACAGATCTTCTTTCTCGTCCTGACTTGTTCAAATCCTCTGCTAATGGGTTGTCCTCCTCCCCCCGCGCAACCGGCGAGGCAAGCCATTACCTCCAGGTAGTGGATGTCATCACGTTTCTCGTCTTCAAGTTCACGTAAATACTTTTCTGCTTCTGCAATGCTGCTCACCCATGCAAACCCAACGGTGTTCCGGCCAATCGTAATATGGATCTCTCTTTTGCCTGCGAGGTTTTTTGGCTGCAAAAACCGGAAGCTCTCCTTGTTTTTTCCTCCCATAATACGGAACAATTCCCGTGCCACGGCTTCCGCTTTGCCTCCCGAATAGCCTGGCTTAAATGCTGCTGCAGACGACTGACTGAATGGGGCGTCAGGTTTTTCTTCCTCCATATGTTCCAGGCTCAGCCCAAAGCTGCGCAGGAGTCTGAACAGTTCACGAACCGTGAGAACGGAATCTACTTCGGCAATGCCTTTATGAGTATTCTGTTCCCACGACGACTCATACTTTTTGGCTACGCATGGCATCACCGTTACCGTGTAGATGTCGTCTGCTGGTATGTCGTTATCTTTTGCATACACTTTTTTGATCAGGCTGCCTGCAATATGCTGAGGTGACTTCACCTTAGCCAGGTGGTCAGACATATGCGGCCGGGCGTCGCCCACATACCTTACCCATGAAGGACAGCAGGAAGAGAGCATAGGCAGCTTTTCTTCCTTGTTTTGTATGCGTTCAGCCAGCTGACGCGCTTCTTCCATCACATTGATGTCGATTGCCGTCCCCATGTCAAACACCATACTTGCTCCCAGGCGTTTCAATGCCGCAGTAAGCCTGTTTATGACCATGTCTTTGGGTTTCAGGCGCAGTTCAGCGGTGAGACTGGCTATTACAGACGGACTTATCGCAAATGTGACTTTTTTCCCGGAGGCCAGGGCAGCCTGCACTTTTTCCAGGTGGGATATGTCGACAAGGGCGGCTGTCGGGCATACCTGGATACATTGTCCGCAGTGTATGCATGAGGAGACATTCAACCCCTTTCGAAAAGCACTGTTTACTTTGGTTTGATTGCCCCTGGAAATAAAGTCGATGGCGGTAACCAGCTGAACCTCTTCACAGATCCTGACACAGCGGCTGCACAATACACACTTTGCGGGATCTCTAGCCACACTGGTACTGGAGTAATCCGGAAAGTCGGACAGCTTTCCTGCAAAGTACTTTCTCTCTTTAACGTTCATCTCTTCTGCCAGCCATTGCAGTTCGCAATGTCCGTTTCTCTGGCAATACAGGCAGTCGTCCGGGTGGTTGGAGAGCAATAGCTCCACCAGCGATTTCCGCGCCCGTATTACGCGTTGTGAGTTGGTGCTGACTTTCATTCCCTCCTCTACGGGATAGGAACAGGAAGTGATCAGGTCCTGTTTGCCCTCCACCTCAACAACACACAGGCGGCATGCCCCGGTCGGGGAAAACCTGTTCATGTGGCATAGTGTAGGGATTTTAAACCCGTTTTGCTGCAGGGCGGACAATAAGCTTCCGCCCTCCCGGGCTACTATCGTCTTGTTATTTACTGTTATCTTACATTCCATACCAGGCTTCCATTATTTGATAAGCACCGCATTAAACTTGCATACTTCGAAGCAGGTGCCGCATCCGATGCATTTATCCTGAACGATAAAATGAGGATAGCGGGGCGAGCCAATGATGGCGTCGACGGGACACTTTTTAAAACAAGCGGTACAACCTGTACAGGCATCCACATCGATAAAGAAGACCCTCAGGTCCGTACAGGTGTTGGCAGCACATTTTCTGTCGAAAATATGGGCATCGAACTCGCTTTTAAAATGTTTCAGGGTGTTCAGAATGGCGTTTGGCGAAGATTTTCCCAGAGAGCACAGCGATGTTTCGCGGATCACGCCTGCTAGGCTTTTCAACTGCATAACCCCTTTGAATCGTTGCAGAGTCTGAAAAGATTTGCTCTCCCCGGGTCGTCGTGTTGCATTGTCCATTACCTCAAGCATGCGTGCGGTTCCTTCACGGCAGGGTATGCATTTCCCGCAGCTTTCGTTTTTAAAGAACGCGGTAAAAAAGCGGGCCATGTCCACCATGCAAACGCCCGTGTCGAGAACAACGAATGCTCCGCTGCCGAGCGCTCCCCCGATCTTTTTAAGTTCGTCAAAATCGACCCTGGTGTCAAGGGTTTCCCCGGTGATGTAGCTGCCGCTATTGATTCCCAGCACTATGGCCTTGAAGTCCTTTTCGCCGGCCATGCCGCCCCCTGTCTTCCAGACGATGTCACGGAACGTTGTACCCATCGGAACTTCTACGGTGCCGTAGTTACGCAACTTGCCGGAGAGAGTGAATACTTTTGTGCCCTTGCTGCCTTCTGTTCCGGTGTTCCGAAACCAATCCGCGCCGTTTCTCATGATAAGAGGCACATTAAAGAGGGTTTCGACATTGTTTACAATGGTAGGATGATCCCAGAGGCCTTTTTCTGAGGGATAGGGCGGTTTTAATTCGGGCATCGCGCGTTTGCCTTCCAGGCTGTTATTCAGGGCAGTTTCTTCACCACATACGAAGGCCCTGGCGCCTTTTTTGACTGAAATCTCAATATTTACGCCCGAGTCAAGAATATGGTGGCCTGTCAAGCCATACTCCCGGGCCTGCCGGATCGCCTCTTCGAGTCGTTCGATGGCCAGGCTGAACTCTTCCCGGATAAAGACGAATGCCTTGCCGGCACCAATTGCGTATGCGCCTATAAGCAAAGCTTCTATGAGCCGATGCGGGTTGCTTTCGATGATGGCCCGGTTCATGTAGCTACCCGGGTCACTTTCGACCGCATTACACACGAGGTATTTGCTATCACTCACTGCCCGGAGGGCAGACAGCCACTTCCTGCCGGCCGGGTAGCCGCCTCCGCCCCTGCCGGCAAGCCCGCTGTCTTCAATGACCTTACACACCTGGGCCGGGGTTTGGGCAGATATCGTATCTGTAAAAGCCCAGTACCCTCCTTTGGCAATATAGCTCTCTATGGAAACAGGGTCGATCACACCGCACAGATCCATGATCAGACGCTGCTGCCCTGCAAAAAATGGATGCTTGTGAATGGGGCTTACCCCTTCCCAACGCTGCAAAACAGGGTTTTCATACTGACCGGCAGGATCTTGCTCCGGCAGGTTGTTGTTCAGCACGTCGTCCAGGAGTGCCTGTACCTTATCCGAAGTGATGTTTCCAAAAGAAAGACGTGCCTTGCCGGGCAGCTGGATATCCACGATGGGTTCCATCCTGCAAAAGCCCACGCACCCTCCTTCCACAAGTGTAGCTTCGATACCGTGATCGCCCAGATACTCACGAATGGCCTGATAGGTTTTTTTCGCCCCGGCAATCATGCCACACGTGGCCATTCCCACATATATCATGGTCTTGTGCACCCGTTCGCCGGAAATATATGACAAGGATTTACGAACTGTGGCGTCTTCATCGCGCCTGTGATCCAACAAAACTTTGTTGATCAAAAACTGGCGGGTATTTTGTGTGTCATCCAAGGTCATAGGATATTGTTTTCTTTTTCCCTGATCGACTTTACCAGCTCCTTCAAAGAGTCAAGGCTGATATTTGTATAATACTCATCATTTACCTCCACAAGGGGCGCAAGCCCGCAGGCGCCAACACAACTGACAACTTCAAGACTGAACAACCCGTGTTGATCTGTTTCACCCGTGCCCACCTTAAGCAGCTTTTCGAGCTCCCTGAGGAGCGTGGAGGCCCCTGCCACATGGCAGGCCGTACCGTGGCAAAGTCGAAAATGATACTTGCCAACAGGACCAAAACGGAAATTGTCGTAAAATGTGGCTACTCCATATATCTTATTGATACTGATGTCAAGATATTTTCCCACGTCTTTGATCACCTGCTCCGATAAAAACCCTTTCTCATCCTGTACGGTTTGCAGGATCGGAATCAGGTCCTCCCTCCTGCCGTTGGGAAACTTCTCAAAAATATGCTCCAAATCAGATTCCATTGCGTCGATTGCGTTGATATTTTGTTCACAATATAAAACAAAATAAAATAAT